>WNGO01004085.1_pt1 | contig 13439 bp, 11 predicted proteins | sample 5400511 | NCBI WGS metagenome assembly WNGO01 (sample SAMN13153380, study PRJNA577476) | soil metagenome | isolation source: 20 cm soil or saprolite under Garry oak tree replicate 2 | place: USA:California | collected 2016-06-15
TTGCCGGTGGCCTTATCGTAGGCGCGCAACATCGCGCCGCGCGGATGATCCGCAGTCGTCGTCACATGCCCTTCGCCCGCGATGACCAGCGTCTTGGTCACCAGCGTGCCGATGTTGTACGTCTCCTGCCCGGTGCGCGCGATGTTCAGGCCTTTGAGAGCCTCGTAGTTGCGAACGACATCCGGCGTTTCGCCGTGCGCGATCTGCCAGACGAACTCACCTTTATCGAGATTGATCGCCGTTATTGTTCCGTATGGAGGTTTGACCAGCGGCAATCCATCGACATCCAAGCGCACAAAGCCGCCGCCAGCAGGTCTTCTTGGAGGCTTGGGAGAATCAGCTCCGGCGTTTTCACCTGGACCATGGAGGATTTCAACCGTTCTTCCGGCGGTACCGGCGACGTAGTTGATGTCGGAGACTTCTTTGGGTGCCGGCACGAGTCCGATCGGCTCGATGCAGGAGTTGCATGCGTAGACATAAACGTTGTGAGTTTCCGGATCGTAAGATCCGCCTGGCCAGTTCGTCCCGCCGGAGGCAGTCCCCATCGTGAGCGTGCCGAGCGGACCTTCCAGTTTGCTCACGGTCGGAGGGGTGTACACCGGCCCGAGGTGAAACTTTGAGGCAATCTCCGTTGCCTGTTCGCGAAGTGCAGGCGTGAAGTCGATCAAGTCGTCGATGGAAACGCCATTGCGGCTGTAGGCCGCAGGTTTCGAGGGAATGGGCTGCGTGGGCGAATACCACTCGCCCGGCACGTTGCCGACTTCCACTGGCCGCTCAGGAATCGGCCAGATAGGTTTGCCGGTCGCGCGATCGAAGACGTAAAGAAATCCTTGCTTCGACGGCTGGGCCACGGCCTTGACGAGTTTTCCGTCGACGGTGATGTCCGCAAGAATAGGCGCGGAGGAAATATCCATGTCCCACAAAGGGTGGTGCACCAATTGAAAGTGCCACTGGCGCTCACCGGTTTTCAAATCCACACAAACCAGCGTCTCGCCGAACAAATTATTGCCCGGCCGGTGCCCGCCGTAAAAATCGCTGGTCGGTGATTCCACCGGCAGATAGACCAGGCCGAGTTGTTCGTCCACGGTGATTTGTGTCCACACACCGGTGTTGCCCGTATATTCCGCCGAACTCTTTTCCCACGTGTCGTAGCCAAACTCGCCCTTCTTCGGGATGGTATGGAAAATCCAGAGCCGCTTGCCGGTTCGAACGTCGAATCCACGCACGTATCCCTTATTGTTGCGCATGCTCTTCGGCGTCATCCCTTCGCGGAAAGCCGCTCCGATAATCACCGTGTCCTTCGCCACCACCGGCGCGGACTGGATGCCGATTTCGCCGGTGATCAAATCCGGGAAAATGTCCTGATCGTCATTCAGTTTCAAATCCACTTCGCCAGTGTTTCCAAAAGAAGGAATTCGAACGCCTGTCTTCGCATCCAGGCAAACGAGCCGAAACCCCGGCGTCACATACAGGATTCGCTCTTCTTTGCCATCGGACCAATAAGCCAGCCCGCGGCCGGAAAGCTGGCGAGGAGCGGCGCCGCCGCGTTTTCCCTCATGCTCGCCGTGGATCCAGAGCAATTCTCCGGTGGCCGGATCCAGCGCAATCACCGCTCGCCGCGACCCCGCCGTCGCGTACAAAACGCCGTTCACCATGAGCGGCGTACCTTCGAGCTTGTACTCCGGCCGGTCACCGAAGTTGTCCGTCTTGATGCGCCAGGCGATTTCCAAGTCGCTGAAGTTGGCGGCGTTGATCTGGTCCAGCGGCCGGTATCGAGTCCCCGCAAGATCGGCGGCGTAGGACGGCCACTCCGTGTCCTTCGGATGAAACTGAGCGGATGCAACCACAGGCCAGCACAGGAATCCTGCAAGAAACAAGAACAACAAAACGTCTCTGAGCTTTGGTTTCCTCTCGCGCATCTTCGCTCCTCCGCTGAGTTTCCCGGCTGCCGTTATCCGCTTATCCCATCTGCTTGATTTGTTCCGCCGCCTGCTTGATTTTTGCTTTTTGCTCGTCCGTCACGTCGGAGTTCGGCGGCCGCTGATAAAACTGCCGCGTCCCCATTTGCAAACTGAGAGCGTACTTCATGGGGCCATATTCATCGACGCCGCCCTCGCGCAGCAGTTTCATCGCGGCTTCCAGCTTGGCGATGGATTCGCTGAGGTCCTTGCCGGAGCGCTTCGCGGCGAATACCGAGGCGATCTGTTTCGTGAAGTTGTTGCCTTCGGCGAGGATAGCGCCCATGTTGTGGTCCAGCGCGTACTTCAGATTCTCCGTTGTGCCGGTACGCATGTTCAGCTTCGGGAACTCCGCGACGAATTGCTGATAGACCGTGGGATCGCTTGCGGAATCCTTGATCCCCGCAAGGTTCGGATATTTTTCCATGGCCTGCAACAATTCATGACTGATGGGCACGCCTGTGGCAAACGGAATGTGGTAGAGATTGATGGGAATTTTTACTTGCTCGAAAAGCATCGAAAAATATTTCGTCAATCCATCCAGCCGCGGATGCTTGTAGTAAAACGGCGGCACCACGAGCAGGCCGTCCGCGCCATTGGCTTCCGCATGTTGAGAGAGTTCCAGCGTCTCGGGAAAATTCGCGGTACCCGGGGATACGATAATGTTCAAGCCGTTTCTGTGTTTGAAGGCGGTCTCGGCGACTTTCTTTCGTTCGGCCACCGAGAAGGAGGGGAATTCGCCGGTCGTTCCGAGGACGACTACGCCGTCGGCGCCGTTGGATTTCAAGTAGGCGAGCAGATCCTTGTACAGTTCTTCATCGAATTTCAGGTTCTTGTTACAAGGCGTCGAGGCCGCGACCCAGAACAAAACCTTTTCGCCCGATGCGGCGGGAACATTTGCCACGCGTGGCTCGGCCACCAGCGCTTCCGGAATTCTTGCGCCGCCGGCAACTCCCAGCGCGGCGGTCGCTCCGACGGCACCCAGAAAAGTTCTTCTCGTGGTTTGCATGATTCCCTCCCTGGTAAGAAGCCCGCGAAAGTCTAAGCCAGCGGAGTGCCAGAAACAAATGTTTCGTTTAGGACTCGCCGCCATGTAGAAGTTAGCTATGGCCGTTGGCACAATCCTGGATTGGAAATTATTCCGAGCAAATACAGGGAACTCCGGAAATGGACCGCACTTCGTTCAAGGAAGTACCGCCTCCTGCTAGAATGCGCGCTATGCGCATACTCTTGCTCTTGATGCTCGTCACTATTCCTGCCGAGGTTCAGTGGTGGAAGGTTCAGGCGAACGGACTCGATACGAATTTGCGCGGCGTGAGCCTGGCCTATGCACCGAACGCAAATGGCGTACCTGCGCCGGTCGTTTGGGCGTCCGGATCGAACGGCGCGCTTCTGAAATCTATCGACGAAGGTACGACGTGGAAACGCCTGCACGTGGCTGGCGGCGACGCGCTCGACTTTCGCGGCATCGTGGCGTTCAACGCTTCCACTGCCTACGTCATGTCCAGCGGCGAAGGCGAAAAATCGCGCATCTACAAAACAGCCGACGGCGGCGAAACCTGGACTTTGCAATACACGGACAAACGCAAGGAATTCTTTCTCGACTCCATCGCCTGCCTCTCAGAAACGCACTGTTTTGCGCTCAGCGATCCCATCGATGGCAAATTCCTCTTATTGAACACAACGGACGGCCAGCTCTGGAATCCGCTCTCCAGCAGCAATATGCCCGCGGCGCTGCCCAGTGAGGGCGCGTTTGCCGCCAGCAATACTTGCCTAGCGCTCTCCGGCGCCGACATTTTTTTCGGCACCGGCGGCCCGGCCGCCCGTGTCTTTCACTCCTCTGACTCGGGGCGCACCTGGAGCGTCGCGGAAACACCCATCACCCACGGCAACGCCTCCTCTGGAATATTTTCCATCGTTCGCGCGAACGAAAAGACTATCGCTGTTGTCGGGGGCGACTATCAGGATCCCAAGCGCACGTCCGGCGTTGCTGCGTATTCCCTCGACGAAGGCAAGACCTGGCAACTCGCCGCGCAGCAGCCCGGCGGCTACCGCTCCGCTGTGGCTCACATCAATGATGGCCGGTGGGTGGCCGTCGGACCCACCGGCGAAGACATTAGCGGTGATTTCGGCGTTCACTGGAAGCGCACGGATTCGCTGAATCTCAATGCCGCAGCTCTCCTGGACATCTGGACCGGGTGGGCGGTGGGACCCAACGGCACCATCGCGCGCTTCGTCAATCGCTACGGATACGAAATTCATTACCGCAAGCCGCATGGTCGCCAGCAGCCCGCTGCCTCCGCCATTGCCCACTAAATCCAAAAGGTGTACTCTGCCGCGTTGAAATGGCCGCACCGTGAATCATTCCACTTAACGCGCAACAGGAGGCAGTGATGTCAAATTCCTCTCACTTCGAGGACAGCAGGGGCGAGCGGGCAAAGAATCGCGCCGAGGAAAAATGCGCGACCACGACTAACGACGCGCCTTCCGCTGAGAACTTTCCGTCAGCAGACCGCCGTGCCTTCCTCCAGGGAGCCGCTGCTGCCGCGGCAGCTCTGGCGATGCCCCGCTGGGCGTCCGCTCATCCCGGCGACATGGACGCGATTCGCGCCGAAATCGAAAAGCGCCACGACGCATCCGTGAAGCGTCTGCAGGACTGGATCCGCCAGCCGTCCATCGCCGCCGAAAACCGCGGAATGAACGAGGGCTGCGAGCTGACCGTGCGCATGCTGCGCGAAGCAGGATTCCAGCAAGCGGTGAAAGTGCCCACCGACGGCCAGCCCGGCATCTTCGCCACGCTGGATGCCGGCGCTCCGCGAACCCTCGGCCTTTATTACATGTACGACGTGAAGCAGGCAGATCCCGCCGAGTGGTCTTCGCCGCCATTCGAAGCGGCTCTGGTTGATAAACCCGGCCTGGGAAAAGTCGTCATGGGTCGCGGCGCCGTAAATCAGAAAGGTCCGGAAGCGTCGTTTCTAGCCGCGCTGCACGCAATTCACGGCGCCGGCAAAAAGCTCCCCGTAAATTTGGTGTTCGTGGCCGAAGGAGAAGAGGAAATCGGTTCACCGCACTTTCCGCAAATTGTGCGCCGGCCGGAGGCAATGGCGGCCTTGAAGAACTGCCTTGGAATTTTCATGCCTAGTGCCTCGCAAGGCCTGGACGGCGAAGTTACTATGACGCTGGGCGCAAAGGGCGTCATCGAGTGCGAACTGATTTCCAGCGGCGAACGCTGGGGCCGCGGCCCGCGGAAGGATGTGCACTCCAGCAACAAAGCACGGCTGGACAGCCCCGCGTGGCACCTCGTCGAAGCGCTCGCGACTCTTGTCTCGCCCGACGGCAACGATCCCGCCATCGAAAGCTTTGCCGATAAGGCCCGCCCGATTTCCGAAGCCGAGAAGAAAATGATCGCGGAAGCGGCGCGCCGCTTGAGCGAGGCGGAAGCAAAAAAACTTCTTGGCGTGGAGCACTGGGTTCACGACGTAAGCTGGCGCGAGGCCCTGGAACTCTTGATGTCGCGGCCCACCGTGAACATCGAAGGCCTCGTCGGCGGCTACACCGGACCCGGCGGAAAAACCATTCTTCCCGGAAAAGCCGTGGCCAAGCTCGACCTGCGCCTCGTTCCGGACATGACGGCGGCCGAAGCGCTCGCCGCGCTCAAAGCTCATCTTGCGAGAAAAGGCTTCGGTGACATCGAAGTCCGCATGACCGGAGGATACGATCCCAACAGCACGGCTGCCGATGCCGCGCTCATCCACGTTGAGACCGAGGTGTATCGCAAAGGCGGAATCGATCCGGTCATTCTTCCGCGCAGCGCGGGCTCGTGGCCCGGCTACGTGTTCACCGGCGAGCCGCTCCACCTGGCGGCGGGCCCGTTTGGTCTCGGCCACGGAAGCGGCGCGCATGCTCCCGACGAGTACTACGTCATCGAGTCGAAAAATCCCAAGGTCCACGGCATGGACGGCGCCGTTCGCTCGTTCGTCGAGCTTCTCTACGGGCTTGCGCAAGCGAACTAAACGGGAACGGCATCTTTTCCCTCACCGAAGGCGACAAAGTTGTTGGTGTCAATCGAAATTGTCATTGGCCGCGCATTTTGCGAATCTGGCGGATGATCGTTTTCCTCCCGCCTACTTGGATCCTGGTATGCCGATGCCGCGATATTTTGCAAACGGGCTCTTGGTTTTCATCGGCCGAAAGCGGAAATTGTCGCCGTCCTTCTCGAAGAGAAGCTTATCGCCGGCTCGCACCCCCAACGCACGCCGCACTTTGACAGGCACTGTGATCTGGCCTTTGCTGGTGATCTTCGCTTGCATCTTCATAGCGTCTTTCCAATCCCTTACTTTGCCATAGGTCTTCTTACTCTTGGGTGGTTCACCTCTTCGTCAATATAGATGGAAGAAGCCATCTTGTTGGCCGAGCCGAACGGCCACGCCGAACAAATTCGAAAGATGTTCCTCAGTGAGAACGAAGCACTTTGGCCCGTCCGCGAGAACGCGCCCTTCGCGCAAGAGGATCACGCGCTCGATCTCTGGAATGATTTCTGAAACATGATGCGTGACTAGCAAGATGCTGACGCCGGATCGCGCCAGCTTCCGCATGGCGTCACGGAGCTGCATCTGCGCGCCGATGTCCAGTGCGTTGCTCGGCTCATCAAATAACAAAGTTCTTGGCTCGTGCACCAGCGCCCGCGCAATCAGCGTCCGCTTAGCCTCGCCGGAAGACATCTCTACAACAGGACGATCGGCCAGATACGAGATGCCAAGCCGCGAGAGCGTTTCGTTGGCGCGAGCAAGATGCCCGGGATCGGGTTGTTGATGGGGAAAGATGCATGTGCTGCTGAAGAACCCAGATAGCACCACATCCCGTCCGGTGGCGCCCGTGGTGCACGAAGCCAGCAGGTCCGGCGATACAATTCCGAGCAACGAGCGCAGTTCGAAAATATCCCATCTCTCACGTCCCAGGATAGAGATGGAAGACCCTTCGCGGGCGAGTGGATAGCACTCCCGGGTAATGGTCTTGATCAGCGTGGACTTGCCGCATCCGTTGGGCCCAAGAATACAAAGGTGTTCGCCGGCCCCGATTTGCAATGTGACGTCGTCGAGGGCGGGCCGCTGCTCCCGCGTGCCGCGCAGGACGGTCACGTGTTCCAGGGAGAGGAGTGGAAGCGCCGAGGCGGTCATTTTTGATGGAAGTTACTCAGCCCATTTTAGCTCAGAAGGGATTGCCTGCAAGAACCGATTGAAAATATTGGAGTTAAAGGAAGCAAGGAATCCAAGAAGTGGGCCGCTGCGATGCCATGAACCGTCGAAAGCCCGCTCAGTTCCATTTTGGAACCAGAACTCGTCGTCAAGGTCCGGGCAAATAAAAAGGAGGTGAAAACAGGTTCGTTCTCACCTCCCGGGGTGGGTGGGGTGTTGCATGACAAGACCCTCGGCGGCTCAGCAGGCCTGCCCTGCCAGGCAGGACTGCGGCCTCACTCGCGCACTGCGCTCGGCAATTCGTTAGGAGACTCACCACCAAAGAGCTTGTCTTTCTGCGGTTTGTAGCACCGCGGGACGCACCTGTCAACGGCAAAAAAGGGACAGATCGATGGGAAAAGCACGACCTTGCTCTGCTTCACGCGGGATCGCAAATGACGCCGTTGTTTACTCAATGCCGTTTTGAGCCCTTGGTTCAGCCCGATGCCTTTCGCTTTTTCACTTGGTCAAGAATTTCTCGCACCACGCGGCCGAGTGTCGTGGGGCTGTATGGTTTTTGCAGGTGGCGGGCGCCGGGCGTGGCGGGCGAAACGCTCTCCGAATCCTGTGAATAACCGCTGGTAAAGAGAATGGACAGACCAGGAAACAAAATCGTGAGCCTCGAGGCCACGGCCGGAGCGCCTAGTTTGGGCATGCTGAGGTCCAGAATCGCCAGTGCGGGCCTTCTTTTTCGCAGAGTCGCAAGGCCTCCTCGCCATCGCAGGCAGAGAGTACACGGTAACCGAGGTTTATGAGCGCCTGGCGCGCCATCTCCCGGATAGATTCATGATCGTCGGGCGCAGAGCGGTGCACCCGGCGCACCGCCTCCAACGGATCGGGATGCGCGAAGAGATATGTCGACGAAGATGACTTCGGGATTTACGATTTCGAGCGTGGCAATCAGCGTCGGGATCGTGGAGACGATTGTTAATTCCAGACCGTCTTGAGCCTCCCGGTAAAGCTCGCGCAGGCCTGCAGTGGTCTGGAGCGGGATCTCTTTCCGCAAGTAGTATGCGCAGCTTCTTCTTGATCATACGCGTCGCCTCGCTTCCGCGAAGGCTCGCAAAGAAAGTGGATCGCGTGCTCAAGAACTGCGATCGGTGAGAATCCGGTGACAGTCCACCTGATGCGACATTTCACCGCAAGCCAGCTCCGTTCAGAGACTGGAGAGGGCAGTCCTACGGACCATCGGCTGTATTGGAAAGGGGTTTGTCCATTTTGCCGCAGGGGCGGCAGGAGTCAAGCAAACTTCGCTGGAAGTGACGGAAAAGCTAAGTGCTCTGCGGACGAGATTGCGAATACCGCAAGAGAAACGCCGTTAGTCCTGCGAGAAGACCTGCGGTGATGATCACGCCCTCCCAAACGATTCCCGTTGCCAGAACCTGCGACGCCGGCGCACCAAACGGCACGAGCAGCACCACGAGTGCCGCTTCGCGAACGCCAATGCCACCTTGCGTGATGGGCATGACTGCGGCGATTTTGGCCAATGGCCACGCGAAGAGCCACACACGCAGCGGCAGACGCAGGCCACAAGCAATACCCAGGAGAGCGGTGAGCAAAACATAGGTGCCCTGCACGGAAGTTCCCAGCAACCAGCCAAAAAGCAGCCGGTGAGGACGGCGCGAGATCGCGCGGATCGCATGACGAAGCTGCGCGAGCCTCCGCCGTAAACGAATGGAGCGGCCCCGCAAGAGCGGCCGGCAGAATGCCACAACGAGACCGAAAAGAATCGCCGCACCAAGAGCGCCGGCAAGGAGCGCGCGCTTCGCCGGCCCCTGCAGGGGAACGGGCAGGGAACCCGGAAGCAGCATCAGGCCCAGCGAGACGAGCGTGAGCTGAGCGGCCACATCGAGAAAACGGTCCGCCACATTTCCGGTGATCACCGCGGCCGGATGCCGACTGCGCGAAATGCCGACGGCGAGGCGCGCGACGTCGCCGCCGATTATCGAAGGCAGAAAGAGCGCGCCGAATAGCCCGCTGGTGTAGCACTGCGCGCTCGCTGCGAAGCTAAGCTGCGCGCCCGCGGAATTCACCACCGTATGCCACTTGGCGATGCCGCCGGTCAGCGCCACCAGATAGATCAGCAGCACGGCAAGAAAACGTGTCAGAGGAACGCGCGACAAGGCGTTCCGGAGCGGAGCCGCCGGCAGCAAATAAAAAAGAATTCCAAGAATCAGCAGCGCCGCCGCCCAGCGCGCCATAAGAAAAATCCAGCCCCGGCTGGATTTTTGCGGCTGGCGGTCTGCGCTCATTCAGCGGCGGAAATGGCTCGAAGATTTCGTTGATTTTTTCCGCCAACACAAAGTCAAAGTCACTGATTCCCTTCACGCTGTGCGTATTCAGGTCGATCACCACCTTGTTCCACACGTTGGACCATTCGGGATGATGATTCATCGCCTCGGCCACCAGCGCTACGCGCGTCATATTGCCGAACGCGGTGACGAAATCCTTGCACGCAAACTCGCGGTGGAGCTTGCCGTTGACAAGACTCCAGCCCTTGGCCTTGGAAAGCAGCGTTTTAATCTCGGCTTCGGAAAGTTTTTTTGCTGGCATGCCGTCATCCTCCGGGATCGGTTTGGGCTCTCTCCGGCTATTATGCGGCGCAAGTGCTGCCCCAGCAACAATTCCGGCTTCGCCAGCGCGAGCTGCAAACGGTGTGAACGCTTGGAGCGGTTCTTCGTTGAATGCGCACGGGAATTCCATTATCGTAGGGGTTTCTCCTGAGACAAAAATGCGCGGTGTGTGTCATTGTTTTGGCGACCGCAAAGCGGTCAGGGTTCTGGCGATCGCAGAGCGATCGACGCCGCAAAGAGACGGAGAACGAAGTGAAAAAGAAAATTCGCGCCATCCAGTATGGTGTCGGCCCCATCGGCGCATCCATCGTGCGGCTGATGCGGGAAAAACAGGCCATTGAAATCATCGGCGCGATCGATACGGATCCGGCGAAGGTCGGGCGCGATCTTGGCGAAGTGGCCGGCGCGAAGGACGCGCCGTGGGGCGTGAAAGTGTCTGCGGAAGCGAAAGAAGTTCTGGAACAAAACGCGGACGTGGTGATCCATTCGACGTCGTCTTCGCTCGTGCAAGTGATGGACCAGTTGCTGACGTGCCTGGAAGCGGAGTGTTGTATTGTTTCGACTTGCGAAGAATTGTCGTATCCCTTCCGCACGCATCCGGAGCTCGCGGCGAAGCTGGATAGCGCGGCGAAGGAATGGGGCGTGGCGCTGGTCGGCACAGGCGTGAATCCCGGCTTCGTGATGGACAAGCTGGTGGTGACGCTGGCGGCGGTTTCACAACACATCGAGCACGCCAAAGCGCTGCGCGTAGTGGACGCCTCGAAGCGGCGGTTGCCGCTGCAGAAAAAAATCGGCGCGGGGATGACCATCGAAGAATTTCGCGCGCAGGTGAAGGAGGGCGTGATCAAGCACGTCGGCTTGCCGGAATCCGTGGCGATGGTGGCGGACAGCTTGAATTTGCCGGTCGAACAGATTTCAGAAACGATCGAACCGAAAATCGCCACCGAGCGCGTGCAGACCGAATTTCTCACCGTCGAAGCGGGGCAGGCGGCGGGTGTGCACCAGATCGCGCGCGGCCTCTCGAAAGACGGCAAAGAACTCGTGTACCTCGAACTGCAGATGTACCTGGGTGCGAAAGACCCCGCGGATACGATTTCGCTCACGGGGCATCCGAACATCAGCCTGGTGATTCCTGGCGGCTCGCATGGCGACATTGCGACGGCTTCGGTGGTCGTGAATTCGATCCCCGTGATTCTGGATGCGCCGGCCGGCTTGCGGACGGCGCGCGATTTGCCCATCGGGTTCTTTTCTCCTAACTCACGGCCGTGAGGACGTAACGGCGTAAAGAAGTAACGAGGTAACGGCAAGCGCGGCCTCAACATTGGCTGACAATTCAAGAACATTCGCCTCCTTCAGTTGTGCTTTAGGAATTCTCCTTTGTGGCCGGTGAGCGAATTGTAGAGCGTCTCGATAAACACATCTTCATTGACGAAATCGCCTTTCCATTTTGCCCAGAGCGGGAGAATTTTTGAATTCTTGCTCGTAGGGATGCCCCTTGACATCGCGGAATCGCTCAACGAAGGCTTCAGCGCAACAGTGCTTGCATCCAGGGCTAACCTTCGTACCACCCCTTCCGGGATTCCACGTGGAATCAGTCCACTCGATTCTTGAACGTTCAGCCATAGAGTTCCCCTTCGTTTAAGTTTCTAGAGTTGGGGCAGAGCTAAACGAGTCCTGTAGATTATACCTGCGCTGCACGACCGCCGGCCCAATTCGGTTCTCCATAAGCCATCGAGGCTCACCAGTGGGGGAGGGGGCGGCGGGCGAGGAGGGCTTGGGCGGCCCATTGGCCGAGGTAGACGGAGAGAGCGACGCCGTGGCCGTTGTAGCCGGCAAGGACGATTACTTGTTTGCTGCGCGGATGGTGCTGGAAGATGGGGCGCATTTTTTCGGTGAGAAGGATTGGGCCGCCCCAGCGGTGCGTGATGCGCACAGATGCAAGGGCCGGGTGCAAGTGGCGGACGCGGTCTTCGAGCCAGCGGAGACGCGCGGCGGATTCGCCCCTGCGAACATCGTAGCGGCGCAAATCGCGCACGGCGTTTTTGATCGAGCGATTACCGACGGGAAAGCGAGAAGGCCGGCCAACGTACGGGGGAACTAGGCCGGCGCCAAAGATGACGCCATTTGATTCGAGCAAGCGTCCCCACAAATAGGGCAAGTCCACGGTGTAAAACGGGCGGCGCGAGGAGAGGCCGATGGTTTTGAGCTGCGCGGTGGACAGCGGAGCGGTGGCTAGCGCAAAAGTGAGTTTAGGAACGGCAGCGGCGCGGAGGCCGGACAATTCCAGGGAGAAGGCGTTGGTGGCAAGAAGCACTTGCTCCGCGCGGATTTCTTTCTGATGGATGCGGCCGCGATGGTTGCGGCGGACGTGCAGCCGCGGCGGATTCGAGAAGTCCAGCGCGCGAACCTCGGCGTGCTCAGCGATCCGGGTGCCGGCGTTTTCTGCGGCGCGCGCCAGGCCGGCGAGCACTTTGCCCGGGTCAACCGTGCCGCCGGGCACGCGGCGGAAGACTTTCAGCTCGCCGGAATCGCTCCAGGAGATGGGCGAATGTTTTCCGGCAGGGCCGGAACCTTTGGTCGCGGGGGCGGAGCGGCCAAGCTCCCAGACGCCAGGAAGTGTTAAACGTGAATCTATGCGGAAAGCGCGGAGGATTTTTTTGTAGCCGGCGAGGACGTCGCCGAGTCCGGGGAGATTTCCGGCCGCGGTTTCCGTGAGAGCCATGCCGCCGGTTCGGCCGCTGGCGCCGTTACCCAGCGAAGCAGACTCAAGCACAAGGACGGACCGCCCTGGAGCAAACCGGCCTAACCACGCCGCGGCGGAAAGACCAGAGAAGCCAGCGCCAACTATGGCGAAGTCCACATGATCCGGGAGCGCGCGCGGGGCGGGACGGAAATCGACCGTCCAGGGCGGCGCGCCCCATGGGTGGGGTTTGCGAAGCGTGCCATTTGTATGAGCTTTGCGAGGCATGGCATTTCTTTGATGCAAAGGAAACGTGGTGGGTGGCGAGAATTTCCGCGACTCCACAACGATGATGATGGCGTACATTTTCGCAACCAGCGGAATTGGGAGCGTATTTGGATGGTCCGACGACGTGGCGTACATGAATACACGGCACTTGCCGATGATTCCGGTGCTGCTGGCCATCGCGATGGTGATTGAACTGGCGGTTCGGTTTGTCTGGTGACCGGATACCAGGCGCGCATCGCGGCGTTTGCGATGGTTCTGGTACTCGACCGCCGTGACGGTGTTGGTCCACAACGAGTGGGCGGCGAGCGAAGCGATCACGCGAGCTGGAGGCGTTTGACGAGCTCCGCGGCGATGGACGCGACGCGTTCTTGCGACCCGGGAGGAAGAGAGGTTCCTGGCTTGGCGTGCGGATCTCGGAGAACGATCCACAAGCCGGGGCGGTAGCTCTCATCACCGCCGGGGCAAATGGCGCCGGTCAACTGCGTGAGTTCGAGAGGTAGCGGGGCCGAGTGCGTGAAATCGAGATTGGCGTGCTCCGGAGAGCTGGCTTGATACGGAGGATGGGCCAGGAGATCCATGAGGACGCCGCGGGCGTCATCAACGAGGTCACGGAAACCCTGCGAGACGAGGACAGCGTCCACATCGCGGGGCGTGGGCTGCTCGAGTTGGAGAAGGTCGTAATCGGGGAGAGGATTCTCGAGAGGAA
>WNGO01006992.1_pt1 | contig 13437 bp, 15 predicted proteins | sample 5400511 | NCBI WGS metagenome assembly WNGO01 (sample SAMN13153380, study PRJNA577476) | soil metagenome | isolation source: 20 cm soil or saprolite under Garry oak tree replicate 2 | place: USA:California | collected 2016-06-15
AGTTCATCGGGCGTAGCCTTGGTCATATCGGCCAAGGCTACTCGCTGCGCTTCACGTAGTCGAGACTTCTCGGCAATATCAGGAAGCTGACCGAGCCAGTCAAAGCTAACGTTCGGAACTAGACCTGCCATGATACCCTCAAGCTTTGAAGTTAAAGAACGGTGTTGCAACCGACTTACCAATGGCACCGCCCCCTGGTAGATAGCCTAAACCCGAGGCCAGCTGGGCAGCCCCGCCAACTAGATTCCAGATATTACCCGAACCCTGTAACTGGCCCTGGGCCTCTGTGCCGTAGGTACCAGCGTATGGTCCAGCCACTTGGCCATAGAGTCCGGTCGTCAGCCCAGCAAGACCCTTCGATAGATCAGCAACGTTCTGTCCGGTCCCGGTGTAGATACCGGCTTGACCAGTACCATATCCGGACGCGAGACTGGCAAGACTTCCTCCGGTTCCAGTATAGAGACCGGAGAGGTCTCTCCCGCCCTGACCATAGACACCTGCGGCCTGCTGCCCAGTTCCTGTATAGATATTTGCCCCGCCAGTACCTCCAGTGAGGTAAGCACTAGCTTGACCACCAGCGGCTTGGCCCGTCGTGCTGCTTTGCAGTGGGGCGTATAACTGCTGAATTCCAGTAAGGTTCTTCAACCAGTTCTGATACTCTTGGTCGGCAAGACCACTGCCGTAGGTCTGGGCTTGTCTCAGTGTGTTTCCGCTCGCACCCATTCCTACTGCGTTCTGCGCCCGAGTGATAGCATCAATGCCCTGATCAAGTTGGAATTGGTAGCCGGGACTGGTCCGGAAAGCCCCCGTTGCGGCGGCACTTCCAGCCGGGCCGTTCAGTCCAAGAGCATCAGCTGTCATACTGGCTGCTGGATCAGAGTAACCTCCATATCTACCAGCAAGGGCAGTAAGCGGGTTATATGCTCCTACCGCACTGGTGACTCCACTACGAAGCGCGGCAAGCGCGTCTGGCTGTGCGCCGTAGAGGGCGCCGAGTGCTCCGGTCTGTCCAGATCGGAGGGCGTCGATTGCCATCGGAGAGTATTGACTAATAGCACCAGTGGCTCCAGTATAGCCCGTGCCTAAGGCACCAAGTGCCCCATATTGACCACTTTGGAGAGCCCCAAGGCCGGTAGTGCCGGCAGCACCAATAGCGCCAAGTCCGGCCCCAGTAACCTGACCAAGATAGGCTCGCTGTTGTGCAGCCGCATCAATAGCTGGTTGACCGGTAAAGATATCTAACAGAGCCATTTGTCTCTCCTACCCGATCCGCCAGCCAATTCCATCCGATATCACTGGAACCTTATTCGAGCCACTGCCAACGGCGATTGCGTGGAACGTGCTTGAAGTGGCATCGGTAACAAAGCCACGAACGCCCTGGTTCTTAATCGCCGAAGGTAATTCGGCCACTGTGCAGGGTGCCAGCGGCGCAGTCCGAACCAGTTCAGTAAAGAACGTATACCAATCGGGCGTCATTTGCCGCTGATCGTCCACGAGTTTAGCGTAAGGACTAAGAGCCTCTTTCATCCAGAGTATCCTCGTTGTTCGGGCTCAATAACAGCTCCGGCCAGTCCCACATGAACTGCGTCTGAAACCCGAAGGCGATATCGAATTCCTTGGCCTCTAGAAAGACCACTGTTGAGAACATATGGATGGGACTTAGTCTCGCCGGGGCCGCCCAGCCGACGCAGAACCGGATTTCCATAACTGTATCCTCCGTCGAGCGACCACGAGATTTCGACCTGCGGAGCGGGCTCACTGTCGAACGTGCCAACGCCAGCGGTCATATGGAATGAGACTCTCGGAATGGCTATCCCCTTCGGGAAGCCGTGCGCGACCCCACTCTCGACCTCCCAGATAAGTGGCTCAGCGCCCTCGGTGAAGGTATCACTAACGCGAAACAGATCACCACTGTCTGCGTCACCAACGAGCCAAGTATCGAATATTCGGAGGCTCCGTGACGCGCGCCAATCATCTCGACTGAAGCTCCTGCGCTCGTTCCAGAAGCCAGTAGCGACGTTGTACTCCCAAGTCCACTGACCTCTGGCTGTAATAGCCCAGAACGGATTCCCCTCGTACATGTAGACGCTGGCCTCGATAAGATTCCGGCCGCCCTGGAGCACCGTCCGTCTGATATCTCGGCTAACTGCATCGGTCGAAACTGGCACTGGAGTATAGCCATTCAGTTGATAGACTATAAAATCGTCCCCGACCCAGATAAGATCGTTCGCCCAGCCAGCTTCCCAACCCGCGATAGCATGAGTACCAATGATCCCCCTTGGAATCGTGACCTCGCGGGCGAGTGGAAAGGGCTGTGTTCCGGCGTCTCTGTAGACGCCCGTCCACTTGTCACCGAAGGCATACAGTCTACCTGCGTATCTGACTACGCGGCGGACGAAAAGTCCCTGTTCGATATTGAACGAGTCGGCATGGACCTCGGCCGAGTTAAGCTCGGAAACATAGATACTTCCATCACCAAAAGACCACACGAAAAAGCCATCGAAGTCACAGACGCTTGTCGGGCTCGATGGAAGATCTGGATCAGTAAAGAATGTAGGATGCGAGTCAGTGAACAGGTTAAAACAACCGGCCTCGGTCACGGCTATGTAGTTTTTTGGAATCGCGTTATTCTTGGCCATAGTGACAGGCTCTGTGCCCGAGAGCACACCGAGATCACCACTCGCCATAAAGGCCTGATTAAACTTTATAATTCGGTTATCGAGAACCCAAAAGGCCTCGCTAGGGCTGATATCGAGAAACCCTCGTGTGTGACTGTAGCCCACCGACATCATCTGTTCGAGCCCGGGCGACCGCCGGATCAGTGTATTCGACGGGGCACCCTGTAGTGCCTTCGAACTGAAGCCATTGATCAGACGCCCCGCAGACTCCTGCGGTCGCTGACCAGGCGAGGACGAAGTTGGGAAGATCAGATCAGGCATTAGAAGTATTCCGCCTCCTGCACGTTGAACCCGGGCTTAAAGGCATTCATCCGCTTCAGCTGCATCTCATAGAACATCTTGATCTGTGGATCAAAGCCCTTTCCGGCCATAGGAGCGCAGATATTAGCTAACAGCCCTGCCAAGGCATCGAACCACTCACTTGGAATCAGGGCGTCGTTATCCACCACGCAGACACTATCCACACGCAGTTGTGCAAACATCGGATCGACTGCATTATTAATTCGTTCGAAGTAGTCCGCGTCGAGTGGCTGGCCTGTACCGACAATAACAAGCTTGTCGGCCGCCTCGCGTATTAACTCGTCTCGAGCCTTAGTTATATCCATGTTTCACCTACGGTTTTAGTACTCGTACCCAATCTATCTTATATGGCCAGTCGGCCGGAACAGGGGTAGTACCCGACGCGAATAGAATAGGCATGTGAGCCGTGTTCATCGCAGAGTACGCTCCTGTCGTAGACCAAACCCCGATACCAGTAAACATCATAACTCCGTCGTAGAATGACATCTTCAGGCCATTCGTGGGTCCAGCTGTACCAGCCGGTAGAACGAGACAGCCATAGTTATGATAGTCAGAAACCTGGAATGGAGTATTGAGCGAGCCAGCTCCTTCCTGAGTGTTCTGAGTTACGTGTCCTACCTGTGGAAATATAGTATCACTGTGATGCAGTACCGATAGCATATTGAATTCTCCTCCACCACCGAAGTTCCCAACAGGTGCTTCGAAGAAGTCGTTCTCTACCAAGTTAACATTTGATCCAGTCAGGTTCTCTATCGCTATAGACCAAAACGCAGGCCAACTCTGTGCTCCTCCAGCAAATGTAGGTCCAAGATCCCACGCCGATCGACTCTCGAAAAATGCTGGAGGCTGAAAGGCCGACCCGACGTAAGTGCTAGAGTCGCTAGGATTAGCCGCAGCACTGCAAAGGGTTGAACCCCAGGTAGTGACCTTGCGGGGCAAGCTAAGCAACGAATTACTGATTGACAGGTCCGAGGACTGAGTCGCTGGACCAGTCCTAATCGTAGAAGATGGATCAGGAAAACTCGGCCAGGCGTTATGCACGTAAAAGTTAAACCCAGGCGCGCGCGTATCACCCAGATCAATAGTGCTGAGTGAATTGAAGTCGTCACGAAAGACTTCTCTACCAAGGGACCACGCTGCTTTTGGAAGCCAACTAGACCACCACAGTAACACTCCAGTCGAGCCGGTCCCCGCAAAACTGATTGAGCGGGCGGCTGTTCCAGAGCCATTATCCAAGTAAATTTGTGGCTGGAAGCTGGCCCCTTCGGCGGCTGTATGACGAATATCGAGTATACACAACCACCAACCTAAGCCCAGACTAGTTATAGACTGACCTAGAACTGTAAACGGCCCACTCGTAGAAATATCATATCCAGCGTTTCCACCAGCTAGATCAAAACCCGCCGACCCAAAACTGAAATCGCAGGAGTTACGAAGTACAATTCTCGAATATTCTGCTGCCTTCACAATAAAGGCAAGGCGCCAATCAATACCAACTTCTTTGAAATCGAACTCGAGACCCCCGCCAGGAGAGGAAGCAAGTTGCATAAAGTGTTGAGTGTTATTTACATTAGCATTTAACTTCTGCGCTACACTAACTCCGTCGGGGCCTAGAACTAAACTCGCCGCGACCGATGTATCGTGCTTGTCCCAGAACGCAGCAACAGCAGATGCAGAGTGGATTGGTGAGCTAGTAATAGAGAAATTCTGTGAGCCCACCATGTTATAGTGGGCAGCGAAATAGCTACCAAGCATATCTTTCAGGCTACGGTGGTGCGAGCCCCGCCCGAACTTAATAGCCCTGGACCTCATATGGCTCTCCCGTAGATATTAACTCCACCATCAGTAGACCACACCAAAATCCAGTTAGTTCCGACCGTCGCTAAGGCGACTCCCATGTCGGCAAAGACCGTGCTAAATGTGCCGTCTCCGAGCATCCACTTGACTCCAACCGGCCAAACAACTGCGAACGCCCCGCCGTTGACCAGTTCAATCTCAACCTCACCATAACTTCCCGGTGAAGGAAACCCAGCCAGAGTAACTCCTAGTGCCGCGCCAACGGTGACCTTTTGATGATTTCCGTCGGACTGAGTAAATGTCACAGCCCCCGAAGTTACAGTACCCTTGTCGATTATCGCTTCCCCTCGCAGGAAGTTCTTGACCGTCAGATTTTTATCGGTTCCGCCCTGCGATACTGGCATAAGGTCGCTGCCGCTCAGCGGAATAGACGCGGCAGTAAGACTCGCTATTGTTGGCGGGGGCGAGGAGGTAGATGCTATCGTATAGGTCAACCCCGATTTGGTAATAACGATACCTGCGCCGGCGACGACCCTCGCAGGGAACCTCGGCAGAACAGCACTCATTTAATCCTCCTTTGAGGGTCGTCCTCGACGTTACTTCTTCTGAAGAGCCGAGTCCGTCTTGGACGGCTGATCGGTCATCGCCTTGGTCGGCTTCGCCAGTGGTTGTACCACTGATGAGCCAACCTGAACGGGCTCGGGGTTTTTGTCGTACTCGTACCCATCGACCCTGAAGTATTTGTTGTTCGTGGCCTTCCGTAGAACGTACTCGTTGTCGGTCGTGACGGCCTCGTCTTTCTTGAACGTCAGACCCTGCCATTCCATCGACTCAGGTCCGCCGCTCTCACCTAACCACGTAACTGTTGCCATTGTATCCTCCAAAAGGGGGAAAGGAGCGGGCTACCGCCCCTCTCCCTAAGTGGCTATGCCACTGGCTTGATGAACGACACAGCGATAAAGGCCTGCCCGGCGGTTGCACCGCCAGTAAGAGTAGCCCATACATCTGTGTCCGCCGTCAGCGGCAGCACAATGCCCGCGGCAGGGAAAACCACTTCGCTTCCAGCTGCCTCAGACATTACACCCTGAATCTGGGTGCCGCCACTGGCGGTTCCCAGGCCGAGTACTGGCGTACCGCCAGTGATAGCAGTCTGAACGCGCGAATTGGCCTGGAGAATGATCGCTCCAGCTGGGATTGTCCCCAGTTTCACGTTGACCGCAGCGCCCCCGGCATCGGCTACGATTGAGCCAGCAATGTACTGGATCATCTCATAGCCCTGATCGCGGGCAGGAGTGCCTCGATTAAGTTGCGATACCATCTCAGCACCTCCTTAGTCGGACGCTGACGCGAAGAAGCCCGTCACCACGCCCCATTGCTTGAGCGCGGTGCCAGTGTTGGGATGCTTCTTAAACATCTTGCCAACACCATAGGCCATTTCGATGCCAGTTCCGGTAATGAAGCCATAGTCGTCCTCTTTGCGGAACGTAGGCTTCGCCATCTGGCCCCACCCAAACACAGCAGCTTGCTGTCCGAGTAGGAACACAGGCTCGACCCGGGCGCTTGCCGCGCCAGCAGTCAAGAGCGTCGTCCAGATATTCGTGACGAAGCGTGAAATCTCAGGAATAGACCTGACAATCACGCCGTCATAGATCTGGTCGCCGTCTTGGAAGATCGGGTTCTTGGTAGCACCATACGGCCCAGACTGTTCCCGGGGCCGTGCGTCCTTGTTCACGGTCGCCAGGTCGATCTTCAGGTCGCGGAACGGGTTGGTGCCTGCGCAGGCGATATAGTACTCATATCCCTCGTCCGTTCTATACGGACGAATGCGGGGGTCTGAGTTCATCGCAATACGCTTCATTAACGACAGGTTCGCAGCGGTGAACTTATCGTTTGTAGTGTCCACGTTGGCCAGGGCCGTTGCGTGGGTAGCGTTGAAGTTCGCAGTGGAGTTCCCGTACAGAACCCGATCCGAGTTGTCCGCGTTCCACGTATTCCGCTGTGCTGCGGTCGCCAGGTCGTACTGGATACCGTTCACGCGGACTCCACCACTGGAGGTCGGAAGAGTCTCCGTCGGAAGGGCCATCAGCGCGGCGATGATCTCGTCCCGCTGAAGTTCCTTGCCCCAATCACTTAGTAGGGGCTTTGCCTCGCCGAAGATATCAGCCGAGTCCTTATGGGACTCTGCCTTGTTTGTCACTAAGGCGTGCCGCGCCCACTCCATTCGCAGGCGCATACCATAGTTGTCGATCTTCTCTTCGTTGCCGACCAAGGTCTGAGTGGCAACGCCCGCTCCGGTCAAACGAGTGACCAGGGGGATATTCATGTCCTCGCCACCCGCTTTCAGCTCGTTCCGAATGCGGATGACAGCGTTTAAGCCCTCGCTCATATAGGGCGAGAACATATTTTCCCGAACAAACTCTCGGTTGATCTCTTGAGTAAACCGAATGAGTTTATTATTGGGTTCTATCGTAGTCACAGCCATCGCTGTAACCCCTTTTATCTCGATATGGCTCGGGGCGTTTTGCCCCCAACCATATCAACCCCTACTTCCGCAAGCCGTCAGTGGCGTGCCGAAATAGGCTGGCATCGCTCAAGTCGCCCTGAACCGNCTGCGGCCGTGGCGCGTGAGAGCGACGGTGGTAAGCTAACTGGACTGGGACTTCCGGCAGATCCACCTCGTATCTTCTCGAGAACCTGTGCCTGAAACTTCGGATCGTTCATCCGAGTCTCAAGTTGCTTCTCGAGCCAGGCATTTGGATCGTTTCCGACTGTAGCCAGTGTAGCCTGTCGATTGTGCCACTTTACAACCGCATCATAGCGATTGGGTGACTGTACGACAGCCTCGTAGTCTGCCGGGTCGAGTGACTCGTCGCGCATAGCTGAGAGGAACGCCCCCTCGGCCTCCGCGACTTTATCAGAAGTGTGCACCTGTTCCGCGACCATCCTGCCCATATACATCAACTGAGCCCGAGTCGCCTCGGTATCGCGTTGATATCCTTGGGCAAAAGGCTCAAGAGCCTTCGTGATGAGCGCCGTAGTGGCCTTGTCCGGGTCAGTAAAGAAGTCCGGTTGGGGCTGTGCACCCTGCTGTTGCCTAAGATGGGCCTGAAGCTCATTAAAGCGACGTTCGAGTTCGCTCGCACGAGTCTCGGCGGCCCTTCGGGCCTCAGCCTCTTCCCGTAGACGCCAAGACGGAATACCAGCCTCCGGCGGCTCTGCGGGTGTAGGGACCGCAGGGGTCTCTGGCGCCGGTGCTGGCGCTGGTTCGACAGGAGCCTCGGCGGGCGGTTTGCCCAGTGTCTCGGCGGCCTGGCGAAACAGTTCATTTTCAGTCGGTTGGTCTACCATAGTCCTAGTCCTCCGCTATCTCGTGGCGGTCACGTAAGATGGGACTCTCGCTCCCACCGGCGTAGCGCCGTATCGTGGCACAGACGAACGAACTCATCTTGGTGGCCTCTTGTATTCACCACTTGAGAGTGCTCCTAATCCAACTACACGGCCCCTGGCTTCGTATACCAAGGTATTCCCTTATCCGGCGTGGCCTTTAGAGCCTCAACTATTTGTTTGAGTGCTGCTTCAGTTGCCGCCTCGTTAGGCGGAAGAGCTGGTCCTGCCCCAATGGCGCCTTTAGGCGCTCCAAATCCTGTACCGCCCATCGTCAACAGCGCAGCCTCGACCGCCGGCCCAGGATCATATGATCCGCCGCGCTGAAGCGATCCTGCCGCCTCGCGTCCTCTCTGTGGTAACGTAGCCAGTCCAGTCATAGTCTTTGCCAGATACTGGGCTAATATACTGTTTGCAGGCTGCACATCCCCAGGGCCAACTGCACCCTGGCTGAACTGCGCCAACCAATCAGGATATGAGCGATCTCCATTCACTTACGATATTCACCCGATCTCAGTTTGGCCAGTATGGCCCCTGCTACACGTTTTCCTGCCGCCGCCGAACCATAACGCTTACCAGCGCTCGCAGCGATCTTCGAGAAGTTCTTTCCAGGCTTCCCGATATCCTTGCCGGCTGAGGCTGCTTTCGCAGAATAGCTTGCCATCATCGTCTCCTATAATCCCCGGGGCGAAGCTTCCCAATACCGCCTCGGCGCTTGCCGAGAATACCAGTGCCTTTATCGGCCTGGTTAAACTCCTTGGATACCTTGGCCGGTGGGCACGAGCCATAGCCTGCCCCGTGCGCGCAGGCGGCCATAAAACGGGCTTGTTTTGGACTAGTACTGGGCATTCCACCCTCCTGTGTACCATCCATAAACGCTCAAGATCAGTAGCAGGGCCAGTATAACCACCATAGCCCAAACGCCACGACTCTGAGCCCGAGACGGGCGAACTTTGCGCTGACGACTCTTCATGGCGTTCCCCTTGGCCACCACGGAAAATTACTTCCTGCGAACAGCCTGACCAGTACGAGGATGGCGACCAGTACAAGCATCACAAGCAGGATATTCAGCACCATTGCTGGAATATGCAGGCCAATGGCACCGAGTACCCATATGATCAGATAGTACCCTAGCACAATGCCGCAGATATACAGCAGCGCATAGATAATTCTTTCGATCATTTTGGACCTCCTCCGTTAGCAGCTTGCTGCCGCATTTTCTGCTGATGCTGTAGTTCGCCGTGGCGCAGTTGCTGAGCGCTCTTCATCGCCCCTGACTGGAGTTTCATAAACTCGGTCGCGACACCAAGACGAGCCTTTTGTTCCTCGGCACCGGCCTTGACTGTGCTCTCAGCCATCTTCATTTGATGTTCTTGCTGCCTCGCCCCGAAGTCGAACTGCTTCTGAACTATGTCATGAGCCCCGCCTTGAGCAATCTCCTGGGCCTTGGCCATGCTCAGTGTCGCACCCGCCTCGGATTCCTTGGCCTTGGCCATCTCGACAGCGAGTGACGCTTGCTGCGCCTGCTGTGCCATCGGATCGGGCTGTTGCAGCATCCCCAAGAGCTTCTTCTTGACAGTACCCTGCAACGGTGACAGTTCGAGTAGGATCGCGGGCGGAATCTTTGCGCCCTGTGTCGCAAGAGCGACAAGGGTATCATAGGCATCGCCCATCATGTTTACCTCGTCTGGGCCTTCATCGAGGATGAAAGACACATCAAGGTTACTAATGGTATTAACTACCCTCGGAAGGCCCGTCTGCGGATCTATTCCAACTCCATTAATCTGAACCAGCTGGGGCGCCTCATCAATACCAGTCACTCTAATCCAGCGCTCGGCCGTCCAATAGCGCTGTACTGCACACCAAATAGCCCGATAAAGCTGTAACTTCCACTTTCGGACACCCACTACGAAGGGACCGAGTTCGGCCACACCCGCCTGCTGGAGCAGATTGATAGCTCGTCCAGACTTGTACTCAAGTCCCTGGCCGATCAGGGCCGGATTCGGCCCGAAGTTCTCAATTTCGTTCTTGGCGTCCTCAAGAAACTTCAGTTGGCCCTCGATGTTCGCGATCCGAGTCTGATCGTCGAATTCCATCTCGAAGCCCTTATTGTAGATCACCACGCCATCGGGCTTAACGGCCTCGCGGCGAGTGACCTCAATGTCAGTAAAGGCCCCATCCTCGGCCTTGATCCGCCGCGAGTTCAGTTCGTGCAGTCCCTTCGACCGCCGCTGGTTGATTTCGTCCTGGGACGAACGTAGATTCCGGATAAATCCGTAGCGGTCTCCGTCCTGATCTACGAAGGCGGAGAACATGATATACTTGCAGATCTGTTTACCCTTGGCATCATAGAAGTATCCATTACCCTCTTTGAGTTTACCCGAGCCCGTAAAGATACACCATTTCCAGTCACCCTTACTCTTATACCAAATCTCCACTACCCGCATTCGCTTGAAGTCGGGACTAATCTGGAACCACTGCTTCTCGCGGTCAGGGTTAGAAGTCAGGTCCCAACCGCTCTGTAGCATAGCCTCGATTTCTTCCTCCATCTCGGGAAACAGTGCGACCACATCGTCCTGATCGAGCCACTTACCAACGCCCTGGAAGCGGGCATCGTTGAAATCGGCCTTGTATGATCGAGGATCATAGAAGTAGCTGTCCGGCTCGACCTCGGCAAAGCCCACGTCAATGTCGCCCTTATCACCACGCTCCAAGAGCATCTCGACCCCGCCAATACCGTCTACGGCGCCCTTTTCTATCGAAAAGGGGAAGATATCCGAGCGCAGGTCGCTTTCTACCACGTAGCGTACCACGGCTGTGGCCAGTTCGGCCCCCATTTCGCTAGTGCTCTGTGGATTCCGGGCGTAGGCCTTCGGGTCCTGTTTCAGCTTCTCCATCAGACCCACAATTCCGTCGATCTTTCGGCCTATCCGGTTGTAAGTTACAACTGGCTGCTTGCGCCGATTAAAGACCTCGACTTGAGCCACAGTCCACTGTGCGGCGTGTCGATAGCATCGCGCGCTCTGCTGTTCCTGAATCTCCTCGTGCTTCTGTCCGAGGTAGTCCAGATACGCCCGTTTACAGCGATAGAGAGACCAGAACTCGGCCTCGTCCTCATCCGGCACAGCGCCAGGAGTAGTACCGAGCCCAACAGCGGGCCGAACTGACGCAGCATAATCTGCAGGCATAACGGCCATTAGCGTCGTCCTATCACGAGTCGGCCTGGGCGCTTACGCTTGCCGTAGTCGGACGTAAGACTGTGCCCAATCGGGAAGTTATATTCGGTCGAAGGGGGTACCGGAGGCACCGGCGGGATAATCTGGGGTCCGAGCGGCATACGCGCAAAGAACCCGAACTCGTTCCGCTGTGCCCGCAGAGGCACTGGCCAAGAGGTCTGACTGAACGGCCGCGCCACTGGCGCTGTAACGCGCACCGCGAACGCACTGACCTGATCCGTGGCGCGGAACTGAGTCCGCCGCGGCACTGGCCAGTCTTTCTGCGCGATCGGCTGGACCGCGATAGCCTTGATGGCCTGCTGAATCCAAGTCCGCGATGAGGTCGGGGTGAAGACCTGCTTAGGTAGCGGCCAGTCGTTCTGATTGAACGGCTTTTGCAGATGAAGAGCGAATGGCGAGTTACGCCACGTAAGCCCCGCGATCGGAGACCTCTGTGGAACTGGCCAGCTAAGCTGTGCATTCGGAGGCTGTACGGAGTGCAACAGTCCGATATCGGCCCTTCGGGCCTCGGCGTAGACGCGCGCGGGCGGGACTGGAACCGGCCAGTTAGATAGATTGATCGGAATAGCTGCTGGCGTAAGAAGTGGCGTTGGAATGCCATAGCTCGTCGCGTAAACGCGATAGGGCTGCGTTGGCACGGGCCAGCTAAGCTGAGCGTTCGGTGGCTGCACAGAGTGCAGAAGTCCAATGTCGGCCCGCCGCGCCTCCGAGTAAACTCGATAAGCCGGACGCGGCAGTGGCCAGTCATCTTGACTAAAGGGCTGAACTGGGGCGCCAAGTAGCGCGGCCGGGCTCGGATACGAGTCGGCTCGAACGACGTAGGGCTGAACTGGCCGTGGCCAACTGAATTGTGCAATCGGAGGCTGTACAGAGTGCAGTAGCTGGATTGGAGCGCCAATCGCAGGACTGTAGACAATCGGCGGCCTCTTTGGTAGAGGCCAATCTAGCAAGCTAAAGGGCTGCGCCAACAACAGCGCAGTCGCGCCATAACTCGTCGCGTAGACGCGATAGGGCTGAACTGGTACTGGCCAACTCAGTTGCGCGTTTGGTGGCTGTACCGAGTGTAACAGTGGAATATAGGCACTCGCCGCTGCTGCAAGCACTGGCACTGCGCGGCTCGGTGCAGGCCAAGCCGTTTGGCTGAGAGGCTGCGCAGCGGCGAGCGACAGGGTTTGCGGCATCGAATAGGACACCGCATAGACACGATAGGGAGGTCGTGGAACGGGCCAATCGCTCTGGACAAACGGCCTGGCCACTGGGGCGCCAAGCGCCAGGTTCGCATGGATAAAGTCAGAGACGAATTCGACTCGCCGTGGCAAGGGCCAATCACCAGGAATAACAGGGATCCTGGGGGCGTCGAGCACTAAGTTGGCGTGGATAAAGTCAGAGATAAATTCAGTTCGCCGTGGAACTGGCCAGTCATCTTGCCCAAAGGGCATCAGGGGCTGAGCGAGTCCGAGCGAAGGTTCGGCGACCCAGAACAGACCCCGGAATGGCACCTGCTTTGGTAGCGGCCAATCATCCTGACTAAAGGGAGCCTGAACCGTCAATAGTCCCGGTGACGGCTCGGCGGTCCAGAACAGCCCCCGGAAAGGCACTTGTTTCGGAACTGGCCAGTCATCTTGGTTAAATGGATAGACCGAATGTAGCAGCGGGATATAGGCCCCGCGAGCGGGAGCATAGACCTTGTACGCCGGAATCGGTAGGGGCCAATCGCGCAATCTAATCGGGGACGGATAGACCGAATGTAGCAGCGGGATATAGGCCCCGCGAGCCTGGGCGTACACCTTAGGCGCTGGAACTGGCTGAGGCCGATCCTGCGACTTTCCTGCCGGGAGCGTAGCGCCCGACATGAAGGTGGCAGCCCACGCCGTCCAACTGTCACCAGCGCCACCACCACCTACAGCGTTCGTGCCGTTGATGGCCGTCGTGGCCGCAATGACCCGGTGCTCGCCAAGGTCGGCAGTGTTGGTGGTCAGGCCATCTCCGGTATTGGTGCCGACCGTACTGCCTTGGCCAGTAGTCCAGCCAGAACCGGCGGT
>WNGO01010321.1_pt1 | contig 13437 bp, 18 predicted proteins | sample 5400511 | NCBI WGS metagenome assembly WNGO01 (sample SAMN13153380, study PRJNA577476) | soil metagenome | isolation source: 20 cm soil or saprolite under Garry oak tree replicate 2 | place: USA:California | collected 2016-06-15
GAGCGTTTTCTTGTCGCGACGATTTCGCTCGATCAATTTTGCGCGCGAATCTCCCTTGCTTTTCGTCTCAGGGCCCCGCCAGTGACAGTGCATACACCAACACGGATACGCACCCGGCGCTGGATGAGTCTCGAAGAGGTGCTCGAAATCGCGCCATGTCCCTTTGGAGAGTTGCTTCGTCGAGTATTCCGTGTCTCGCGGCACTGTGATAACCGAATTTGCCTTTCTACGATTCCGGCCCATAGCAATATCGAGCGTCAGTGTAGTTATCCTCATGTGTTTGGGCAAGGAATCCGGGTCAGAGAGGCGGTTGCCTCTCCGACTCGGATGCCTGGGTATGGCAGCCGGTCATTCGGCAGCTTCGGGCAAGAACTCTTCGATGGTCTTGTATCCGTGTTGCCCTGACCGACTTTCACCAGGCAGGGAAGATGGAGTTCAATTCCAGCTTCGATTTCGCTCGGCGGAATGTCGTAACCACTCGCTTCCAAAGGCTCCGCCAGCTCTTCGGGACGCCCGAACACCCGCACCGTCTCACTGCCGACATCCACCTTGAAAAAAAGAGATTCGCCCTGACGGGTCTTCATGCGATCAATCTTGGTGATGACCGCGTGAACAGGACTCCTATCCTTGGCAGATGTCGCGCCAGACTTGATCGGCGGTTTTGCCGCGCTCGGTGAAACAGCTTCCCGAGTATAGTTGTTCTCTGAGGGTGCGGGGTTCTTGCCGGCAAAAGAAGCCAGGCGGAACGAGCGCGGGGGCTACGTAACGTCCGACAGAGAACCTTGGTGCCTACTTGACTCTGGATTCGGAAGACGGTCAGGTTTTTATGGCTTATGCCAACGCAAACGGCAATGATGGGGCAACGGTCAATCTGCAATCCGACAAGCGTGACTCGATTAGCCTGACAACGTATGAACAACCACGCATTCAGATGAGACAGAACGGCAAGATAGTACAGAAAATTCCCGGAACAGCGCCAGAATTGAGATAAGGTCGCGATACTATTCCATTAGACGCAGCGGAATCCGAAAATGTGCGGTGGCTAGTGTGCGTGCGTTCTTTCCAAGAGAGTGATTTGGCCTGCCGGGTCACATCGAGGCTCGGCCAAGCCCGATTGGAATAGCCCTGCTGATTCTGGCAGCCGTGACGATGCCTTTGCTCGCAAGACAAAAACGATGGCTCTCGCGGCGGTCATCGGGAGTGCAGCGTTGTGAGGGCCGATGCTGCCGACTCTGCGGTCTGTGGCTATCAGGCTTTGATTGCGTTAGCTGGTCTGGCCGTCAACGCGGTTTGGAAGGCGAGTTGGGCAGACTCAGTCGCAGCCTTGGCCTTGCCACCTCTGATTGTGCGGGAAGGATGGGAAGCGATGAAGGGCAAGCCGTGCAGAGATATGGAATGAACGGACTGCGTGCGTCAGACTGTGATGCTTATGCGGGGCTCTTTCAGCTAGAACCTGCCTGCATCAACCCACGCTCCGACCTCTGACGCAACCGAAAAGGCTTTCGTTGGCGCAGCGGCAAAGCGTGCGTCCAGTTCGTAGGCGTTCATTTCCAGCGGGATGGCTTCATAGGAGCCGCCCCGCAGGAAGCCGCTCACATACTTCGCCGCGAACTCCGCTACCCCTAGCTGATTGTACTGGACGACATGAACAAGTTCGTGGAACAGGAGCCTGTTCGTGAACGCTTCGTTCGAAACCACGGTGTCTACGAATGTGATTGCGGCCATCTGCGCGAAGTCTGGCAAAAGGGCTGCCTCGAAGCCCATCTGAATCAGTTCGAAGTAGAAGGGTGGATTTTTGACCCGCTGCCCTGTGACAACTACAAGCCGAGTCGAATCGAGAGCAGGTTCCGGGAAAAAGGTACGCATGGCGTTCTTCTGACTCAAGCTGAGAGGCGCAGCGCCGGGCCGGTAGGTCTGGCGCTGATGTTCGATGTACGCCACGACTTGCTGAACAACCCATTCCGTCTGAGTGGCGCTGAGCGTCGGTAGCCGCATCTTTGCTCAGCAGGCTATCATGCCCAATTCCTTTTCGTTCATGCTGATTGTTTCTCTTAAGATGGAACCAATGATTTCAGGGAATCCATTTCGATGGCTGGATTCAACGGCAGCGAGCAAGCAGTTGGCCCACCGCGTCCGGGCAAATTGAATACGCCTCAGTCAGCGAAGCCAAGAGATTTTTCTTGCCCTCATCGCCGCGAGGGAATGCGCCCGCCTATGTGGGCGAACTAGGCTATTCGTTTTGGTTGCAGGAAACACGTACACCGGACACTACTAGCGGGGATTCGGGAGCGAAGAGGAAGCATGGGATTTCGTCAGGGACTTGAAGGGCGAGCCGGTCGCGGTTCAATACAACCCGAGCAAGCCCTCTACTTCTACCCTGTTGGAATCCTCGGTCGAAACGCTGCTGAACGCTCGCCCACCCAAGACTGAAACCGAGGTTGAACTCTTCACGTCGGCCCTCGCAGATGGTTCACTGACGTGGCCCAAGCCGATTCTCTGGGCCTGCGTAGGGCTGTCGGCGGTCGGGTTGGTGCTGAGCCTGTGGGTGCATCTTGGAGCAGTGATGGGCCACCGTGTAGCGCCCGAGGCGCTTTTCTGGATTCTTCACATGGGCATCTTCGTCGTCTGGTTTCCTACCGTTTTGGTGGCAAGAAAGCGGGTCGGCAATCGGAGCAGCAAGGATTATTGGAAGCTGGTGCTGAAAGGCTCTCCTGACTGGATGCGCTACATGGTGTACGGCTTTTCCGGATACGCTTTCGTGAACTTCGCTTTCTTCATGGCTAAGGCTCCGACCGGAAAGGGAGTCGGAGACACTCCACCGATTGTGTGGCGCGGATTTTCCGGCCACTGGATGCTGTTTTATCCTGCTGTGTTGGCAATTCTCTACGCGGCAGCGAAGGCAAGCGAGAATATCCGGCGCTGCCTGAACGGGCACGCGGTGCTTGCGACCGCAAACTTCTGCTCGCGCTGCGGCCAGTCCGTGATGCATAGCTGACAGGAACATCGCGTATCATTGTGGCGTCTAACTGCTGAGACCGTGCAGCAACGGCAGGGCTGTCGTGCGAACTGCATCCTTAATTTTGTTTCTGACCCTCTTGGCGGCGATTCCTGCGCGGTCGCAAGAGGCAGTCGCAGTGGGACTCAAGGGGAAAGTACACACAGTCTCAACCGAAGAATTCAGAAGTGACGACAGCGTGCACCGGGAACTGACGGGTTCGACTGTTGATGTCTACGACCCAAATGGGTACCAGCTTGAGTTTTTCCGGTATAAGCCTGATGGCTCTCTTTGGGCGCACACAGTCTACATTCGCAACGGGTGGCAGATATTCAAAATGCAGACAATGGGCACACCACCATTTCGGGGCGGTTCCACACAGAATGTCTTCGACGCAGAGGGACATGCCATCGAGACAGACACCTACGACGAAAGCGGAGTCCTCGTCTCAAAGTCCACGAATGACCTCGTGCAGAAGCAGGGCAATACCACTGTTTACCAACGCACCGAGGCAAGTGCCAACGGGTCAGTAAGCACGACGGAGGTCAGCGATACTACCGACCCTCAGACCGGAGTAACCCATCAAGTTGAAACAAGGGATGGAAAGTCGCAGACAGACTGGGTGATTCAGCGAAATAAGGACGGAACACAAAAGGACAAGATTGTCCTTGCCGATGGCTCCTATAATGAGCGAGAGCGCGGGGCAGACGGGACAACGGTTGAAGAGAGGTACTCTGCGCGGACAAAAAGCCATACCTACCAGAAGAGCGACGCTCAGGGGCACCTGATTGAAGTCATTCAAGAGTCGGATTCCCAATACATCCGCTGTACCTATTCCTTCGACAAGGACGGTCGCCCGACCGGGCAGATTAACTATGACGCTGCTGGAAATATCCTCGACAAATCGACGGCCGAATATCGGGACGACTCACACGGGAATTGGGTGGAGAAGAAATCCATCGTTTGGGATACGAAAACTGAACCCATGCAGCCGAGGATAGTCGAGACCACCTTGCGGACGGTAAATTACTACTAGGTTGCTCCGATAGGCGTTCACTAAGCCCGCAGCAAGGGGGCACCAATGCAGTGGTATTTTCGCCTCGCGTAGCTTCTCGGCGGCACTCTCCTTGGATTTGTGGGCACCGCCTCATCGTCGGCCCAGAGCATCGAGGCTAGATTCTCCATCAGGGAGATGAATGGTAGGGGCGGTGGGGATCGAACCAATCACCCAATCCAATAGTACGGCTCCGGAACATCGGAGAGCGGCGCTGCTGCGCCGGGTGTGCAAAGGGACACGTCACCCCAGAATGGGTGCTGCAGAGCAACCTTCGGTTGCCCTTTAGGAACCATCAAGAAATCAGCGACGTACGAAAATTGCCGGTGCTGCAGAGCGCTGGAGCAGCGCTCTCCGTTAACTTGTTGAATATAAAAGAGCGGCAAAAACCGAAACAACTAAAAATCTTTCGCGTCGTTCTCCCCACGGTCCCTTTGGCTACTTTTTGGCCTTCTCTCCGGATCGCGCCACACCAACAAACAACTTGAGGCCGGCTGAAACCGGGGCGGTCTTCTTGTTTTGTAACATTTCCACTATCGGAAACTTCACTATGGGGCTCGGGCCCATCCGATCGGACTTCTCCGGTTGATACGGCGTTAATCTTATGCCTAGCTGCAAATGTTTTCTGAAAACGGTTGGTAAGATTCTTCCATCTTCAGGGCGAAGTGGCACGGGAAAGGGAGGCAAACGCAGGGTTAACTTTGGCTATGGCAGCTCGCAGTCGATCCTCGTCGAGGCCCGCGTCTGAGAAAACTACGTCACCCGAACCATCGATGAGAACGAAGTACGGGATACCATGGTCTGGAAACTGCTTAACAGTTTCTGCATTGGCATGGAGGTTGAGCCATGGCTCCTTACGTTTAGCCCAAAGGGCCGCTGCCTTCTTTGGGTCCTCGTCTTCGTCGACACTAATCATTACCAATCCTTTGGGGGCAGCTTCCTGGTGAAGCTTTTCGAGGGATGGCAAGGAATCTATGCAGGGTGCGCACCAGGTAGCCCAAAAATCCAGCAGCACAGTCTTTCCTGAGAATGACTTGAGCGCAACGGTCGTCCCATCCTCCGATCGAAGTTCAACCATTGGAACTGGCTTCCCCACAAAGCCATGTAGCTGGACCATCAGGGGATCTGAATCAAAATCCCTGACCAATACCGCATTCAATGGCGGCGTGAGCGTGAAAAGGTGGTTCGGAACGGAAGCCGCATCAAAATCAGCCACGTTGAATAGAGTGGTTCGCTTGTTTACATAATGGTCTTCGGGATGATTTGGGCGTAGTGGACCCTCCGTATACTCAGCTATTTTCCGGATCACACCCTCCTTCTCTTCGATCCAAAACGTGAGCTCGGTGACGATCTTAGGCGAGAGGCCCGGAAGTTCCTTTCGCGGTGCTTTGATGACGCGACAGGTCACGTGCTTTCCATTCACCTCGAGGTCTTCATTTGGCAAGAACGCTGCTGCTAGAAACAGCTTTTGCATATCAATCAGGTGTTTTCGAGTATCCTGAGCCTGCTCAAGTTGAAAAGCCCCTCGGATCTTGTTCCTTTGCAAACGGCTTGGTCCTGAGGATGGAACGGGTCGTTGTAGGTATTGATGCAATTCCGGTTGATATAACCATTCGGTGCTACCGTCGGAGACCTGAACAAACCAGACTTCTTCGGCGCGAACCTCAAAATGGTAACGATTGTCGGGCGCGGCGATGGCCGTGGTGATAACCTGATCCCAACTCCGACGAAAAGGTCCGGACAGCTCATGGTCTTCAACCGTTTCGATATGGTAAGTGCTCGCATGGGCATACCGTTCCAAAACCTGATTCAAGAATTTGAGCGCCTCCGAAGGCATTTCGCCAGTGTTCCCAGAACTGGATACTTCTTGAGCACCGGCGACCAGCGGACACAACAAAACTAGCAGTATGAAAATAGGACGAATCCGTCTGACTTTGACTTGAAGCTCTTCGATCATGTCGGCTTTCCTGTCGGAGATTACGTAGCACCCGAATCATACTACTCAGATCGCTATCCCGCGACGTGACCCTCGGCTAAGTCCCGTTAAGCGTACCGGGATGATGATGCCCGCTGCGTTGCGGAAGAGAGTTCCCGAGGCTGGGATACAAAGCACATCCCAACAACCCACGTCCGAAGCTTGGGAAGCTTGTTGTAGGTGAGCAAAAACGCATGAATTGGCGCCAATTTAGCGTTTTTCGAAGTCCTTAAATCGATTCCAATTCGAGCAGCGGGGATGGGAACACCGAAGCAATCCCAAGAATCATTTCACTCAAGTTTAAGGTCCCACCGTGCCCAGACGCCGTAAAACGGCTAAAGGGATTACCCGCATCGCAACTCCAGTGTTTCCCTAACTTGTCAGCTCCTGCGATCAATGATAATTGTTTTCGATATTCCTTCGAATTGAAAGCGGCTGAGCAAAGGTCTTGGGCATTCCAGTGAGGGGAGCTTTGGTCTCCAGGCGTTGTCCCCACGCGTCGCTTTCAGAACCAGTGCCGGAGGCAAGCCATGAAATCTCCAAAAAGAATCGAGCCGGTCGAGAACGAGCAAGCTGATTATCACAGTGCGCAACGGAAGATTCCTCGTCTGAAGAGTTTCGATGCGAGAATTGAGAGGCGCGAGCCTCTGCCAGTTCAGATCGACCTCGCGAACTTGGAAGAGCCGCGGGCTCGCGAACACACCGTAACGGAAGACGTCAGTCCCCACGGTGCTCGAGTGCTCACCAAACGATGCTGGCAGCCCGGCGAAATACCGCTGGTTACCCCCATGATGGGCGAGTTTCCGAAGCACGCTCGAGTTGTATACTGTGATCCTCAGCCGAAGGGTGGCTATTGTGTGGGCATACAATTCGAAGGCCCCCCATTCAAGTGGCAGGTATAGCTCTCGCCGGGTTCGCCATCACGCGCTACGTAATAGCAGCCAAAACTGCGAAGAGCGATGCTAGGTAATCCGCTGTTCGCATGTAGCAAATGCGTTCATCTCTTGGCGCGTTTCGGGGCGCACTCTGAGCGGGATGCAATACCTCACGCGGCAGCCAACCACTCAAATCTAACCGGCCTCCCCCGGCACCCGTTTTGTTTTTTCTTCGGCATACCTACCACTTCCTTCCTTGCAGATTGAATTCGTACGTTGGTTCAAAGCTACCGGAATCCCCATGACGCCCAGGTTGTGCAGTGAGCTTCAGCTGGAATAAGGGCTTGGCTCACTCGAAAGATACCTTGACTTACAGAAAAAAAACGGATTCACGCAGCTTTTTGTCGTTAAGTTTCTCATGGCGATCGGGTTCTTCAATATTGGGCCCTTTAAAAAGGGCGTTTGCACAAGACCAAAGGGAAGTTACCAGAGCCGCGGCTCTTGATGGCATCTTCTCGGTATCACGGGACGAGGCTCGGCCCTATGATGAAGCCGCCCTTGCGGTTGGGTCACACCTGGTACAGTGGAGGGCTAAACGGTTGCTGGCCTTGTATCAAGAGCAAAACAATGAGGAGAAGAGCAAGAGATGAGTATGGCTAGGAGATTTCGTGCCTGGGCTTCGCGGAGAAGTGGTTTCGAACCGATTTCACATCTACGGCGTTTATCAACCAAACGAATTTGGCCGTTCCAATCTCAACTTCCCAAACTTCATTTAGGCGCGAAAGATTTCTTTTGCCTAAGACCAATCGCATCCATCGGCAATACTCTTAATTGTGGACTGGTCCTGAGACAGGAGCGGTGAAATCACGCTGCGCGCCGGAATCCCATTTCGCAGTTTCGGGAGATGCACCCACGGGCAAAAGAGATTTGTATTCGTTGTAGAAGTCCCGGATTTAATTTTTGGATTTACGGGACTACCTGGCGTCAACCGCGACCCGAGAAGTGTTTCTGTCTTCGGGTCAAGGCCTGTCACGAAACAAAAGTTGCGGGGGCGCGTTTTTAAGGAGAGTGCCAAGGCCGCCCCGTATCTCGCGGGGATGGAAGTGGGCTGGACTCAAGGCCTGGAGCGCCTTGCCGAATCCTTAGGAAAGACTTGACGGCTAGCAAAGAAAAATGCCCGGCTGCTTGCCCGACGGAGGCTGTCCGAATCCGGACAAAGCGTCCCAGGACCGCGCAATACGGGGGCCTGAGACAGAGAGGGGCTTTGCGTAACACGCTCATGGAAAAGAGCTTAGATTGATCCGCAATAGGGATTGCTACTTGCGTTCTTCTCAACAACATGATTTTCTTAGCGCCGCCGGGTGTTGTGTGCAGGGCGCAGGAGTTCTTTCGACGTGTCTCTTTCGCGGAGCTTCGTTCGTCCTTTAGTAGGGCGAGAGTTCACGTGGCTTCATCGAATGGCGAACTGGGAATTTGTACCGCCGGTCGGTTATAACCGCCCGGAGGAAGGAGCAAGAGCATGTCATTCCTTCACGATCTGAGAGTGGCACTCCGTTCGCTCGCGCGAACTAAAGGGCTCGCGGTCACCGTGGTGCTCACGTTGGCGCTAGGCATCGGCGCCAACGCCGCCATCTTCAGCCTGGTTCGCGGCGTGCTGCTTCGGCCGCTCGTCAACAGCGACGACCTGCGCGCAAGCGTCAAAACCCTCACCTCCTTCGGCGAGTTCTCCACCGTCGGTTTCACCATGATCGGCCTCGGCGAGCCCCGGGAAGTTCGTGCCGGCGTCGTTGACGGCTCCTATTTTGACGTGGTGGGCCTGCATCCCGTACTCGGCCGTCTCATCGGCCCGCAAGACGACGGTCCTAAAGCCGCTGGCGCAGTCGTCCTGACCTATCGATTCTGGTCGAGCACTCTCAAGAGCGATCCTTCCGTCATCGGTAAAGTCCTTCGCCTCGGCAGCGGCTTCGGCGACAGATCTGCGACTATCGTCGGCGTCCTCGAACCCTCTATCCAATATCCCACGGACACTGAAATCATTGCCAACATTGTCACCAGCCCCCATCATCTTTCCGCGACCATGCAGAATGGGCGCGTTCATCGAATGACGGAACTTTTCGGCCGGCTCGCGCCTGGCATGGAGCTAGAGCAAGTACGCGCTGAGCTCCGCGCCGTGCATGGAGCGATGGTCAAGGCGCATCCCGCTGAGTATCCGGTGCAAGCGAAATTTCGGATCGAGGCGAAACTATTGCGCGACCAGATCACTTCGCGCGCGAGGACCGTCCTGCTAGTGCTGCTGGCGGCTTCGGCGCTCGTCTTCGTCATCGCGTGCTCGAACGTCGCCAACCTGATTCTCTCGCGGACGGTTCGGCGGGAAGGCGAGTTGTCAATCCGCGCGGCGCTCGGTGCAACCACGGGCGCCCTTCGGCGAGTCCTGCTGGCCGAAAGCCTCCTGCTCTGCGTAGCCGGCGCGACACTCGGCGTGCTAAGCGCCCGGCCCATGGTGGACATCCTGGCGCGGTACGCCTCGCGCTTTTCGGTCCGCGCGCTCGACCTGACGGTGGACTCGAGTATGCTCTGGGTCGGGGCGGGGCTGGCAGTTGTCGCAGCGGTGCTATTGGCGTTTGTCCCGCGTCTGCCGTCGGCTGACTCCTCGCAAGGAATCGGCCTCTCGAGCGGCAGCGTGAGAATCACGGGCAGTACGAATCGCCGGCTGCGCATCTTCGCCGTGACGCAGATTGCCGCGTCCTTCGTGCTATTGGCAGGCGCCAGCGCATTGGTCAAAACGCTGCTCTCGCTGCAAGCGGTGCAGACCGGCTTCGACACGCGCCACGTGCTAGCCATCAACGTTCCCGCTATGTCCTACGGAAAAACATCTCAGCAAGTGGTCGATTTCTACAAGGAATCGATGCGCCGCATTGAAGCGCTACCGGGTGTGAACAAGACCGCTTTCGGCATTGTTGTTCCCTGGCGCGATGCCGGTAGTTTTGGTCCTGGTTTCCAGTTCTCGGCGGACGGCCACCTTCGCGGGCCCGGGGAAGAAGATCCTCGCGCGCAGTTGCGGACTATCTCTCCCGGATTCTTTGCCGCGCTCGGTGCTCCCATCATCGCCGGCCGTGATTTCAACGCGCTCGACGGCCAAAGCAAGGAACCGGTCGTTATCGTAAGTCAAACTCTCGCGCAACGAATGTTCCCCAATCAGGATGCCGTCAACCGCCACGTCTTCTGGACGGATCCCGTCATGAAATTCATCCCCGGGATTAACACCGCGCCGCACCGCATTATTGGCGTCACCGCCGATATTGACGATGAACACGTCGTTCCTGGGCCCATCCTCACGGTCTATAACCCTTTTGAAGAGGGCCCAATGTTTGGCGGTCGCCTCTTTATCCACACCAGCGCAAATCCTTATTCTCTCGTCACGCCGATCACGCGGATCATTCGGGAGATGTCGGTCGACCAACCCGTTGAACGCGCCGCCACCCTCGAAGACGTTCGCGCCGAAGTTCTCACTCCGGATCGTCTCAACACAGTTGTGTTCGGTGTCTTTGCGGCCGTGGCTCTTGCCATTGCCTTGGTCGGCGTCGCAGGCGTTCTCGCCTTCTCCGTCAGCGCCCGCACACGCGAGTTCGGCATCCGGCTGGCACTTGGATCGCAGCCGCGTCATCTCCTGACGGGTGTCGTCGCCGAAGGTGCCGTGATGGCGGCCGCAGGCATCGTCGCTGGCGCGGTGTCCGGGTACGCGCTAGCGCGTTTGGCCGGCAGCTATTTCCTGGACATGCAGATGCCGAGTGCCGCGCCAGTGGTCGCCTCGGCGGTTGTTCTGCTGGCCGCCGCAGTCGTCGCGTCGGCGCTGCCTGCGGCGCGCGCCGCGCGCATCAACGTCACAGAGGCGCTGCGATCGGAGTGACCTTCCGAATGTCAGATGCGACCTGCGGAGTGTGGAGCGTCGTCGTGCCGGCCCCAGACGGCACGCTCAAGGAGGTCTGATTCACTGGGGTTCATGGAGCGGGCGATGGGAAATCGAACCCAACGCCGTTCGCCGCTAACCTACTGTATTCTCAACGGGACTTCCTCTTCATTTGGACCACTTGGGGCCAGCTTTTCAACTGCTTCACGGTGCGTTGCCCCGACGAGGTGAGCATAGATGCTCAAATGTCAGTCTCGCATCTGCATGGCCGAGCTGGCGCTGTGCCACCTTTGGCGAAGCGCCACCCTCGAGGAGCAGCGTGTGTGCGTGCCGGAAAGCATGGAACCTGGCGCGCTTGATCTTCAAGGCATCGAGTAACGGCCAGAGATGATACTCGACGACCTTTTGCAAGGTGTACGCGCGGCGGTTGCGACTACAGAACAGCAAGCCGAGTGGGTTCGGCTTCCACATTTTTAGATACTCGTGGAACCAGCCGTCCAGCACAGCGGGGATCGGCAGCGTGTTTTCGCTTGCCGTGTTCTTCACCGTTTGGACCTTGCCACGCCACGCGCCTTGTCTGATGTTTAGAGTCTGGGTCTCCAAGTCCACATCCTCGACGCGAAGGCCGAGAATCTCGCCGGCGCGGAGTCCGAGGAGTGCTGCACACGCTCGGATTACCGAGCGGCGCTTCCTTGCGCCGAGACGGCTGGTAAGGCTGTACCCGCTGCGCTGGCCAGCATGTTCTAGCCCGTCCCAAATTCCAAGCCACTTTTTCCTACATCCAATAGGTTACTTTGAGAATTGCCGTGCTATTCTCCACGCAATGATGCCCACAATTACCCACTCAAGAGAACTCGTCAGCACGAGCAAGCCATTAAACATCCACAGGGTCCACAAAGATGGAGCAATACCGCCGTAGTGTACGCACCACCTCGCCAAGAAAAAGCCAGGGTAATTGCTGATGATTGCTAGCCGCAGAGACCCTAGGTACAAAACAAAGGTCATCCAGGCGGCACCAGCCAATCCGAGCACCAAGAGCCATTTCCTCATAACTGCCGTCCTCCATTATTAGACACCCGAAGCAACCCCTCAAGCTAGGCCCGGTAGTCACCCGACACCGGGAACCAGATAGCGCGTTAATCAGTTAGGCCACTCGAGAGCTAAAATCAGAGGTGATGGGAATCGAACCTTCAAATCATAATTTTTAGAACTTCATTCAAGCGGCTAGCGATAGACCATAGTGGTATGCACGCGTGGTGCGATCCGGTCCCCCGGGCACCACCCAGTGGCTAACTGGCGAGTGATCTTTCGTTTCGCTGACGGCGATGCGTTCGACGTAGATTATCTCGACTATCATTGAGGCATTGCCTTGGAAGGATTGCCTTGGAAGTATTGCCTTGGAAGTATTGCCACTGAAGGAGAACCAACCATGCCGATGAAGAATCCACCCATCCAGGCGGCTTTGTCCTGCGCCAGTGTATCGAACCGCTAGGCTTGACCATCACTCAAGCCGCCGCTGCCCTCGGTGTCACTCGCACCACTCTCTCCGAGCCCGTCAACGGAAAACGCGGCATCTCTCCTGAAATGGCCGTCCGCCTCTCCAAAGTTTTCGGCGGCAGCCCTACCATGAGCGAGATACGTCCTTTTTCCGTTCTCGTTCGTTGCTTCTAGGGTCAGTCGGCCAATGCGCTCGGCATGCGCCTCCTGGACGTTTTCAGGGCGCGCGAGCAGCTCCCGAATTTTTGACAGTCGTGACACCGCAAATCCCTTCAACTCTTCCAGCTTTGCGCGCAACGATCCCCGTGCGGGTTCGAGGAGCTTGTCTGTGATGAAGCGCAATTCTTTTTCCGCTCTCGGCTTTCATGATGCTCTGAGACTGCTGGCCTTGCGCTATCGAATCCGTAAGGCGCTTGAGTTCCAAATCGAGTTCCTGTTTCCGCTGACGCATTCGCGCTAGCATCTGTCATTCAAACGGGGACAACTCGACTGGGATAGTCAGTCTCAATTGTGCGAAGATATTCTTGCGCGCCCCCTAAGCATCGTTTTCCGGCTAGCTGGAAATTCCGAGTACAACATGAGTCCGCTCAAGACCTACACCTCCGATATCGACACGTATTTCGGGCAGTACAAAGACCATCCCGCGATCATCCTTGCTAAGAAGCTGGCCAGTGAAAGGGACGCGGGTTTTGACGCTGTGATGGGTCTGGCCGTTCGTTTGTCACCCCCACCAGCGCTCAAGCCGCTTGTTGCCTTCACGGATGATGTTCCAGCCGCTCGCTTCGGTAAGGACAACGCCATCCTCTTTGGAGGCTTATTCGTGCTAACTCCTCAGAACTCGAATGCCCTCATCGAGCATCGCCGCAACTTTCTTCGCCGACCGGCGAACTCGAGGGCTAAATGCACAGTGTTTGGCCACCTTCAAACACATCGTGGCTCGGTAAAACGGAAGTCGCGGCAACGCCTCTGCGCCCCTCTTCGTCACGTAAGTTTCTAGGAATACCTCCGCCAGGGGGTCGAGCGCGCGAATCGAGCGGAGGTGGCCTAGGGCCAGGCGCTCAGTTGCGACGATGAATCTTGCGAGGTCACGGGCGGGGTCTGCTTGGTCGTACGTGTCCCAATCAATTACCGCCG
>WNGO01007022.1_pt1 | contig 13435 bp, 10 predicted proteins | sample 5400511 | NCBI WGS metagenome assembly WNGO01 (sample SAMN13153380, study PRJNA577476) | soil metagenome | isolation source: 20 cm soil or saprolite under Garry oak tree replicate 2 | place: USA:California | collected 2016-06-15
GTAATGTCTTTAACAGTAGTCTAGTTTTCATAGTCAATCCATCTCGTTATTGTTTAAGCCTGCTTGACGGATTAATCGATAACCTCCCTCTTACACTTCTTTTGTCATTAAGTGCTGGAACTCCCTTGAGGAACCTATGGTGCCTTTGTAACCTTGAGTTATGAAGTTGACAAACGAACGTAACAATAGCTCCTCCTGCTAGCAAGATAACATAACTGGTTACAGATTTTCATGTTATTATATCTGAAGCCCAGTCTGCATCTGCAAAGGCTACAGAGCCTATTCTTGTTCTGCCATTGTAAACTATTTTAGCTTTTTCAGTTGTATGAACATGGCGAACAATATAAAGAGCCATCTTTATGTGTTCTTCACTTGGATTTGCACAGAATTGTGACATCAGAATAACTTGATAAGTTATGTATATCTGGTCTTGTTCCAAGTGCAAGATATAAAAGTGATCCTATAATTTGTTGATAATAGGATATATCACTTGTAGAAGCACTTTTGAATTGATGTACTGGTTTGTAACCAGTAGGAAGTGCAGTTCCAGTAGGTTTGGTGTTTTCTTCTTGATCTATGTATAATAAGAATTCTTTGTTCTTTATTATAGTTTATTCTCATGCCAAGATAATCTTTTACTTTTCCAAGATCTCTACATTCCCATAATTTCATAAAAGCTTGTTTGGCTTTTTGAAGTTCTGAGGAATCAGATCCCATAAAAAGTATATCATCTACATATAGTACAACGACTAATATAGATTTATCTTTCTTTCTGATATAAACACCAGAATCTGATAAACAGCGATCAAATCCAAGACCTTTTAAGGATTTATCTGCTTGTTTATTCCAAGCCCATGAGGCTTGTTTAAGGCCATAAATTGCCTTAACTAATTTATAAACTTTCTTTTCTTGATTTTTGACTACATAGCCTTCCGGTTGAGTCATGTATACATCCGCTTCAAGATCTCCATATAGAAAGGCAGTCTTGACATCTAGTGCTTCAATATCCCAATTTTCTAGCACTGAAATGGCAAATAGAAGGCGAATGGTCTCATAATGAGCCACTGGTGAAAAAGTTTCATCATAGTCAATACCAGGTCTTTGTGAAAATCCTTTGGCAACTACTCATGCCTTTCGTTTGCCATCAGATTTTAATATGAACACCCATCGACATTTAATGGCTGTTCTTCCAGGAGGAAGATCTGATAAAATCCATATTTTATGACCTTGTAATGATTTAATCTCTTCATCCATAGCAACTTTCCATTGTTGATATAATGAAGGATTATTGATGCGCATTTTGATAATGTCTCTATAATCATATGGTACATTATCATCGTCTTTTGCATAGACTGCTTGTGTGAATAGGTGTTTTATCAAATCAACACCATTTTCTTTAACAATCTTTTCTGTCCATAAAGTCATTGCCTGTTGGTGTTTTTCTTTTAAGATGCATACAGCGTTAGCTGTATGTGATACTTGAAAACTTAGAAGATCTTCAACTTCTTTGTCAGAAGAAGATTCTTTTGATTCTAAGTCTTTCAATAAATCAGTTAATGCATCTTCCTTTTCTGAGATTTCTTTTTCTATCTCAAGAATAGGTTTATCACCATATGTATTATCAGGTTGAATGATTGGATTTTTTAGATGAGATGAACATTGAAGAGGTAAATCAGGATCTCTGATTGCTTTTCTTCGAGTTTTTGGTCTTGGAGGTGGAGAAGGAGATTTATCCTTCTTATCTCCAATATATGCATCTTCTAGATCTGATTCAGGATTATCACTGGGTTGATCCAATTCAACACCCCTTGATTTGGTATCCTGATCTTTTTCTGATTTAACTGATTTAAATGATTCTACATCTGAATCATCTTTATTTTTATCAGAAGGATCTTTGTAATTATCGTCGTCATCATCGCTACTAGGTTCAGATATGTGCTGCTCATCTGAAAGTGTCTTCCTAGTATCATAATTAGGTCTATTATGATTTACGATGTCATCTAAATTGATGGATGGATTAAAGTCTTCTTTATCTCTGGAAGTCCTGATTTTATCAAGATTCTTGGTTGCTATATCTTTAGTTTTGCTCTCTCTAGGGAATTTGGATTCATTTAATTGTGCTTGGGTGGATATGACTAGTTTATTATCATGTGTCATGAAGCGGTATGCTTTTGCATTTAGTTCATATCCAATAAATGTCATCTCTTCTGATTTAGGAGACAACTTGTTTTTGTGCAATTCGGATGGGATATAAACCCAAGCAGTGCATCCAAATACTTTAAAGTATGAAATGTCTGGTTTATCCTTTGTTAAATTCTCAATTGGTGTGCACCAATTGGTACGTCTAAGTGGAGTACAATTGTACATGTGTATGGAGGTTTCAATCGCAAAATTCCACCAAGAAGGAGGGCAGGAAGCATGAAGTCTCATTGCTTCACTTTTCTCTCTAATTGTTCTGTTAATCCTTTCTGCACGACCATTTTGTTGATGTATATGTGGTGTGCTCATTTGGTGTGTTATACCATTGGTTTTTAAGTATTCTTCAAATTGTTTTGATGTAAACTCCCCCCCTTGATCAGAACGGAGTGTAACGATTGAAGTTGAATACTTATTTTTTATAAGTGTATACCAATGTTGAAAAGAAACAAAGACATCTGATTTCTTTTGAATAAGAAGTGTCCACACATGTGAAGTATAATCATCTAATAAGACCATTATATACTTTTGTTTATTGTAAGATGCTATTGGCATCTCCATTAAATCAGTATGGATTAATTCAAATGATTTTGTAGCTCTCTTTTCAGAATCAGGAAAGCTGTCAGAAGTAGCTTTCCCTTTAACACATCCTTTACAAGGATCTAAAGTTTCCAGGATGGGTATCTTGGGTGGGAAACCTTTAAGAGTTTTAGAGCCCATTTTTATTACTTGTTTTGAAGGATGTCCAAGATGTTGGTGCCAAATTTCCCAATTAACAATATTAAGTGTTGGTACAACAAGGTGAAATGCTTTGGGTTTACAAAGATCACTTGTTATCCACATTAATGTTTTGTTTTCCATCATAGGAAAACCTTCCATATAAGGAATATTTGGAGAACGTTTGTGACTAAAGATAATTTTCTTGTTATCTTGTTTGGCAGTAAGTCCTTGTGCACACAAGGATCCATTGCTTAATAATCTAATCATTGCTGTTGGCATATATAAAACTGGATGTAATCGTATTTGACTCATTGTGCCATTAGATAGTTCTTGTGAAAGTATAACAGTACCTTCACCAAGAATTTCAGTGTATGAATTGGCAGTCATTACAGTTTGTGGAATTTCATATTGAGTATACATAACCTAAGTTCACACTAGGAAATGCACAATATCCAATTATTATATTATTGTCATTTTCTGAATTAAAAGATAGATTTGGAGATCTATCATCTATAGGTAAGTTTGATGGACCAGGAGAACAGTCATCAATTACAGGAAATGAATAATCATCTTCATCAACATATGATAATGGTGATAAAGATTTAGGCGGTGAAAACAATGTTTCATCTGAATCATAACAAGGTGTTGGTGACCTTTCATGAATGGATATATTATTACTATTTCTAAATGGGAATTCTTCTGAACTATACATTAGTTCTGAAGAAGTTTGTCCATCAACATCGTTGAAGTACAAGACTTCATCAATGAACTGATCTTTGACAATATCAGTTAATGCTGAAATAGTTTCTTTATTAGTTTGATCACATAAAGCCTGATGTTTACAATATTCGACATAAGTCTGCAATTGTTTAACGTACCCTTCTAAGTCATTGATGTAATCTTGAGGTCTTTACGGTCCCCCCCCCTTTCCGATTGGAGTCCGATTGGAGTCCTAGGAATCCGATCGGAGTTCGATCGGAATCCAATGAAAAAAAACATTAGTAGAATAAGGGTAAAATTCCTATTACAGTCCGATTGAGTCCGATCACGGTCCGACACTGTAATCAGACTTTAATCGGAATCAATAGGAGCCAGTCCGACAGACTACAAGTGGAATTCAATCGGACTAATAGGAGTGTAATAGGAATAATCACAAATTTTCACCAGAAATGTATCTAATTCTATTCCATTCCCTTATTTATAATGTACCCACATATTCCACACTAGTATATTGTATCAAATGCCAATGATATGCCATGTTTTACATCTGGACACAGACACGGCCGTCGAATGATTATTCTGTCACACATGTGACAGACCATCACAACGGTTCGCACGCATCAACGACCACCATGCCCACCACTCGCGCATCAGCCAACGCTCCCGCCGCTACCACCTCGCCACCCCGCAAGGGCCGCAAGAGGACGATATCCACCCTTTCAACTCAGCAGGCCAGCCCTGAGCACAAGAAGAAGACGAAGGGGAGGAAGAAGCAGGACGACGACGATGGCTCTGATGTGGCCATCGATAAGGCAACGACGAGCAAACGAGGGAAGGGAAACAGGTAAACCCATCCCAATTCTCATTTCTGCCTACTAACCACCGTTTTCAACAGGAAAATGTCGGCTTCGCGAGCAAAGGGAGACGCGGCAGCTGCCAACAACCCCAAGTAAGTATCCCCTCCCTCCCTCCCTCCTCTTCTGACACGGTCCACCACCCTTACCACCATTTTCAACCCTGGACCGCCTCACTCACCCACTTCCGCCCAATCGCGCCCACTTCCGCCCCCTTCCGCCCACTTCACCACCACCCGGCCCCACCATTCGCGACCGCCCACAACGCCCGTGCTTTCCACGGTTTCCCCGCAACCCAGGGAGAGCTTAACACCGTACGTACTGCCGTTCCTCATATCTACTAGTGCTGAACAGGTCCCCACCATCCTGTCCCCCCTGCTTGCACCCACTGCCCACCCCACACCTTTGTCGATGCAACCACACCCTCGGCAACGCACCTACACCCTTGGCAACACACCTACACCCTCAATAACCTGTCTCGCACCCTGTGGCCCATCTCACACCCCGGTGACCCACCCATACCCTCGGTGACCCACCTGCACCCTTGGCAACACACCCACACCTTCGACAACCCGTATCACGCCCTGCAACCCATCTCACATCCCCGGCAACCGACCCGCACCCTTGGCAATACACCTGCACCCTCGACAACCCGTCTCATGCCCTGTGACCCATCTCACACCCCCGGCGACTCACCCGCACCCTCGGCGATGCAACTGCGCCCTTGGCAACACACCCACACCCTTGACAACCCGTCTCACACACCCTGCCCATCTCACACCCCCGGTGACCCACCCGCACCCTTGGCAATGCGTCTGCACCCCCGGCTACCTATTCTGCCCCTCGCTGACTCACCCCACCCTTGGCAACCTGTCCCATACCCACAACGTGCATCTCACACCCCCTACACCCTTTGCCGACCCGTTTCTACACTTGCTAACCCATTCCCACTCTTGCTGGCCCGTTTCCACTCTTGCTGACCTGTTTTTGTACTTGCTGACCCGTCTTTTGTACTTGCTGACCCGTTTTTCCCCTTGCTGACCCGTCTCCACCCTTGTCTGTCACATGGTGTATGTAATTAAATATGTATCTCCATATCTTGACCATTTGAAAAATGCAAACATGTATTCCCATGCCAAAAGAACTGAACAAATACTTGAAGCAAGTGGCATATCAGTTGTGCCTCTGGAGCGTCCACGCTCTGCCCGTTTAAATTTACGAAGTAAACCTCAACAAGAAGTCACATGTGCTCGTCGGGATTCTGAAGAGGTGGTTGAGTCAGAGGATTCAGCAAGTGAATATGTAGAGGAGGAAGATACTGGTGAAGAGGAGATTGATGAGGAAGAGGAGAGTGTGGATAAGTCAGTTGAGGAGATTGAGGAGATTGAAGAGGAGCCTGAGAGTGCAGATAAGTCAGCTGAGGTGAGTTTTGACATTAATAACTTAGTACTAGCTATTTATGCAATAGCAGGAGCTCAACAAGTGTGAAAAAGAGGGCCTTGAGAATGCTGGGAAAACAAATGAGAGCAGGGAAGATGACTTGACTGAGAAGGGGAAGGGGAAGGCAAAAACAGTCAGTTGCAACTTATCACCTTGGATTAGCTGATAAACAAAAGTAGAACCTTGGAGCTCTTAATGAGTTGGAGGAGGAGGAGGAGGATTTAGATTACATTGATGGAACAGAAGAAAAGGTAAAGTTAATACTGCTCTGCACTTTATGATGACTAATGTTTTGGCTCTCCTATAGAATATTTCTGGAAATATGTTTGATGATGATGGTGGCAGAATTTTCACATTTAAGCTAACCTGAACTTACCAAAAATTAGATGTGCACATGGATATTGCTCTACATGGTTCTTCATCTACCACAAAGGGGATTTTGCGTGGGAGGGCTGAAGGAAATGTTTTTAACTTGGGTGATGCAGAGAAAACAGAGGAGACAGAGATTGGGCCATTGGTTGGCAAAGTGAAAGTACATCAGCTTGGAGAGAGCCCATCATCTACAAAGCCCCGGATGGTCATCAAGGTTGAAGTTAACCAAACCATGAGTCCTCTACTTAGAGACCTGGGGGACAGATACTCCCCTATCAAGAGTGAGTTAGCCATTTTTCTCTAAAGTAAACCTGACAATATTTCAGGAAAAAATCAGAGAATTTATGTATTTGAAGATGGCAACTGGAGCTTGAAAGGGAGGTATCAAAAAGCTGTCCAGATCAATGATTCAGCTGCCTGGTCCAATAATGAAGGGGAATATTCCCTTGTCATAGCTCTGGTAAAGTTTTAGATTGACTTTGATTTTGGGGATTGCTAAATAACTCATAGGAGGATGACATTACATTAAATCAGGCTACTCATATTCCTAGTGTTGCTGTTGAACCTGCCCCTGTCATTCAGGCCATGGCCAAATCTTCTAGGAGAGAGATAGCAACTCTACTTGGAATCCCTGCTCACCTTATAAGGGACCCTGATGCTCCAGTTGAGCATGATGGTGTGAGGATTTCTTACCTGAAATATCAGACCATCCTCAGAGCCTTCTCAACTCTGACAAGGATGCTTCAAGATGGGGACTGGTTAGGTAGGAAACCTGCAGGCCAAGACATCATTGACATGGTGGTTTCTAAATCCATGTGGTACTCACATTACAAGAAGCTCCTTCCTCAGGTCCCTGACTACCCTGATATGCAAAAATGGCTGCAGAATGATCAGGACAGTCCCCCTGATTCTGAAATTTGGACACACAACAAGACAGTGTATGCATTTCATGACCTAGCAGATTGGTATAAGGAGAGGGCAAAGCAGACTAAAGGACAAAAGGGGAAGCAGGGGAAGCAGGGGAAGCAGGGAAAGAAGAATAATACTAACAATGAAGAAGATACAGTGAAGAAGTCAAAGAAGAAGAAGAAGAATTAGTAAGGCTTGCAGTGTACTATCATGTTAACTTGATTTTGAAATATGCAGTTTGTTGTCTTTTATCATCATTTTCAAGATTTTGTGCTTGGCACAGACTTGGTTAGGAGCATTTTTGCTGTTTGCATCTATACCAAGAGTTGCAGCTTCAGGCTTGACTGAAAGCCCATTCCCAGACATAAGCTTTCAACAATTCAGTGATTTTGTCATGCAAAACTTTAACTCAACTATCTCATTGTCCAGTGTACTTGTCATACTGTTCAGTTTGACAGAAAATGTGCAGCTGCTAAGGTTGCATAGACGCCAACAAATAAAAAAGTACCCAGGAGAGAACCCCACAAAAGTTAGTGCTTGGATCAGGGTGCTTTCAAGGTCATTAAGACAGAAATTGGAGGAACCAGAGGATGAATATTTACTAAGGGAAGATGATATGCCCCAAAAAGGACAGCAAGAGCAAATCACAATGGAATTAGCCATAAAGCTTGATAGTTTGGCCAAACTATTACAACTTCATAGCAAACTGAAGCCTGTGTCTCACAAGGCCATAGAGCCTATCCATGTCATCTGTCCTGATGCTGTTGTATGCCAGACACAGAAATGTAATCCACGCTCTTTGGTCATGAGCACCAAGAAAAGAGATATACCATATGCCACTCTGATCAAAGGTTTTAAAGCCTACAAGAATGTTCCAGTATTAGCAGGGACCTGTGATACATGCAAGACCATTTACTATGCAGACCATGAAAGGTCACCCACTGGCTTTCTGGAACAACCAGAAAGAACTTACCTGAATTCTGCTAAATATATCAAGATTGGACAAAGTTTGTGGGTTGACCGATCATTTTCCTCTGCTGTTCTGAGTGGTGTATATAATTTCCATGCATCTGCTTCAGCTTACACTGAATTCTGGAATGATGCATTCTTTGCTTCACATGATTTGGATGTGGGAAAGGTCAGCAGAAGACAGATATGGCATGCATTTGTTCAAGAATCCATTAGAATCATTGGATCCTTGTCAAACCTGAATCTGACTCTCAGAGACAATCTGCCACTTGAGGAGGTGACAAAGGAAGCATTTCATATTTTGGGTGAAGGTGGTATGATTAGAGCTGCAGATGGACATTCCTGTACAGAATGTACTCAGAAGCACAGGCAGTCAGCAGCACAGTTAGACAGTGGATCAAATTCATCAGAAGATGAGGATGCAGAGAATATAAGATCACCTGTGAAGATGATGGTGGTTGATGGTATTGTGACAGGGCATTCAATATGTGCATACCCAGACTGCACATCAGAGCTTTTAAATTCACGTGGTGGAGTTTATTGTGCATTGCATGAAGATTTGTATGGTGGTCAGTGTCATGTGTCTGGTTGCACAAGGCAGAAAGAAGAAGGTACATTAGCATGTGCAGCACACCAGGCAAAGTGGCAGAGCTTTCGCAGAAACCGCCAAACAAAGCAGTTAAGTGGGTATAGGAGAGCAATTAGGCATGCAGATGATACCTTGCCATGGATGGCCCAGCTACCTAACAATAATCAGCAACCACATGATCAGGAAGTTGTGACTCATGGTCAAGGAAGCAGAGATCACTTCATACCCTCCAGAACTTATTGTGTGGAGACAATATGTGCTCCATGTGGAGTTGTTGTGGCTTGGGCTAAGTTTGCAAATGCTGAGTCACCTACTAACATATTAAACTTCTTGGAGCAAGTATTCCCAACAGAAGAGTCAAGGCCAGACTATATTTGTATTGATAAGGCTTGCCTAGTACTGAGAACCAGTGTTAGCAATGGTAGCTGGGAACAAACATGGAGTAAAACAAGTCGATTTATTGTGGATTCATACCACTACACAAATCACTCTGTTGATGATAATCTATGTCGAGAATGGTGCAATCCTACACCAAGGGATGGTTCTGCCCCAAATCTGGTGGTGACAGGCATAGCAAGGGATGGTCAGTTATACCAAAAAAGTGCATTCAATACACAGGCCTGTGAACAACTAAATGCCTGGTTGGGAGGTTTTGATTCAGTCCTCAGAAAGATGACTCCTGGGAACTTTAATTGGTTTTTGCACACAATGCTGACATATCATACACATCATGTCTGCAGGAAGCTAGCAAAGGCCAAAAGTGATGTGTCTGACTCCAGCAGTAGTGAAAGTAGCAGCTTGTAGAGTCTATACTTGTATCATATTAGAGTAGAGTGTACAAATCCAGGTCTTTGGTCTGCAACTCATTGCCACACTACCCTCAATTAATTGAGATTGTAAATAAACATAAAGACATTAGCCTTGACAACACTTTCTCATACATAGACAACTATCTGTGTTCTCCAGCTCATGGCTACACTATCCTCAATCAAAGTTTAAACAAACATAACAAACATGGCTACACTACCCTCAATTAGTTGAGATTGTAAATAAACATAAAGACATTAGAGATTGTAAAGAAACATCATAAAGACATTAGCCTTGACAACACTTTCTCATACATAGACAACTATCTGTGTTCTCTAGCTCATGGCTACACTATCCTCAATTAAAGTATAAACAAACATAACAAACATGGCTACACTACCCTCAATTAATTGAGATTGTATATAAACATCATAAAGACATTAGCCTTGACAACACTTTCTCATACATAGACAACTATCTGTGTTCTCCAGCTCATGGCTACACTATCCTCAATTAAAACATAACAAACATGGCTACACTACCCTCAATTAATTGAGATTGTAAAGAAACATCATAAAGACATTAGCCTTGACAACACTTTCTCATACAAAGACAACTATATGTGTTCTCCAGCTCATGGCTACACTATCCTCAATTAAAGTATAAACAAACATAACAAACATGGCACATGGCTACACTACCCTCAATTAATTGAGATTGTATATAAACATCATAAAGACATTAGCCTTGACAACACTTTCTCATACATAGACAACTATATGTGTTCTCTAGCTCATGGCTACACTATCCTCAATTAAAGCATAAACAAACATAACAAACATACACTACCCTCAATTAGTAATTGAGATTGTAAACAAACTTCATAAAGAAATCAGCCTTGACAACACTTTCTCATATACATAGACAACTCTAAATAAACAATACAAAATATGTTTTTATTTCTTCATAACAAACAGTGCCAAACATGTTTTTAGTCTTTTTTAGATTTTTTATCGGACAGTGATCGGAATCCTATAGGAGTCCTAGGAGTCCTATAGGAGTCTAATCGGACTGGGGGGGGAGTGTAAAGTACTGGTTTCAACAGATATTACACACCAGTGGGGTCGTGTCGTCACCATTTTGGGTTGTCAATGGAGCGAGAACTAGTTCACATGTCTGTGAGCTACATATAGGGGAAAGAGTGCTAGGACTTGGCCATGATTGAAAACAAGGTTGGAGAGCATAGTCAAGTCGTCGAGCCTGGGGAATTGAGAAGACAACTGAGTAATCATGGGTAACTGTGTGTCGGCCATATATGCATCTTTTCAACATTGACGCCGTGATGGGAACATTGCCAATTGCTCCATGAGAGATCTTGACCATGATGTCTTCCAGTCTGTCACTTGATCGAACGTCATCTTGAACCACCCACATCAAGGAAGAGGACAAACAACACCCAGCACCCTTTCCAACTCTAGATGACCCTCCTGTTTGTCTTCCGGTATCTGCACCGCAAGCAGCATCTCCATACCCACTTAAGCTTCCTCAACCGTGTCACCAACATCATTGTCCTAAATGTCTCCCAATCAATTGATCACTTGCCATGCGCAGTGTGAGCTCCTGGGGCCTAGTCCTCAACCCCTTCCCTCCATAAACACATGGCTCCCATCCATGTCATTCAGCAAAACTCCAATGATATTCACCTCAAGGGACAGATTCAGGTGCCTAAAATCTCAAATTATGCAACAGGATAAACAAAAGCTGGTTCTTGTCATTTAGGTGGAAAAACTTCACGATCAATCGCCATATATGACTTAGATCTAGAGCTACCCTGCTTAGATCAATCAACTCCCCTTGGCTCTGCCACCAGTGCCAACCCCTGTTCCTCCACCTTCGGACGAGTTCCTTACATATCTTCGTGTGGAGGTACAAGCCCTCCCAGCTGCACCTTCAGTTGTCGGGTGGTTTTAGAAGCACATCGGAACAGCCTTTCATTCATAGAAATCTGATCAGCGCACACACATATATTTGGAGACTGGAGGGGTGTCATATCATGGACATCAGGATTTTAATGCAGAACAAATGATTACAGTCAACCTCGAGACCTTTCAAAATGAGGGAAAAACATTAGCTTGAACCTACAGAAGTAGTCAAATACCCATGCATACCTGGGTAAACCTTAATACGTATAAGCAACTACTTCAAGCTCATGTAGACAAGCTGATGTAACTTAGGTTTTGGGCATAGAGTAGACTCACCATGCTGTGGGGGCAGTGGTCAATGGCACAATGGTTGGAAGCTGTGGTAAAGGCAACAATGAATGTGAGCATCAACACTTTGGAGTCTAAGTGGAGTCGAAACTGTCAACCTGGACATGACGAGAATGGAGCAGTACACAATCATGTATGCCCTGCAAGCAGCGGCCCAATCAAGGAGTGTCTGGGGAGCATGTCTCTCCTTCCACACTGCAACCATCATGCATAGCTGTGTCACATACTACTACTCTCTGCCTGTATTACTCTTGTAGCACTGCAATAATCAAGGGAAGATGTACAAAACTGTGGGGCTGTCCATTGGTGGCAGTCCTGGAGGCAATGACAATCAATTCTTCAATCACCCCATGACTTTTCACATACACACTTACAAAGGTACACTCTACCTGCTTACATTCACAATTGCTTATTGCCATCCTTGCACGTTGTTCCCATAGGTCGCATACAATGGGGTCAACTTAAGGACCTCAGCAAGATCCTTCAGCCAATCCATTCATCTCCCTCACATCAGGATTTTGGGGTCCAACTTAATTGACTTATATTAGACTTAGTGTTGCCACAACTCAAGTCGATGTTTTTCGATTTTTTTGATTTTATGGCTTGAATAAAATTGTAAAAAATGTGAGAAAATTTGAGGTGATAGATGAGCTCAAAAACCGGGGAGTTAGTTATTGGCACTTTTGCAGATTACCAATATTTGGGCCAGGAATTGCAAAAAGTCGACAGGCCCAAAATTTCGAGCTGAAAACGAAGTTGCTCACTTTCCGGATGTAGTATTGGGATTCTGCAAAAGTGCCAATAATTAACCCTCCGGTTTTTGAGCTCATCTATCACATCAAATTTTCTCACATTTTTTACAATTTTATTCAAGCCACAAAATCAAAAAAATCAAAAAACATCGACTTGAGTCGTGGCAACACTACCCCAGCTCATGGAACCCAGGCATCAAGACCACCATCCCGAGCGACAAAGACACTGCAATTGAACGGTGTCGTGGTGACAAAGCTGACTACCAAATATACACTGATGGATCCCTAACAAAGGATGGCGTCGGGGCAGCAGCGGTGATCTATAAAAAAGGGAAACGTATCATGCTCACACAATACCACTTAGGACCAGCTACAGAACATACAGTTTATGAAGCAGAGTGCGCCACGATGGCCTTGGGCGTTTTTTCAATCAGAAACAAACAAAACGTAACATCGGTCACAATCAATGTTGACAATCAAGCAGCCATACTGGGATCCACAGATAACAAACCAGGGCCAGGCAAGTACATCCTCGACATCTTCCATGAACAGGTAAAGGCGCTTAAGCACAGGAATGGTAACATAACATTGAAGATCAGATGGACGCCGGGCCACGTAGGAATAGAAGGAAATGTTGAAACCTAGCCAAGTGTTATTGCAACTGACTACTAATGTAGTAACAGTTGTCTGACCCTCAGATAGACTTAGTAGAGTGCTTTAGACGTTTAACAATGCAGTCTATTATAAGCAATGTCCAGATAACCAATCTTGTGTAAGGCAATACTATGTACTCCCTACATAGTAGGAAAGCTGGTCTGTTTGGTACTATTTACTACA
>WNGO01005072.1_pt1 | contig 13428 bp, 13 predicted proteins | sample 5400511 | NCBI WGS metagenome assembly WNGO01 (sample SAMN13153380, study PRJNA577476) | soil metagenome | isolation source: 20 cm soil or saprolite under Garry oak tree replicate 2 | place: USA:California | collected 2016-06-15
TTTGGCAATCACACCGCCGGCCGCACCAGAGCCGATAACGCAAACATCATAAATAGGCGTCTGGCGCATGTGCTTCCTCCAAACTAAAACGGAAACGACTCGGCAATGGCCAGCCTTTCGGGCCGCGCCTCCAACGTCCCGCATTGTACTCCCGCCGATGTGTGGTAGAAGAAGGTGACGTCGGTCGCCGCAATTGCTAGTTGCTAGTGTATTTGCGTTAGCATCAGCGATGCTGACCCTTCTGCGCCACTTTGACTTCAGCATATATGAGCAGGCCGACGAAGTCCGAGCTTCTGACAGTCGGCACACAGGAAGAATGACAGGGGAGCTGATGTAATGATGAGGAAAAATTGGAGTGCCGCCGAGGAGGACGTCGGTTTTATTGGTGCACTCTTGGTGCACTTTAACCTGCAAATGGGGCTATCTCGGTACAACTGAGAGCAGCGTAAATTACTGAAAACACTTAAAAATCAGCGGGTGCAAACAGGGCAGGCAGGTTTTTTAGCAAACCGCCGCGAAGCGCTTGGTCGTCGGGACGAAGCCGGTGCCGAGCAATTTCGGCACTTCTCGACCAGGAGCATCCCGACAGTCAAGTGCGACTGGAAAAAGATTCGAAAAAGTATGTCGGAATATTTTGACGGCGATGGGGGGAACTCTACGAATACCGGTCTGCCCGCCTTCACGGCCGATTCCGAAAAGATCTCTGCGCATTCTCCGGTCGGCTTATCTTGGCAGACCCACAGGAGCGCATCTCGGTCGCGGAGCTGGCGACCGAATTGCACAGCAAGAGCAGAATGAGTGGAATGCCGATAACCTTTTCTATTGGCGTTTCGTTCTCCGTGGCGGCGCGCCGCAGCCTTCTACGAACGGGGTGAATACGAACTTGGGGAGCTGTTTTCCGCCTACCCGTCGACTGCTCCGATCGATACGCAGCGGGCTACAATTATCTTGGGCTCATCGCACTCAGGCGGAGCAAGCTTGAGGAGGCGATTAGCCACTTTCAGAAAACCATCGAGCTCTTGCGAAAGCTGTTCCTCGAGCGGATCGGAAAGAAGCAGTACTGGAACGACCTTCGACGAACTTTGAGTCCCCCTGGAACCCTGCCCGATTAGAGCAACGTGTCGGCCGTGTTCACCGCTTCGGCCAGACGCAGCCCGTACAAGTGATCCATCTGTTGACCGAGAACAGCATCGAGGAACGGGTTTTTGGGAAACTCTTAGGCTCAAAAAGGCGTTGTTCACGGGATTATTCGATGAAGCGAAGGACGAAATCAGCTTTGAAAAGCTCGGGCGCAAAAGCATGATGCACGTCATCAAAGAGGTCTTCAGCGACCAGCCTGGTAGGCCGAAGCCCGTACTCACTCCGGAGGCGCACCAACCCGTGGCCGTAGCGGAAGCGAAGCGGAATGGAAAGACCGCGGTGCAGGACGGCCACGCCCGCGGACTTCCGGTAGCGAAAAAGCCTCAGTTTCCTGTGGACCCGACGCTGCCCCTTGCCCAGCGTGTACCCAAGATGGCGATGCAGAGTCCGCCGCGCTCGTAGCGGACCCCCGCCGGGCTGCTGCCCAGTTTCTGGAAGCGGGGCTGACCCTGTTGGAGTCGCTGTCCTCTCCGTGCAGCGCTGAAGTTCGAAGAGTGACAGACGGTTTCGAACCGATCAAAAGGGGCCTTTCCTCTTTACTGCAGAGGGAGGCGCAGACCCAACGTCCGACTCTCGCCATCCCCCTGCCCGAGTCCATCACTGCCGAACGTCTCGCGCGGGCGATTGGCGGATTTCTCGGTAATTTGGCCAGACCGTCTTGATCAGGGAGTGCGCCGGAATGGTGTCATTGCTCTTCTGGCCGCCTGTTGCACTTGGACTCTAAAGGCGGCGCAGGCGCTACTGATATGTTGCAACGTGTCAGTGAACACGCGGTTGTTGACATGGCCATCTTAGATGGCTATGATATGATGCTATGAAAGTAAGCGTGGCGGACGCCAAGAACAAGCTTCCCCAGCTGATAAAAGCGGCCGAGGACGGTGAACCTGTGACCATCTGTCGGCGTGGTGTACCCGTGGTGGATTTAGTTCGAACCACAACCGCCAGCAACGACAAGCCTAAATTCGGGACGCTCAAAGGCAAGGTCATCGAAGTTGACCCTGATTGGTGGAAACCGATGAATGACGAAGAAGTTGATGAGCTTCTGAATGGCCACCATTGATGCGTCTGCTGCTCGACACCGTCGCGTTTATCTGGGCCGTGACTTCTGCAGACCGCATTTCTAACAAAGCAATGGCGGCCCTTCGATCAGAGGCGACAATTCGCGAAATCAGTGTGGTTTCACTCTCGGAAGTTGCCATCAAGCAATCGATAGGAAAGCTGAGAATCGGCAAAGACGAAGTAATCGCGGGCATCGCCGACCTCCGGCTTCGCGTCCTGCCCTACACGGCTGATCATGCGTTGCATTTGTTCGATCTGCCGCTGCACCATAGCGACCCGTTCGACCGCCAGATCATTGCCCAGGCCCTGTGCGAAAAGATCCCGGTTGTGACTTCTGATGAGAAATTCAGCCTTTACAAGGGGCTCAGGGTTGTGTGGTGACCCGTGATGGATTGGCTGGCGCAAGTCAACCGTTGGAAGCTCGCGGTTTTGGTGCACACTTGGTGCACTTTGACCTGCAAATGAGGCCATCTCACCGCAACTGGGAGCAACGTAAAGTCCTGAAAATACGTGGAAATCAGCGAGCGCAAACAGGGCAGGTGGGTTTTCAAGACCGCCGCATTCAGCCGCTCTGCCACCTCTCCGCAGGCGGTTCGGCCGAAGCAAATCGGCTGAATGGCCTGGGTATAGCATTAAATGAAGGTCACAAAGGAGGTCAGTTCATGCCGGGAATGTCTGTTTCCGGCTGACCATTTGAGGTCTTCTTGCGTCAAAGGGAATAGGTCGGTTGTCAGCGAGGCTCGCGACCTGGGGGGACAGGAATTCTTTCCTTTCGGGTGTTTTGAACATAGAATAATGGCATCTGGGGCTGGCTAGATGTCCATTGAGCGTGCGGCTGACGCCGGCGGAGATACCGGTTCCAGTAAGTCCTCTGCTTTGAAGCCCGAACCGCGAAAGTGGAGAAAACCTCCCGCGAAACATTTCCACCCGCCTGGGCGTATGTAGGGTAGAGGCAGTTCGACTGACATCTGTTTCCCCGCGGGTTTGAGCGCTCTTGCGATTTCTCGGAATGAGGTCCGCTACGGAACTTCGGAAATATGACAGCAGCTTGGTGGTTCGAAGGGGAGTCGAATGAAGACGTGGCATAAAGTGGCGATTGGCGCGGGCGCCGTGGTGGTGCTCGGCGGAATTGTTCTGTTCAGCGTAAACCAGGCGAACAAGGGCGTGGTTACCGTTCAAACGGCCAAAGTGGCCAATCAGGAAAGCCTGGTATCACTGGTGACAGCCTCCGGCGAAATCAAGCCGACGACCTATACAAATGTGACCGCCCAGGGATTCGGAAGAATCACGGGCATCCTTGTCAAGGAAGGCGACCACGTCAAAAAGGGTGACAAGTTGCTCTTGCAAGAAAATGTGCAGGCGACTGCCGACGTGCAGGCGCAGTCGGCGGCAGTCAATTCGGCAGAGTCTGGCGTGGAGGCTGCGGAAGCCAGCTTCAAGGCCGCGCAATCGGATTTGATCTCGCAACAAGCTAACCTGGAGAAGGCCAAGCTGGACTATGACCGCGGGCAGGGCCTTTTCAAGGATGGCCTGATTCCCAAGCAGGATTTCGATCAACGGAAGACCACCTATGATGGGGCGGCGGCGGCGGTCGAGTCGGCGCGCTCGCGCGTGCAGTCTCTAAAAGCGCAATTGGATCAGACGCGGTCACAGGTGAATCAAGGCCGCGCGGTGGGCATGCGCCTAAAGGATGTTTTGCAGAAGACTACGTACACATCTCCGATCAATGGGATTGTGAGCTATCTCCCGGAGCGCGTGGGCGACTACGTCGTGCCCGGCATTCAAAATTCGAACGGCAGCTTTCTGATGACGCTCTCGGACATGTCGGTGGTGACGGCGGAAGTGAAGGTCGACGAGACTGACATCGTCAACGTGAAAATGGGCCAAGAGGCTGACGTGACGATCGACGCGGTACCTGGAAAAAGTTTCAAGGGCAAAGTGACGGAGATTGGATCGCAGGCCGTGTTGCGCAGTTCGGGACTCACCACCACGCAGACCACGACAAGCACCCAGGAAGCGAAGGATTTCAAGGTCGTCGTGACGCTGGCGAGCCCGCCTGAGAATCTGCGGCCCGGTCTATCCACGACGGCCAAGATCAAGACGGCGGAACGGAAAAATGTCGTGGCCATTCCTATCCAAGCGCTGGCGGTGCGGACGCGCAAGGATTTGGAAGAAGCGGCCAAGAATGCGAAGAAACAGGGCAGTTCAAATGTGACGCTGGCAGCGCCGCCACCTGCGGCCCCTGGGGATCCGAAAAAGGACGAAGTACAGGGAGTGTTCGTGATCAATGGAAAGAAGGCTTTGTTTCGCCCCGTTGAGACCGGCATCGCCGGCGTCACGGATATCGAAATTACCAAAGGCTTACAGCCCGGCGACGAAATCGTCGTCGGCAGCTACAAGGCACTGCGCACCCTGAAGCCAGAGTCCCAGGTTAAGGTGGACAACAGCGCGCCCAAGAAGCAAGACGATCAGCAGAGCTAACGCGCAGCCAAGGACGAGGGAGATTCGCATGCCAGTCGAGACACTAGCCACAGATTCATACCGGGAAGACCTGGTCAGCTCCGGCGTGGTGATCAAAACCGAAGCGCTGACCAAGGTCTACGAAATGGGGGCGGAGAAAGTGCACGCGCTGAGTGGCGTGGACGTGGAGATCCACAAAGGGGAATATGTGGCCATCATGGGGCCGTCCGGATCTGGCAAATCCACGCTGATGAATCTGATCGGTTGCCTGGATTCGCCAAGTTCCGGAAAGTACTGGCTGGCGGGGAGGTTGGTGAGCGACCTGGATGACGATGAGCTCGCTTACATCCGAAACAAAGAGATTGGCTTCGTATTTCAGACGTTTAACCTGCTGCCACGCGCAACGGCGCTCCACAACGTCGAATTGCCGCTGATCTACAACGGTACGCCGTCAGAAGAGCGCATCGAGAAAGCGAAGAAGGCGCTCGAACGCGTGGACCTGATGGACCGGATGAACCACAAGCCGAATGAGCTTTCCGGCGGTCAGAGGCAGCGCGTGGCGATTGCGCGAGCGCTGGTGAATTCTCCGTCGATCGTTCTGGCGGACGAGCCCACCGGAAATCTTGATTCGAAAACGGGCGAAGAGATCATGGCGCTTTTCGCAAACCTGCACGGCCAAGGAAACACGATCATTCTCGTGACGCACGAGCATGACATTGCGCAGCACGCGCACCGCATCATCTTTATCCGCGACGGCAAGATCGCTTCCGACGAGGCGGTCGCCAAAAAATAAGCGGACAATTCGGCTCTTTCATTCCATCAAAGACTGACTAAGGTATTCGAGTAGGTGAAAAGAACACCTGTCTCCCACGGGTGTGTTGATTGTGGGAATGGCGCGGGCGGATTGGAAAGGAAAAGCCAAATGGCGACTGACAGGGGAGCGCAATCGCAGAGCAGCGAGGTTCTGCGTTTTGCTGCCGACAAGGCGCGAAGATACGTCCGAGACGTCGCTGAACAAAGAGTGGGTCCTTCCGAAGCGGCCGTGGCTGCCCTTGCGGAGTTCAACGAACCTTTTCCCCTTTTGCCAAGCAATCCTTGTGACGTAATCGCAAGGCTCGACGAAATTGGTTCCGCAGCTACGGTGGCGACAACCGGTGGGCGTTACTTTGGTTTCGTGAACGGCGGGATGGTTCCCGCAGCTCTGGCGGCCAATTGGCTGGCGGCGGCGTGGAACCAGAATGCGGCACTGCGCGTGATGTCTCCCATCGCGGCGGAATTGGAGGAAGTAGTCGTTCGCTGGGTTTGTGAGGCACTGGGGTTGCCCCCTGAATGTGCGGGGGGCCTGGTTACCTGCGCCACCATGGCGAATTTCACTGCTTTGGCCACAGCACGTTATGCGCTGCTCGCGCGCGCGGGGTGGGATGTCACCGCCGATGGAATGTTTGGCGCCCCGCCCATCGAGATCGTCGTTGGCGCGCAAGTGCATGCATCAATTCTTAAGGCGCTGAGTCTGGCAGGATTTGGAAGGAAACGCCTAACCATCGTGGAAGCAGATGGCCAAGGACGGATGCGTGCTGATAAGTTGCCGCGCCTCTCGGAGCGGGCGATTGTGTGCATTCAGGCGGGGAACGTAAATACGGGAGCTTTTGATCCCGCTGAGGAAATCTGTCACGTGGCAGCAGAACAGGGTGCCTGGGTGCATGTGGATGGCGCGTTTGGTTTGTGGGCTCGGATTTCGCACAAGTACGAACATTTGACGCGGGGATTTGAGAAGGCTGATTCCTGGGCCACTGACGCGCATAAATGGCCCAATGTCGGGTATGACAGCGGCTTGGCCATCGTTAGAGATGGCGTTGCGCTGCGGGCTTCGATGGGAATTACGGCGGCGTACCTCGAACCCGGTTCGCGTCGCGAGCCTATGCATCACACTCCGGAAGCGTCAAGGCGCGCGCGGGGTGTGGAATTGTGGGCGGCGCTGAAATCGCTCGGGAGGTCAGGGCTGTGCGCGCTGATCGAACGAACGTGCGCCCACGCGCAGCGGTTTGCCCTGGGGCTTCGGGAAGCCGGCTTCGAAGTGCTGAACGATGTCGTGATCAACCAGGTGTTAGTATCCTTTAGCCGCCCTGAAGTGACTCGAGAAGTGATCCGGCGCGTCCAGGAGGACGGAACGTGCTGGTGCGGCGGAACAGTCTGGCAAGGAGAGACGGCGATGAGGATCAGCGTGTCTTCGTGGGCGACCACGGAGACGGACGTGGAGCGCAGTCTACAGGCGATTGTCCGCATCGCGGGAGAATGCCGCACGATGTAACACAACGCAGAGGCTTGGACAGGGCTAAGTACTTGATCGCTGAAGCACCAAACGACGAAATGGTCGTCAACTAGTTTCTGCGAATCAGGATTCCCGAGTGCACGGGAATTAAGCAAAACTACCGGCTGTGCGCGATGCTTGAATTTTCGAGATCGGCAAAAGTTTGCGCTGCACTCAGATGGGTGCGCGAGAGGCGATCGTGCCAAGTGAGTTCGTCTTCGTCCCACATCACCCAAAGGAAGCCCAGAAAAAAAGTTCCTGCGGAAAGCATGTAGCCCGCGCTGCGAAGAAGCATTTGCCTGGGCGTGGGCGGTTCGCCGGAAAAGCTGACGACCTGCAAGCCTCGCATCATCATGCCCGGAGTTGTGCCGCCGAAGGTCGTGAAGAGGGCGAAGTATTGCAGATACACGATGGCGAACGTCGTGGCGTACACAGCCGCATTCAGTTTACTCAGCGTAAATTCGCCGCCGAGTGAGCCGAAGAGCATCAGGAATCCACCATATGCAAACAACAAGCAGCCGAAATCGATAAGCGCGGCGAAGCGTCGATCGTCAATCGATGCCACGGGATGAAGTCCGGGCTGGGGTTTTCTAGGTTCTCGAACGGGCTGCGTTTGCGGTGGAGTCTCAGAATCCGGTGGCACAGAGACGTCAATCAACATCCTTGATTGTTCGATAACACGCTTCTTTGCAGGGCGGCCGATCGCGACGGTAAAGGAAAAATCTTCCTCGACGGATCCGCGAGGATCCGCAACTGCAGCAGAAGTATGGGGTGTTGTGTTGCGGGAAGAGTCATCGAAGGAAAACTGAGACTGAGTGGCGCTGGGCGCGAGCCTTCGCCGCCGAGTGCGATAAGCCTCGAGACGCTGAGAGACTTCACCCCTCCAGGCGGTGTCTTGCTCTACTTGCTGCGAGACGACGGGTTGCCGCTTGGAACGATCGATTGCGGCCAGGCCCGGATCTGCATTCGTCGTGAGCTTCTCCTTCGCGGAAACATCTGACGGTTCTCCCCAGGAAGAAGTATCGACCGAGAAGGATGAGTCACAAAAATTACAGGCGCGTACGGTTGATAGTAGTACAGCGCCACACTGCGAGCATGTTTTTGTCACCGGTAAGTTTTGCGCTGCGGACGCTTCCACTCCGGTGAGGAGGGAACACCTTGAGAGTACCATGCATCTGAAATGTCAAGCAGACAAAGGAGCCGGATTGTAGCGAAAGAGACAGCAGGTGAGGATGCCAAGTAACGGAGTTTCAGCCGTCCATTTGCTGCGCGAGCATGTCCCGGCTGAAGGAGATGCGGCGCTCCAGAGCGACCGCGGCGAAATAGGCGCACTGTCCGCGTTCCGATTCCGTCCAAGCCCGCATCGAGGGAACCAGCTGCGCAAGCGTCGAGCGCAGGAAACTCAAGAGGCTGAAATAGGCGCCGATCGCCTGGACGCCGTTGCGGTCTTCCGGGCGTTCCGGGCAAAGCTGCAGAAGTTGCATGACGCGCTTGAAATCATCGCCAGAAGCGGTCCTCAGGATACCTGTAACGTCCTTTACCTCGGCTGAGAGAACCTGCTTCGAGGACGCAGCGATGAGCGAGCGGCAATACGGCCATCATCGGGGCACCACGGCGAGCCGGGAGGGCACGATACGCGCATCTTCCGGGATACGCCAGAAGGTGTAAGCCCAAGCCAGCGGAAGGAAGCACCCGAAGACTTGTAGGAGGGAGATAAAAAGTGAACTGACTGATGGGTACAGGTTGCGCAGGGCATAGTCAGCCGCAAAGAGGCTGAAATAAACCCCGAGAGAAAGCACGATCTGAATTAGCTGCGTCCTAGTTTCCCGCAGCTTCAGAATGGCCGCCCAGAGGACATAGGTCAGGACCAAGCCGACAAAATAAAGGTTTTGGGATAACTCCACTACGAACCGTGAAATCAACTTTGTTGTTGATTCATGGACGACCCCGTAGGAAAACAATGCCGTCCCCGCAAGGAGAAGCAGAGTGCCAAACCTGACATAACGCTCGGCCTTCAACTCGCTGAAAACATGCGTATAAAGACTGCTCAGAGCCAGGTATAGGAAGATCGTAAGAAGGGCATCCGAATAGTAGTAGAGGTAGATATATTCGGAAGACGTGAACCCGTGACTCGTCAAAACACGGAAGCGCGCAGCCGTCACAATGACGGAAGTCGCCATGTAGAGGTTTAGGAGAAAATATTTGCGAATTGTACCCTTTTTCAGCGCGCACACCACCACAGCTATCTCAAGAAAAGTGCAAGAGAGCCAGATGAAGTACTCGAATGGGCCAGGCACGTTTTCACCTATCTACGCCCTGGCCATTGCGCGTCCCCCGACTATGTTGTTTCGGAGGTGGGGCAATTACTTCCAGGGCGTTGGCGGTGCCGGTGCTCCGCCGTTTTTCCACGGCGTTGGGGGAGCAGGAGCGCCACCATTTTTCCAAGGCGTCGGCGGTGCTGGTGCACCACCGTTCGCCATAATTACGGAGCCATCGCTATGAGCAACGACCACCGTCTTAAGACTCATCGCCCCGATCAGTACGAGCATGGCGAGGAGAACGACCGTGAGTTTACGTGACATTGTGCCTCCGAGGTAAGAACCAACCCCGAAGACAGTCTATCCCTTAAGACACCAATGTCAAGCAGCTCGCGTCATGAGCCTGTTTCGAATCGATACACACCTTCTTGCCCCCCATTTTCGATAAACTTTCGCCTACCTCGATGGGTGGGGCAGTGTTCGATCCCGCGCAGGATAGGTTTTGGGACTGTGTGGGTCAACGGTACCGTGGTACTAGAATTTATAGGACTAACCTTGCTCCAGGGTCACGTAAGACGTCTGCCAGGAATTCCTGTGGATCCAATAACTGCACTTCTCGCATTCCAGCCAGTGTGTTTGGGCTTGATTGGGCTGTTGCAAGAGCCTCGACCTCGAGTGAAGCCGCCAGGCTAGTAGTGGTTCATGAGATTCTGAATATCCGAATTATCGGGAGTTAGCCAGCCACTAGCAGTGCATTGCTTCTCACTTCCTGCTCTCATTCCCATTTGGATTTCCTATCGCCAGGTAATCGCCGGCGTTCGGCGTTTTAGTTCGGCGTTTTCGGCGTTTCTCCTTGCAAGACTAAAAGAGCAATTTCGGGTAGAATCGCCGCCCCACGAACCGTGTGGCAGCTATAAAGCACGGCGCCGAAGCGATAAGAGTCATGAGAGACGCCGCAGAAAAAAAACGCCTTTGGCAATCGCTGCCGGCCATCACTCTCTTGGCTTTGGCGGTCCGCCTCTTCTTCATGGCCTTTCTCTATCGCGATACGTGGAACAATTTCCGGGACCACCTGTTATTCGGCTTTGAAATTGGACGAATTGCGCGCTCAATCACCGCCGGACATGGCTATTCCAACCCTTTTTCCGCGGAAACGGGGCCCACAGCCTGGATGACGCCCGTCTATCCTTACCTGCTCGCTGCCACATTCAAACTGTTCGGGATTTACAGCAGGGCCTCCGCTCTTGTCATTCTGGGCTTAAACTGTCTGTTTTCCGCGCTCATCTGTATCCCAGTATTTCTCATGGCGCAATTCAGTTTTGGGCGCAGCGTGGCGATCACCGCATGCTGGATTTGGGCTCTACTGCCTTATTCCATTTACATTTCGAGTTCATTCGTCTGGGAAACGTGCCTGAGTTCGCTGCTGCTGGCGGTTCTCTTTTTCTGGACGCTCAAGCTCAAGAAGCAACCTAGCAACCACTGGACATGGCTGGGATACGGTGCGCTGTGGGGTTTCGCGGCGCTGTCTAACGCTTCGCTTTTGTCTCTTTTCCCTTTTCTGGCAGGCTGGTCGATCTCTCCTCTGTGGCGCAACCGCCGTATATGGCTTGCCACCGCCTTCCTGACGGCGCTCGGGTGCGCGACCATTCTTCTGCCGTGGCAAGTCCGTAACTACCGGGCTTTTCATCAATTCATCCCGCTTCGGGACAATTTCTGGCTTGAAGTTTGGATCGGCAATGACGGCTATACGCTGAGCCAGTCCGATGACTCGCCCCATCCTTCCATCACTGAAACCTCACTGGATGAATATGTGCGGCTCGGCGAAATTCGTTTTATGCAAGAAAAGCGGCGGCAGGCCATCGAATTCATCGTCGAGCATCCGCGTTTTTTCGCTGTGATGTGCTTGCGAAGATTTGTGTACATGTGGACCGCGTTCTGGAACCTCGATTCATCTAACCTGGAGGTTGAATTCCATTACCCCGGCAATGTTTTCCTGACGTTTGTCTTGACCGTGCTGATGCTCGTGGGTATCTGGCAAGCGTCTCGTATCTCACGTGATGCCACTCTCGCTTATTTCCTCGTCCTGGCAGTCTATCCATTGATCTTTTATTTCACCCATCCTGAGATTCGCTACCGGCACCTGATCGATCCGGAAATTATCATCCTCGCCGCGCTCGGCGCGAGGTTTCTGCTCTGTCAGTGAGGTGAAGACTTCGAGGGGAGCTCAGGAGTAGAATTCCAGGATATTTGCGGCCAAACGAGAATCTCCGCGAGCAGTTCTTTGGGTTGTCACTCGTCCCGAGAATTGTTCATCCAAGGAGCAAAGATGCGCTTTCTTGAACTACGGACGTGCATTGCTTTGTACATCTGTATGGTTTGTTCCCTCTCTACTGCCGCGCAATCTCCATCCTCCCTCCAATCACGGCGCAAGGCGCTCAACGATCTTCTTGCCGAGCAGTGGGAATACAGGCTGCGCACCAGTCCGCTCTTCGCTTCCTACCTGGGAGACAAGCGCTGGAACGACAAACTCGACGACTTCTCTCAGGAAGCCATCGACAAGGATCTGCAGGAGACTCGGAAATTCCTCACTCGCTTCGAAGCTACCGATACTTCCGGCTTCCCCGAGCAAGAGGCGCTCAACAAAGCTCTGATGCTATGTTTCCCGTCTCAAACAGATTCCGATTCTTCTGGATCAGACCACCATCCAGATGCGCAATGGCATGAACGATAAATTGATGCCGCCGCGTTTCTTGCTGGAGAAAGTCCTGGACCAGTGCAACGCTCTGGCCTCAAAGGAAGCGGGAAAGTCTCCATTTGCTCAGCCCTTTTTCACCTTTTCCAAGAATATCTCGGAATCCGATCAGAAGCGCCTGCGTGATGCCGGCCTTGCCGTCATTCGGGATTCCGTCTTACCCGCTTACGCCCGCTTCACCACGTTCGTCCGCGATGAGTACGTCCCGAAGGGGCGCACCGAACCCGGGATTTCGTCCCTTCCCAACGGCGAGGCCTACTACACCTTTCTCGTAAAACAGAGCACCACCACCAATCTCGCGCCCGAAGAAATTCATCAGATCGGGCTCGCCCAAGTGAAAGAGATCGAGGGGCGCATGCTTGCCGTCGCCAACCAGCTTGGCTACAAGGACCTGAAATCTTTCAAAGCTGCCGTCGCCAATGACCCTAAATTGCACGGGCAATCCGGCCAGCAGATTCTCGATTTATACCGCAAGTACATCGGCCAGATGTACGCAAAGCTTCCCGATCTCTTCCACCGTTTGCCCAAGGCCAAACTTGAGGTCTTGCCGATTGAAGAATTCCGCGAGAACGGGGCTCCCGGCGCCCAATATCAGTCTCCGGCCCAGGACGGCTCGCGTCCTGGCCATGTCATGGTCAACACCGGTGAATTTACGAAGCGCTCCCTACTCGACATCGAAGCCACCTCGTATCACGAAGGTGTTCCCGGCCATCACATGCAGATCGCTATTGCTCAGGAGATGCCGGACCTGCCGCCCTTCCGCCAAAACGAATTCCTTACCGCCTATGTCGAAGGTTGGGCCTTGTACTCCGAGCGTCTTGGCAAAGAGGTGGGCTTTTTCCAGGACCCGTATAGCTACTACGGCCTTCTATCGGCGGACATGCTCAGGGCCGTTCGTCTCGTCGTGGATACCGGCATTCACTACAAACACTGGACGCGCCAGCAAGTCGTCGATTTTTTTCACGAGCACTCCGGCGAAGACGAAGTCAGTGTCCAGTCCGAAACCGACCGCTACATCGCTGGGCCCGCTCAGGCTCTTGGCTACAAGATCGGCCAAATGGAAATTCTCAAGCTTCGCGAATATGCCAAAGACCAACTCGGCGACAAGTTCAATCTCTGCGCCTTCCATGATGAGGTTCTCGCCGGCGGCGCCCTCCCCCTGGACGCCCTCGAGAATCGCGTCCACGAATGGGTCGCCAAACAAAGGGCCCCCTCCACTGGTTCCACCCTAGCGCCCACTCCGCCATCGACCGGACGCCCTAATCGGACCCCAAGACCGATAAATGCAAAAATTGGAAATTGGTGAGCCACTACCAGGTACAACGACGTCTTGACACTTTTGCTGGCGAATCCGTAGCATAAAGAACTGCGTCATGCCGGCGTAGCTCAGTGGAAGAGCGAGGGTCTCATAATCCCTAGGCCGTGGGTTCGATTCCCCCCGCCGGCACCAT
>WNGO01006174.1_pt1 | contig 13423 bp, 13 predicted proteins | sample 5400511 | NCBI WGS metagenome assembly WNGO01 (sample SAMN13153380, study PRJNA577476) | soil metagenome | isolation source: 20 cm soil or saprolite under Garry oak tree replicate 2 | place: USA:California | collected 2016-06-15
ACATTGCGGTCATGAATGAACGCGCCCCGAGGATGCTGCGAAAATCGCGATCCACCGCATGCATGATCCCCGCCGGGGTGTCGTTCTCGCCATTGGCATGGTGAAAAAGTAATTTCGCCAACGTTGTCAGCAACGCGGCCGCCGCGCCGTGCCCGGTGGCATCAGCGATCCAAAAAAGCATCCGGCCGTCGCGCATCCGGAGCCAGCCGTAAATGTCGCCACCCACCTGAATGACTGGCCGATAAAATGCGGCGATTTCCCATCCCGGAAACTCCGGAGGCTTTGCCGGAATGAGCGAGCGTTGTGTGCGTTGCGCGGCTTCGAGGTCCTGCTCAAGGTTTCCTCGCCATGCTTCCAATTCTTCATTTTGCTTGAGCAATTGTTCGCGCATTGAACGCAGACGCAGTTGCGTTTCGATACGCGCGCGCAGCACTTCAGGGTGAATGGGTTTGGTGACGAAATCATCCGCTCCCGCCTCGAGACACAGCACTTCGCTTTCCTCGCTACCGTGACCGGTGAGCATGATGGTCGGAATCTGCGCGACCGCCGGGGACGGATCGGCCCGAATTTGTTTTGAGACATCGGCGCCATCGAGCCCGGGCATGTCGTAATCCAGCAGGAGAAGACGAGGTGGCTGTTTGCGCACAAACGCCAGCGCTTCTTCGCCGCTCTCCGCTTCGGCACACGAGTACCCCGCAGCGGTTAATGTTCGTACCAGCAATCGCCGGCTCGCGCGATCGTCGTCAACCACCAGAATTGGATTGTCGTCGCCGGTCATTCCTTAAAAATAGAATCGCAAGGCAATCCTGTACGACATGTATGGCTGAAAAAATACACCATGGTGTTGCAATTATCGAAGCGCGCGCTTTTCGATTGTCAGTATATTAAGGTTGAATTAGAAAAGGGACGGATTCCTCGAATCGATTCTTATGAAATTCTCACCGTGGCTCGTGTTTCTTGCCGGCTTTGTTTTTGTCTCATGCGCGGATAATGAGCCGCCGGTGCGTCATCACGTGGCGCGTTATCCAAACGCGCCAGAAGAGCCGACAACACAACCCTACAATCCGAACCAACCGCCTCCTCCACCGGAGACAACGGAAGAAAACGCGCCGCCAGAGGCCTCGGCGTCGCCGGCAGCGCGGACGACCAAAGGCGACCTGCCGTACGGTATTCCGGTTCCGAATAAGCCTGGATTTGTGACCAGCCCTTACGCACCGAATCAGGGCTACGTCGATGTTCGCGGGTTTCCGCCGGGCACCGAAGTAAAAGACCCCTACACTAACAAAATCTTTCTAGTACCGTAGTAGCATTGCCTTTCAAGGCGCTCCTGCGTAGTGCCTAAATACGGTGTGATTGTCCAAGGTGGATCGAGCAGTGTCCTGCTCGATGCCGGTGTTTGGCGGCAAAGCCCGAGTCCTTTTTTTGGCATCGGCCGCCGGAGCGGCCGATCCACCTTGTGCCATTTAAGCGCCGTTTCTTACAGGTAATTTATAGCTGCCGGACCAAGATACAGGTTTGTTGTAAAAACGGCATTAGGCACGCTGCATTAAATCACGTTGCTGGACAAGCGCGTTGGATACCGGCATGATTCCTCCTTCCAGGTTTTGGCCGGCTGGGGGATTCGAAAGGCACATGGAACTTCGGGTTAAACGCGCACCTCATATCGACACGGAAATCACTGTGCCGGGGGACAAGAGCATTTCTCATCGCGCCGCCATAATTGCCGCTCTCTCCAATGGGATTTGCCGGCTGAACGGATTTCTCATGGGCGATGATTGCCTGCGAACCGTGAATGCTTTGCGCGCTCTCGGTATTCGTATCGATGAACCGGAACCGGACACGATTGTCGTTCATGGAAAAAGACGCGTGCTCAATGCCCCGACCGATGAAATTGATTGCGGCAACTCCGCGACCACGATGCGGCTGATGGCGGGACTACTCGCCGGCCAAACATTCGAAAGCCGGCTGGTTGGCGATGCTTCGCTTTCCAAGCGTCCAATGGGGCGCGTCATCGCGCCGCTGCAGCGGATGGGCGCAAACATTACGGTGGAAGGTCCTGACGAGACTCCGCCCCTGTGCATTCGTGGTGGCTCGTTGCGTGGAATTCGCTACGAAATGCCAATCCCAAGTGCGCAGGTGAAAAGCGCAGTTTTGCTCGCCGGCCTCTTCGCCAAAGGCAAAACGTCAATCGTAGAGGAAATCCAGACTCGCGATCACACCGAGCGCATGATGCGTTATTTTTTCGTGCGTACTACGCGGGAGGAGAATGGAACAATTTCGATTTTTGGCGATCAAGTTCCCGAATCGCGCGACTTCCGCATTCCGGGCGATCTTTCCTCCGCTACCTACTGGCTCGCCGCTGCTGCGGCGCAGCCGGGCGGCCACCTCCTCGTCCGCCACGTCGGTTTGAACACCACGCGCACCCCGGTTCTCGGCGTGCTCGTGCGAATGGGCGCGCAAGTGCGGGAAGCAATTGAAGATGTCGACCAACTCGAACCGCACGGCATCGTGGAAGTGACCGGTGCGATGTTAAAGGGAACGGTCATTCAAGGGAAGGAGGTCGCGCAATTGATCGACGAGCTTCCGGTGCTGGCCGTGGCCGGCGCGCTTGCCAACGGCACGACCATTATTCGTCAGGCCCAGGAATTGCGGGTGAAAGAAACCGATCGCATCGCTGCCATCGCGCACAATTTGCGAGTGATGGGCGCGCAAGTGATTGAGCTCAGCGACGGCCTCGAGATTCATGGCCCGGCGCCGTTGCGGGGAGGTCGCGTCGCCAGTTTTGGTGATCATCGCATCGCCATGGCATTTGCCATCGCCGGACTCTTCGCAGATGGCGAAACCATCGTGCAGGAGGCCGAATGCGCGGAAATTTCCTACCCGGGTTTCAGAGGCGCGCTCGAAGGATTCATGACTCCGAAGCGCGGTCCGGGAAGCACACCGGTAATCGGCTCGCTCTCGCTCGCCCCCGCTGAGTGATGGTCGGTTGTCGTTTTCGCATGTCGTCCCCAACCCGAACGCTTTCGGGGTGAGGGACCTCACAAAGTCCGCGGTCCGTGTGCAAACTACCCTGTGTGATCCAGCCCTATAGGTGAGGTCCCTCGCATGCGCTTGGGATGATAGTTGGGTTTATTCCAAGGGCTTGGTCGGAGTGACGCTGCGCTTGCTTCCCTGCAATTTCCAATGAAGAACTTGCGCAACTGTATGTCATCTCATCGCATCATTGCCATCGATGGCCCCGCTGCTTCGGGTAAGAGCAGTGTTGCCCTTGCTCTGGCACGGCGGCTTGGATTTTCCTATGTCAATTCTGGCGCGATGTACCGTGCGGTGACATGGCATGTCTTGCAGCGCAGCGTGGATGTGCACGAACCCGCCGCCGTTGTCGCCGCAGTCGAGCAATCAAAAATCGTTTGCGAACTCGTCGATAACCAATCGCGCATCTTGATTGACGATCACGATCCCACTTCACATTTGCGGGATGACAATGTGAACCGTGCCGTCTCGATCGTGAGCAGCATTCCGCGCGTTCGCCGGATTTTGGTTCCGCGGATGCGCGAATGCGCGAAGGCAAACAACGTCGTCATGGAAGGGCGCGACATCGGCTCGGTCGTTTTCCCCGAAACGCCGTTCAAGTTTTATGTCGACGCATCGCCGGAAGTGCGGGTGCAACGTCGACGGGCCGAAGGCCAGCGCGATGAAATCGCCACGCGGGATCGCGCCGATTCTTCGCGCGCGACGTCACCACTCATCGTCGCGCCTGATGCCGAAGTGATCGATACTTCGACCCTCACGCTCGACGGCGTCGTTAACGAAATCATGCGCCGGCTCAAACCACAAGGACTCCCGATTTAACGATTACCGATGCGCGCCCCTTACTCCAAAATGCCGGTCCAAAAGCTTCTTTGATCCGCCGCTGGCCGGGAATGCGTCGGATCGCGCGATTTTTTTCCTCGCCCGCAGGACATTGCTTGACCACTGGTTTTGGGGCTGGTTGCTGCCGAAATTGAACGTCATTCCAGTCGATCAGGAAGGGAGCGACCGCAGTGCCCTCAAGGCATTGATCCGAATTTTGCGCGCGGGAGAAGCGACGCTGGTTTTTCCCGAAGGCGCGCGCACACTCGACGGCAATCTGCAACCAGCCGAGCCCGGTCTTGGTTTGGTGATTGCAAAGACGCTCGCCCCGGTGGTTCCGATGCGCATCTTCGGAGCGCACGAAGCCTGGCCTCGCGGCAGCAGCAAGATCCGGCTTCATCCCATCACCATTGTCGTTGGGCACCCGATTTTTTTTAGCGAAACGGACATCGCGGGTCGCGGAAAAGAGATGTATCAAAGATTAAGCGAGCGGGTGATGAATGAAATCGCCAGGTTAACGATCGATGGCAACGACTGAGGATTCGAACAAGGACGAGCGAATTTCGATGGGCGCGCTCATTGCCATGATCGCAATCGTAGTTGGCCTGATTGTCGTCGCAGTCTACGCCAACTGGCAGAATCTGCATCGCGATGTAATTGAAACAACGACCGTCACGCGAATTACACCAACTCCTTCGGCATCTGCTTCACCAATGCAGTAGACAGAGCGCCGAGATCACCGATCCCGGATACAACACGGAGAAGCGCGCCCGAAGGGCACCGCGTCAGAACTCGGGATCGGAGTATAGCCAGCGCCCGTAATGCCCGCTGTCGTCGGACTTCCGGCCCCACCTACGAGCTCTCACTACGATTTTGTTCAGCGGCCAGTTGCTGCGCGTAAGCGAGACTATCGATATTCTCGATCGTCTTGTCGCGCCGTATGGCTTTGATGCGAGGGAAACGCAGGGCGAGGCCGCTGGCATGGCGCGTACTCGGTTGGATGGAATTGAAAGCAACTTCCAGAACGACGTCCGGCTTCACTTCGCGATACCGGCCATGATCAACCAGCGTGTTTTGTTTGAAGTGCTCGGTTAGCTCCGCGATCTCAGCGTCGGTCAGTCCGCTATAGGCTTTGCCGATGGGTAACAGTTCGCCGCTGTTTCCATCGCGCACGGCAAAGGTGTAATCGCTGAGCACGTGATTGCGTTTACCGTGGCCAAGTTCCGCCGCCACGACCACCACATCAAGCGTCGCCAGCTCTTTTTTGAGCTTGAACCAAAACAACCCGCGGCGTCCCGGCGAATAAGAACTCTCCGGATCCTTGATCATCAGGCCTTCGTTCAAACGCAGCCGTGCCCGTTTGAATTCAATCTCGATCTCGTTAGCTGAATGGGCCGCGACCACAGTCGCGACTTGAAATTTTGGCGGAAGTTTGAGGCCGCGCAAAAGTTCGCGGCGTTCGCGTAACGGTGTTCGTAAGAGCGACCGGCCATCGAAAAATAATAAATCAAAGGCGACAAATATTACCGGCACGTCCGCAGAAGCGGCCTCGAACAAGTCGAGCCCTTCGCTTTTTCGTCCCAGCCGCTTCTGCAAATCGAAAAAAGTTAGCTTCCGGTCTTTGGCATAGGCGATGATCTCTCCGTCCAGAATCACGTCCGCGGAAAACCCGCGCGCCTGATCGGCGATCTCCGGGAATTGACCAGTGATGCGTTTGAGGTCGCGAGAGTAGATTTCGGCGCGATCGCTATTCACGTGAAGTTGCGCACGAATTCCATCGAACTTGTCTTCGACATAGACTGTAGCCGGCATCGCTGATGCCGGCCCGGGGTCAGCGACCCCGGCTACAGATGCGACCGCGGCTACAACATTTGATTCGACAAACCGCTTCCAAATCGCTTCTGCCGTCGTTTCAGGGCTCGCAAGCATGCATTTGATCGGCCGGAAGAGCGTGAGCTCAGCGCGATGAAGTTCTTGTCTTTTTGCCAACACCGCGGTGCGGCCGATGTCGCCGAGGAGCATGTTCGCTTCTTTCACCTCATCGAGCGGTGCCGCGAAGGCTTTGGCGATGGCCTCCTCGACCAGGCCTTCACGCAATCCGATGCGCAAATCGCCGCTCAGAATCTTGACCACGTACTGACCTTCGCGGGCAATAAGACGCGCCAATCGATTTTGCAGTGCATCTTTTTTCGCGACGGGGCCGCGCAACTTATGGAGCTGTTCAAAAAATTCATAAGAATCAATCAAACCGAACGGTTCCGGACTTGTCCGGCCATCGAGCACTTCGAACGCCGTCTTGCCGGCGTCACCATAGCTGGAAGCGATGCGACGAAATTCTGCGTCGCTCATCTTCGTCGCGCCGGCGAGTGCGCGGTAAATAACCGAGCCGCCGACTTGCAGCGTGCGCAGATCCGTTTGCGGAAAAGCGTAGCCGGTAAAATAAACCGTGGCGATCGCGAGCCGCGCGTCATCCAGCGTCGAGAAATATTCTGACAACAGACGGACCTTCTCTAGCTTCGCGGGGGTTGCCGCAATCGCCTGGCCGACATTGGCGAAAGCGAGAAATTCGGATGGCGCTAGAGCTGTAGCCGCGGTCATTGGACGCGGGTCCGAGCCGGACGAGCGTACGGCGTCAGCGATGCCGGCTACAGGAGTCACATCCTCAATTCCAGCAAGGGATGTCCCGAGCGTGAGCTCCATTTGGTTCTCCTCGGTCAACGCCCACGCTTCGATCCCGCGTGCGCGCAAATCGCGAGCAAAGTGCCCGGCGAATCCGTGCAACGTGAAAACTCGTTTTGGCTTTACCAAATCGACATAACGCAGGAGATCGTCGTAATCGGCGTGATCTGAGAGCGGAAAAGCCGCGTCGACCTGGTAGCGATAGATCGCGTTCGGTTCGACCGCCCACCCGCTGATCATGGCCACACGTTTGCGTGGAATCTTTTCGAGCATGCGCGAGCGATTCGCGCTTGGCGGACAGATCAAAACTTTTCCGGCGACATCGTTCGCACGATAGCGAACGTACTCACAAAATTTCTGACCGTTTTGTTCGTAGATGCGCGTCATTTGATAGACCGCGCCATGCAGCATTGGTGTCAGTTCGGCTCCGGCCAGTGCGCAAAGAATCTCTTGTGCTTTGCCAAGGGAATAGCCGAGCAACACAGGAACTTCGTTGTTGTCGATCGCGTCCCGGCAGAAGGCGACGATTTGGGTAATTACTTCTTCGGTCGGCGGCAAGCGATAACGCGGAAGGCCGTAGGTAGTCTCCATGATCAATGTGTCGGCTGTTGTCCATTCCGCAGGTTCCGCTGATTGACCGCGACGCAATTTGAAATCGCCGGTGTAAAGGACCGAGTCGTCTTCCGTCCGCAGAAAGAACTGGGCTGAGCCAAAAATGTGGCCAGCCGGGAACAATGTGACCTGCATTCCGCGGACGTTTGTTTCCTGACCGAATGGCAGAAGAATTTCAATGCGTTTGCCGGGCAGCCGCGCCTGCATCAGACGTGCCGTCCGTTCCGAAACAATAATCTGGCGGTGCGGCGCGATGTGATCGCTATGCGCGTGAGAAACGAATGCGAAATCCTTCGCTTCCCACGGATCAAGCCAAAGATTTTGCTGCGGCAAAAACACTCCGCGCTCGTATTGGACATCAATCACGCCAAAATTTAGCTGACACTTTGCGCAGCGAAACCGCCATTCGGAGGCTAAACTTTACTCCGCCACCGGACGGACTCGCCATGGCGAGCCTCAAAACATGTCGTTCCCTCTGGTGAGCATGGATCCTCCGGTCTCTCGTCTAGCTGCAAACGAGAAATGTTGCGCCCGGGAACAAGGCCATGCGCTGTTCGCAAAGTTCCTTACCGATACGGAAGTGGCGCAAGCCTCCGTCGACTATTAAAAGCAGCCACATTGAGCATTTTCGGCATATCGGCCTTTCCACCGTCCGCTCTACAATTGACAGGACTGCGCGCAGCCAGTTTGATATTGTTAATGCGATTTATCTGCGCGTTCGCGCTTTTGCTCGGTGTGGGCTCTGTCGCCGGAGCGGATAACGATCCTGGGAAATATCCAGTCGCGCTCAACTCCGATTTCGGGTTTCGCAAAGCCAAGATTTATACGATGAGCCAGAACCCGTACGTAAGGGGACAAAGAACGCCGAGACCTGCGGATACGAGCAAGAAGGGATTATCCTCGTCGAGAAGTGTGGACCAAGAGGTATCGTTAAATTTTGAGCGCTCCTATCGATTGTATGGCGCGGTTACCGCTTTGGATCAACGGCAACGCTTCGGCCAATATTTTGACTTCTTCTGGCGGGCAAAGCGCCCATCGGATGTGACCGTCCGGTTCGAGTACAAACAGGAAAAACTCAAAGCTTTTGTCCAGGCCAAAGAGCAAACCTACAAGAACGTCGATGGAACAAACCGGAGCGAGTTTCGGGTCATTGGGGACGAGTATTTTGATGATGGACAGGTGCTGGCCTGGCGATGTTTACTGATCGAACACGGCCGGATTGTAGCCGAGAAACGCTCTTTCCTGTGGGATAAGAGCGTTTGACTGATCGCGCTAAATTTAATAACTTTTAATAATCAATTGTGGAATCGTCCATTCAGGTCGGTGTGAGCGGCCCCGCCGTCTGGGTCCGGGTGGAGGGCAAAGGCAGTTTTCTAAATAGCGGAAATTTCAAGCAGTTTGCCCGGGAAATGGTAGACCGCGGCTATCGCGAGTTTGTGATTGACCTACATGACTGCGCGATGATGGATTCGACCTTCATGGGGACAATGGCCGGGCTGGCTTTGCGGTTAAAGGAACTGGGCCACGGGCACTTGAGGGTGGTGCATTGCGGCGAACGCAGCCGGCAGTTGCTCTCTGGCCTCGGTCTCGATCAGCTTTTCCAAATTTCCAGCAATGGCGCCCGCGCCCCGGAATGTGATGCGCTCGCAGCCACGACCATGGGGAAAAAGGAGCAGGCCAGTGAAATGCTGGCCGCTCACGAAGCGCTGTGTGAAGCGGCGCCGGAAAATATTTTGCGGTTCAAAGACGTTCTCGAGTACCTCAAGCAGGACCTTCACGACAACCCAGTAAAGAAGTAACTTGGCTTCGACCGTCATGTGGCCAAGCTTTCTCTTCGCGGCCTTGGCCTTTGCGATTTTGGGTTGGGCTTTCACCGCCTTTCGGCAGACTCGCAAAGTTCATGCTCTCGAGCGGTCGAAGGAAGAGATCCAGGTCGAAGAAACCCTCGTCTTCGATTTCCTGCACGGGCTGGGGGAAGCCTTCCGTGAAACGATCAAGCCGCACGATTTGCACCGGTTGATTGTCGAGGGAGCGACGCGGATTCTCGATGCCCATGGCGGCGCGCTTTATCTCTCCGATCGCAGCGGCAACAAACTCGTGCCGGTATTTCTTTCCAAGGGTTGTCCGCCGTTGGTGCTGGTGCCGGGCCATATCTTACATCAAGCCGCGACGGCGCCTGCTGCTTTGGAAGGTTTTTTGCGTATGCATAATGTGGCGGCCGGTGAAGGTCTGATCGGCACGGTCTGGCAAACGGGACAACCGGTCTCGCTGGGTGATGTCTCGGAAGTGCCCGAGTTGACGCGTCTACGCGAGACACCTCTCGGTACCGCATCGTTGATGGCGACGCCGTTGCTTTACGGTAAGCAAAACATGGGCGTGCTCGCGGTTGGGAACGGCCCGATGGGCGGGCCCTTTACCCCGAGTGATTTTGTCGTTTTCAAATCGATCGCCGAGCAATCTGCCTTCGCGCTTTACAACGCGATCATTTACTCAGAGGCGAATGAAAAGAAGCGGCTTGATCACGATCTCGAAATCGCGCGCGACATTCAGCGGATTTTGCTTCCGGAAAAATCGCCGGCCATTCCGGGGTTCGAAATTGCTGGGATCAATATTCCGGCGAAACAGGTGAGCGGGGATTACTTTGATTACATCAGAGTCGACGAGAATCGGCTTGGGCTGGCGATTGCGGATGTTTCGGGCAAAGGCGTGCCGGCGTCGTTGATCATGGCGATTTGTCGAAGCGTGTTGCGGAGCCAGGCGCCGCAGAATCCCTCGCCGGCCGAAGTGTTAAAGGCGGTGAATCGCCAGCTTTATCCTGACATTAAAGAGGACATGTTTATCAGCATGGCATATTTGGTGGTGGATCATTCCCTTGGCTCGATTACGCTGGCACGCGCAGGTCATGATGCGCCGCTGCTCTATCGCCACGCCCAGCAAACGGTGGAATTAGTCAAGCCGCCGGGGATGGTGGTCGGGATCGACAGCGGAAGTGTTTTCGATCGGATCACAAACGATTTCGCCATTCTGCTCGAACAAGACGATTGCCTTGTGCTCTACACCGATGGCGTGACGGAAGCTTTGGATGCAGAGGGATTTGAATTCGGTGCTGATCGGATGATCCAATCGGTGCGGGCGAGCGCTGCGCACGGCGCTTCGGCCATCATCACGCGATTAATTGATGATGTCCGCAATTTTGTGGGCTCGCATCCGCAGAACGATGACATCACTTTAATTACCATTCGTAAACATGAAAAAAACCCCTGAACCTCGCGAAGAAGACAAGATTCCGCCCCCGGTTGCGACCGAGCCGGAAAACAATTTCGCCGAGACCGAAACCGCCGATGATCTGGTTGCCAGTTTGCAAAGCGATCTGGATCGATTTCGCGATCTGGCCTTACGAACGCAAGCAGACTTTGAAAATTACAAGAAACGCGGTGCGCGCGAGAAAGATGAGGCGATCAAATATGCCAATCGCACTCTTCTCGAGCGGCTCGTTCCGATCGTGGATAATTTCGAGCTTGGACTATCCGCCGCCCGCGACAAAAGCGAACACTCGCCGATTTATTCGGGAATGAACATGATCTTGAAACAACTTACCGATTTCCTAACGGAAAGTGGACTGGAGCCGGTCGATGCGGTGGGAAAACAGTTTGATCCCAACCTGCATGAAGCGATCGGCCACGAACCGAACGATAAAGTTCCCGAAGGGCATGTCATTCGACAAATCCGCCGCGGCTATCGCTTGAAGGATCGCCTTCTGCGGCCGGCGACAGTGGTGGTTTCGAGCGGACCGGCTGGAAGAAAGTGAATAGTGATCCGTGATCAGTGAAAGGTGATAAGTGAGAAGTGAGACGTAATTCCGGCGCGGCGATTGCTGACTCTTGTCAGTCGTCATACGTCACCCATCACTATTTTTAGATGCCAACGACCAAACGCGATTATTACGAAGTGCTCGGTGTCCCGCGGGGTGCGCCCGAGGATGAAGTCAAGCGCGCCTATCGCAAGCTCGCGGTTAAATTCCATCCGGACAAAAATCCGAATGATCCGCACGCCGAGGAGAGATTTAAGGAGCTCGGCGAAGCTTACGATGTGTTGATCGATGCCGATAAGCGCGCCGCTTACGATCGGTACGGACACGCCGCTTTTGCGCAGGGGGGAGCCGGATTTGGCGGCGGGTTCCACGATCCATTCGATATTTTCCGCGAAGTTTTCGGAGGCGGTGGTGGCGGGATTTTCGAAAGTTTCTTTGGTGGCGGCGGTGTTGGCCGCGCTGACGAACGGCAGCGCGGTTCCGATCTGCGTTACGACATGCAGATCACCCTGGAAGAAGCGGCCTTCGGAACGGAAAAAGAAATCGAGGTCCGCAAACTCGGCCGCGGGCAGGTGATCAGCTCTCGTGGCTTTTTCCAGGTGTCGCAAACCTGTCCACGTTGTCGCGGCGTGGGCCAGATCATTGAGAAACCCTGTCGCAAGTGTGGCGGGGAAGGGCGGGTCGAAAATTCCAGCCGGATCAAACTAAAAATTCCGGCTGGCATCGGTAGCGGCTCGCGCCTGCGTTCTTCCCGGAAGGGCGAGGCTGGCATTCGCGGTGGGCCGCCGGGCGATCTTTACGTCGTGATCCACACTAAGGAGCATCCGGTGTTTCAACGCGATGAGGACGATCTTTATTGCGAGGTCCCGATTTCGTTCCCGCTGGCTGCGCTTGGGGGCGAGGTCCCGGTGCCGACGCTCGAAGGCAGAGCGAACGTAAAGATCCCCGCGGGTACGCAAACGGGTCAGATATTCAAATTGCGCGGCAAAGGCATCGTCAACGTTGAGGGTCGCGGCCGGGGAGATTTACTCGCGCGTGTAGCGGTGGAGGTGCCGACACGCTTGAATGCGGAACAACGGAGGAAGCTGGAGGAATTTTCCGCGCTCGTCGGCGAGGAAAATACGCCGTTGCACAAGAGCTTCTTCGAACGCGCCAAAAACTTCTTCCGCTAAAATCAACCGCGGACAGCGCGGATCACGCGGATCGAGTGAAAGAGAAAATCTGGAAGCCTAGGAATCCAGGAAAGAAAGTGGAGCTATGCTGTTTCCTGGATTCTAGATTCATTCGCAAGACGAGAAAATTGGAAGCAATTGATCGAGGCTTTCTCGACATTCTGGCTTCGTCATTGTTTCGTCATTTTCTTCATGTATCGCTTTTACATCGCGCCCGAAAACTGGAACGCTGACGCACTCGTTCTGCGCGAATCGGAGGCACATCATGTGCGGGATGTGCTTCGTCTCGAGCCGGGCGAACGGGTCGTGGTATTCAACGGGCGCGGACATGAAATCACGGCTGAGATTACGAAGGTAACTCGCGAAGAAATTCAACTGCGCAAACTGCACCAGGCGCAGGTGCCGCCGTTGCGCTGTGAGATCACGCTGGCGCAGGCCATTCCGAAAAGAAAAAACATGGATCTGATCGTGCAGAAAGCGGTCGAGCTGGGCGCAGCGGAAATCGCGCCGATTATTTCCGACCGCACCATTGTCCATCTCCAGGGCAAGGAAGCGGTTCAGAAACAGGCGAAATGGCAGCAGGTCGCGATCGAAGCCGCAAAACAATGTGGACAGAACTGGCTGCCGACGGTGCAGATACCGAGGAAGCTGAGCGATTTCTTTGATGGTGTAGCGCCTCTACAACTTCGGCTAATCGGCTCACTTCAATCTGATGCAGTGCATTTGAAAACAGTGCTCGCTGAATACGAGCGTGAACATCAGTCCCGTCCCACCAGCGTTCTGATGTGCATTGGCCCGGAAGGAGATTTCACTCCGGCGGAACTCAACCTCGCCCGAAGTCGCGGTTGTCGCCCCATCACTCTCGGCCCCATTATTCTACGCGTGGAAACCGCCGCCATCTATTGCCTGAGCGTTCTCTCTTACGAACTGTTAGCCGAGGTTGACTCGCGTTAGAGTGTATTTTTGGAACGATCTCAGGCATGACATTATCGGGACTTTATGCGCGCCCACCGGATTACCGAATGGACACTTGAGCCTCCCTACGCCCGGCGCCTTCGGCAGCTTAACCGCACGCCCGGCGGGACCTACGAAACCTGCAAGAAGGGTATCGAAGATCGCGACCCGGCCATTTGCGTCAATGTAATTGTAGGTCTGATTAAGGTGACGTGTTATCTGCTCGACCTGCAACTCCGTCGTCTGGAAGAAGATTTCTTGCGTGAAGGAGGCCTGCGAGCGCATGGCTCGTGCTCGTCTCGCCGCTCGCGCCAAATGGCGGCAACGCCCATGACTTCACCCT
>WNGO01001898.1_pt1 | contig 13420 bp, 18 predicted proteins | sample 5400511 | NCBI WGS metagenome assembly WNGO01 (sample SAMN13153380, study PRJNA577476) | soil metagenome | isolation source: 20 cm soil or saprolite under Garry oak tree replicate 2 | place: USA:California | collected 2016-06-15
GTTCGGCAGAATCGACTCCATCAACGAGGAGCAGGTAACTGTCTACTACGCCCACAGGTAAAAGCCAGCTAGGTCCCCGAGTGACCCTGTAATGAAACAAAGACTTCTGAAGTCTTCGACATCAGAATAATGATTGGTTTGCGTCATCGAGAGCCGAGGAAGAAGAGTCAAAGCTATCCAACGTAGAGTTTTCTTAATTCGGACTTTTTGACAGACTTGATTGACCGGGGAGCAGTGCCGGGTTACAGGACAATTGAATATGAAGTTCACGAGGCAGAATAGGATCAAAGCTGAACACGAAGCTAGTTGCAATACTCGTAGGCCTAATCTCCGTAGGGGCAGTCGCATTTCTCTTGTCTGGAGCACCCAGCACTCAGCAAAGCTCCACATCCTCCTGCAATACTGAAAACCCGAATCTTCTAGCTGGAAGTTTCACGGCAGGTCAAAGCACGTCCTTCACCTACACTATTAACGTCCATAACGCGCAATCACAAGCGGTTACACTCGCGTCTTACACACTGGGGACACAGTTGTACAGCATCAACGTAGAAATCGCAGCAGGACAGAACGGAACATTCACAACGGTCCAAGATCCGAACTCCGAAACCTCGATTCCAGTCAAGACATCGTGCGGGAACCAGTTCATGACCGTCTCTGCTAATTCAGCGAACTCCACGGAAAACATGGCTCTGGGGTCCACTACATTCGAAGACTCCACACGGGTAGATGTCGATCTTCAGAACACTGGCACCGAGACGACGACACTAACATCCTACTCCGTCACAGACTCAAGCGGCAGCGAGTATACGCTCGCAAACTGGAACGGTCCGTCACTAGCACCGAATAGCGTGACGACAGCAACATTCAGCATCGGTTCGAGTTGTTCACAGTGCACTCTCCACGGTTCAGCATTCACCTTCACAAGCGGAAACCAGTACACCATAACGATGGTGACAGGAGGCGGCACCATCTTCACGTTTACAGTTAGCCTAGATTCTGGCCACCACTACTTCATAGAACTTCAAGAAGGATTTGGGAGCATGGCTACCTAGGCGAAGGGCTCAGTCAATGGCTGTTCCTTAGAGTCGATTCTTCCGAAGCCGAATCTGACCATCTAAATGACTGTCTACTACGCCCACAAGTAAGCCAGTTATGGTCTCGTCTTACAAGTCGTCTGGAACGTAGACTAGTTCGATCTTCATCCGGTCGGGGTCCTCAAAGTAGACCGCGTAGTAGCCCGGATCATAGTCTTTCCATTCCTTAGCGCCGCCGTAGAGAACTGGAATCTTCTTGGGAAGAAGATAGTTGCGATACAACTCGTCCACTACTTCTCGGCTTGGTGCTCGGAAGGCTATGTGGTTTAGACCGACACGTTTCCGATGATAGCCGTCGGCCAGGAATCTCTTTGGAGACTGGGCAACGATTATTCTGGTTCCCTCCTTCTGCCATTCTACCATTCCCTCCGTTTCGAAGACCTTGGAAAAGCCGAGACGGCCTAGCAGCTCGCCATAGAATGTTGTTGATTTTTGAAAATTAGAGACTTGGATTTGGAAGTGATGAACCGGATGCTTGAACCTATTTTCCAAGGGCGTGGCCGAGCTGTTTCTTGCTTAGAAAAGGCTGTAGGAATGGTATTTTGGATAGTTTCCTTTACGCAAAGGGAGGATTGCCATTGAAGTTTAGTATTGATCTGCCGGTTCAGTTCCGGGACATTGACGTCATGGGCCATGTCAACAACGCGACGTATCTCCAGTACATGGAAACTGCGCGTGTCGAGCTTGCCAGAAGCCTCGGACAGGTAAGAGAAGGATCCCGTCCCGGCTTTATCATCGCCTCGGCGCGCGTTGAATTCAAGAAACCAATCAGAGACGAACCCCGGATAACTGTCTCGGTATGGGTGAGCCGTATAGGAGATCGATCATGGGACCTCGACTACTCCGTGCTCGGACCCAGAGGCGTGCAGTACGCGGTCGGCAGGACTACACAGGTAGCCTACGACTACAAGGCCAGATCTACGCTTCGGATCTCAGGAAAGCTCAAGAGAGAATTGGCTAAGCACGTCGAAGCGCCGGTCAAGTTCAGAGAAACGGGTTAGGGCCGCCTACTGGTTCTTGAGGAGGGTTCTCGGTGCGTTCTTCCTTTCAAGACCGCGATACTCGCAACAACGGTAGCCAGTCCTATTGGTACTAGGGAGAAGCCGAATAGACTGAGAAAGTTTGATCCAGTAGCACATGAGTAAGTCGGGGGATCAGGGCCGATGAGATGGCAGCCCCCTGTAAGCAACCAACAACCAAAGAACATGGCGGGGACTCCGAGACCAAAGCCGAGAGTTGCTTCATCAATTTCGCTCCTCCTCGCCATGTAAGGGCTCAATCCTCACTTTTGCCAGCGGGCATGTTGTAGAGGTCGCTGATCTTGAGAAATAAGGGGTTTGGGGAACGATTTCTCAAACCCGTGGAAAGCGGTTGCCTAGGTCGCTTCGATCGGAGGATGACTCCGCACAGGGAGGAAGAGTAGGAGCTCGGCTTGGCTTCGGTAGAACTCTATCGAGGGACGCGCGGGGTCCACGTCGTGAGTGCGAGCCATTTCCTCGAAGGTAGCGGGTAGCTTGGAGAGGTTCTTCTCCCACTCCGGAAACCTGCGACGAGCGTACCATCCACCCGGGATCGCTCCTGTCTCCAGTTGCATTTTCTCCGGATCATCGGAATCGATCCGCGCGACACACGCGTAGTACTCTTCTCCTTCGGGTGTGGGCTGAAAAGTGCCGTAGAACTTGCGACCCTTGATAGTTGGGAGCTTTGACTCTAGAAGGTTGAAGGCGGCGGAGGGCCCTTTCCCCTTCATGTCAGCCCTGACGCGTAGGACGGGTATCTCTTGGAGTTCGACGTAGATGGTCTCCATAAGAATGGTTCTTCTTGGCGAGCTGTCTATGAGTTGGAGAGTTGAGCGGATTGCTCGTTTTTCACGATTTCGATGTATATGATGCTCCTGGTCTTGAAGCTGATGCTCGGACCGCATTCTGGGATTGGGAGTGTCCGCGTTGTCGTCGCAAGACGCGCGGTCTCGTTGCTGTCGAATCGGGCTTTAGATGTGTGGACCATGTGGACGCGAAACTTGTGTTGCGGGACAATCTCGCACTTATGGACCAAGAACTCATTAATCGGATTCTCTTCGGGTGAGTGACCTCTCGCTGTGGTCCGATGCGACGAGACCCCGCAAAACCGCCGCTCCAAATAATCGCGGACCTTTTCGCGCGAACTCAAACTTCACAATGAACGCGTACCCATGAGGGTCCAGGCGTCCGCAAAACCGTCGGCTTGAGGATAAGTGGCTCGAGTAATTACTCGGTAACGAACGTTTGAACGCTAAAAATCTGGCAATCGTTCGAAGCGGGTCGGATGGATGTACCTTTTGGGCGCGGGGAACTATGAGCGCGGGTTATGGAAGTGTTCAATTCAATGGGCACAATGGAGTGTTTTGCGGGCGGGTCCGCAGGAAGCATCTTCGCAACAGGTCGCCAACTCCCAGTTCGTGGCTTCAAGTCTTTGTTGCTCCCGAAGGCATTAGCGTGGGCGGTGGACTATGGTTCAATTCTTCGTCACTGCTTCCTTTCTGCGTCTGTGCCCACCCCATTGGAGAATTGCCAAGACATCTAACACAACCAAAAGGAGAAGAAGCGTGTTGTTGACAGGGACAAACCCTTTGATTGAACCTGGTTCCAATGGCAAAGATATGACATTTAGGAAATACAACAAGTTTGCCAAAGCTATGTAGAGGACAAAAACGCTGAAGGCTAAGACGAGGATTCTACGATTATTGAGCTTCCTCAAGTTTCGTCTTTCACATTAACAGAATGGGGGCCGAGCCTGTTAAACTTACTCGAAGGGGTGAACCATTCGACAAATACCCTCACCCCATATTGTTTCGCTGGGGTCAGTCAAGCTGACCATGAGCGTGGGGGTCATCGGGTATAGTTTCCAACAATATCGTTTCTGATATAATTGCCGGGTCATCGGCTTCTCGCTCAGGGTGACTTCGGTCGTAATCGTCTCCATTGCCTGTTCACATATGTCCAACCAATTAACCCGACAGCGCCCACAATAATGGAATCCAAAGCGGTGGCAAGAAGTGTGAAGAATCCGTTGTTGGTCGGACTTAAGGGGATCAACGGGAGATAATAGACGCCTGTCATTGCGAGCATGCCCGCTACGTCAAAGTAGAGCCATGGCACGAAGTAGAGAAACATGATTCGTCTAAGAAGCCTGATCGTTTCTGGTTTCATTACTGTGGGTTTCCTTCCAGACAGCTCTAAGCTCTCGTATCTTTCTGCGTGATCTCGCTGTTAGAAGAACCACTGTTGTGAAGACGTATGCAATGAGAGCGAAAAGAAAATAGGGGGTGAGAAATCGCTCGTATAGCACATCCACAAGGATTAGTACGCTGTAGGAAAAAACAACATAATAGGCAAGTCTTCTCTCGTGGCTAATCCACTCTGCAAAATCTGAATGTGAAGCTTCGTAGTGGGCTGTAATGGGAGGTCTCACGATTTCAACACCACAAATCGGGCATTTCAATTCGAAAAAGCCCAATGGAATACATCCTGATAATAACAGGCTGAGTCCAACTAATCAAGAAAGCGGTGAACCAATAGGTAGCGATTGTCAAGCACAATGAAATTGGGCTCCACACTTTCAACAGTTTCGTTCTCGTGTCTGAGCAATAGCGGAAGGATAGCTCAACATTACAGATGTCGGGTCAGCGGAGCGACTGGCGCGAACGCCTACACGCCAACCCTTCACGGATGGAACAGGAACTGGCAATCAACCTACAACAAGACCGGATCAGCTACCGGACACAAGTCGAAATACCAATAACAACCGCTGACTTCTACTTCCCAGTAGAACCAAGACCACTACTCGTGTTCGTTGACGGCCCGGTCCATCTCAAGACCTCGCAGATGCTGAAAGACGAAGACACCAGAACATTACTACGGAAGAAAGGGTACAGGATTCTAGAACTGAGCTACGACAATTACTCAGATAAGAAGAGAGATCAACTGTACAAAGATATCCGTAACTACTTGGGAAAAGAATAGCATTCATGGGTCAAGCTTCGACGAGTCTTTTGATGGATCAGTTCTCCAAAGATCTAACGAAGGGTCTCGTGAAGGTCGAAGACAGGCTGAAACCTTCGGAGCTGTCTGAGCTTGGCTCAGGACAGAGAGTATCAGACTGAGGTCTGCCGAGTTCTCGGTTCTAATCTCTGCCTGGCCTTTCTTGAGAGCGATTCTGAGTCGCTGTTCATCAATCATCCTGGGTTCAGGGTTTTTCGCGTCCATCGCTACAAGCTGGCCGAATCCGTTGTACAGCCACAATCTCGCACCCTCGTATCTGTCGAGCTTAGACGTGCGGGCCTTCCTAGCAATGAAAACCATCATTATGTGTAAGACTGCCGAGGTTATCGGGTCGATAATGAAGGCCATGGCAGGCCGTACCCGGCCTTGAACCGGGGTGACTGCAACCTCTATTCCGCGAAGGTTGCCGTACGTACGCTGGTATAGCGGATGCTTCTGAGACCACTCTTCCCTGAATTTCCGGCGACCTCGATGTTGATGAAGGGCTCCGGTCCCAAACGCGGAGAAAGTCACAGCCATCCAGATACCTATTCCGACAAAAGTGTACGTGGTGGCAGTTCGCGACGGAATTATGTTGTAGAACAGCAGAGGAAAAATGGAGATCATGGCTGTAAAAGCGACCAGAGTGTTGATCGCAATCCACTTCCTCAACCATTTCAGTAGTCAGGGTGGACGGTTTTGAAGTGGCCTCGCATGTTTCCTTGCGGTCCAAGGCTGAACCGAATATTCTCGTCGCATATTGGACATGGATGGAAGACCGGAATCTTCCTCGCTGAACGCCGCATAGACCATATCGCGACCATTATCAGAATCAGAGGAAGGAGTATGCCCACAATCGGATTGGGGGACCCGGTCGAGACCAACGCCTAAGAGCCGCCACGCCGATGAGGCTTAAGTCTCGAAATCGGATTTTTCCTCAAGACAAGCTCGTCTCCATGGCTTTGCATGATGGCAGTCCAAGTCCACTCTCAGCCGCGATTATTCAACACAAAAGCTACCCAGCTTGAGCAACTGGTCGAGTAGGCTTTGTTTGATGCTGTCTTTGCCTGTTGCTCACGAAACTCAGCGCAAAAATTCCAAGGAATTGCATCGCGAGTATTCCCATTTGTGCGAGGAAAAATTGAAGGTCCGGTGAAGCAACAAAACTCAACGGCAAACGCGCAATGCCAGTTACCGCAAGAGTCTGTACGACGAAAAGATAGGTTAGGACTGCTTGGTAGCCCAAGATCGCGAGCCTGAGAGTTCGAGTTCTCACAGCTAAGGCGTCACCAACTTTGCTCCGTCAAACTTCTCTTTCCTCTGATCGTTCCATTCTCTTCTGAACTGGCGAAGCTTGAGACTCAGCAACGAGGTGAAGGTCAAGACTGGAATCATCAGTAGCGCGATAACTGCAAAACCGAGCCGATTTCCAACAAGAATCAAGTATGTGCCGGAGACGAGGAGCAATATGCATAGAAGGATTGTGCCGAGAAACATCTTCCTACGCCAGTTCTGATCCCATCTCCAAGCATCAGGGTGAACAGTCTGGTAGTGGAAAGAGTGGAGTCGTCTAACTTGTCGGAAAGTCGCCTCCGGCAGAGGCTCGTTACAAATCGAACACCTAGTTACTCTCTGATTCTTCATTTTCCGAATGTCTCTGAGTCCTTTCTTGCCCAGTCCAACAGAACCTGTCAGAACAAAGGCGATAAGAGAAAAAGCGAATCCCGTGCTCAGGACGGCTTCTAAAAGACCAGTTCCAGAAATCTGCTCCACTTCTTCCGCAGATACCAACAAGACAATGGAGACTACCCCGGTCACAAACAAGAGAGTCCTCAGTCTAGTCCATCTGAGCTTCAAGGCTGATGTGGCTCCAGCTGTTTCCAAGTCAAGAGTTTCCTGTTCAGAGAGGTGAGGACCTTGCTCACAGGTGAAGTCTTAGGGCTAAAGGGCGGTATTTGCCAAAATCTAAAGTGAAACCTATCGTGCTCAGTAAGCAGTTTCCTCGCTTCTTGCTCGACCTTGTTGGCGTCAGAAGCCGAGTCAAAAGTCAGAGTCACTCTGCCGTAGGCCCATCGTCCAGTATCAATTTCAAGCGTTGTAGCATGTGTCCGCGAGACCGCCTTGGGCTCAATCAGGACGATGTCCTTACCGGGCTGTCCAAGAGAGAGGAAGTGTTCTTCAAATTCAACGAGACATTTCCCACTAACCCCAAGAGTCCATCCCAGGGCCATCGGCCTATCGGTCATGAATGAAGCCCAAACCCCATCACTTGCAGGTGGTTCACCCTCAACCCGAGGGCTGAGGTACTTGTGGAATCTCCAAGGATCCAGCCAAAAGTCAAGCCGTGGGTCTGGCGGAGAGATCGCCGATCCAACGAGGGAGAGGAGAGCGCCTGGTATTATCATCACCACGAACAGAACCGTGATTCCCAGCGGGACAAAGTGAAAGTACGCATCCCAGTAAGGCTCTCCGCCTGGATAGGAGATCAAGACGAGAAGCGGCACCACGGCGACTATCGAGGCGATCATAAGCGCCAGACCCGCCAGTCGAACAGCTCTTGCAAACCAAAGCTGAGAGCGTCCCACTCTAAACGGCTCCTACGGTCTATCTGGGTATAGAGACGGACAAATGGGTGACAAAAGGATTGCTTGACGGTTGAGCTGCACTTCACTCCAAGTTGTCATGGTAAGATCCGCGTAGATATCGCTCACATCACCGTTCAGTTGCCTGTGCTGAGTCCAATGATTCCGGATGAACTTCCCCCACTGTTACCATTTACGGTTACCAGATCCGTTACGAGTTGAGAAATGTCAATTGCAGTTGAGTCACGCATCGCAAACGTCGTCGTGTTTCGGGGAACTTCTCTGGAAGCGGAATTGTAGGTTTCAATCTATGCCCCTTGATTGCAGATAGTACGGTGAGCGACCTGATTGTCCCTAGGAAACGCCTTGAAAATAGCCTGAGGGTCCACGACGATGTTAATGTCAGCGGGAGATCTGCGATCCGCGATACGGACAGGTTGATCAGTCTGGTGCCAAAATCTGGTCCGCTGACAACGCTCCAGAAAAAAAAGGTATGAAGGCGAGTCTCGCGACGTAGAACTGGAAGATCCTGTTTCCGGTTCTAGGCTAATGCGACTGGCTTGTCTATGCTTTCGGCTTAGACTCTGCCTTCGCTGGCTTGGCTTCCTTCGAAGCGGCCGGCTTCTCTTCCTTGCCGCCTGCAGGTTTCGCTTCCTTGCCTGCTGGAGCCTTCGCTTCTTTCGCTGGCGCTGCCTTGGCTTCCTCCTTCTTCTCTGCCGGCTTCGCTTCCGCTTTCTTTTCGGCGGCCGGTTTCGGTGCTTTGGCGGGTGGGGCTGCGGGCTTCTCCTCTTCAGTCTTCTTCTTTGCGACCCGCTGGTCTTTCGGAAGCATCCGGTTCTTCAAGTACGCGGGAACAATATCCGCTGCTTTATCATCCGTGTAGATTTCGACCATGCAGGTAGCGGATGATCCTCCGGTACGTGTTGCGATGCTTCTCACAAACACCTTGTCGAGTTGTGTTTTGAAGTGTTCAGAGGCGAGCTTACGTACCGTCAGCCTATCAGGCGTTCCTGCCCCCTCGTGGTGAACAACTAGCTTTGCTTCGCGGCGTCCCAGCAGGTTGTTCGTATGCTCTTCGACTACTTCAAAACTCAACTCTTCACAACCTCCGCACTAGCTTCAGACCCACTAACAATAACACTGTTAATCTGCAATGTATCTTCCGAGATGACTCGTCCTCTAATGAGCTTTCTCTGCCGCTCACCATCATCACTCGGCCTGTATCCTACTCCGGCTGAGAGGAGAGCCCTCTTCCGAGCCGCACCCTGAATATCAAACCGCATCGGCACACCATCCTTATCCGTCCCACCAGTAATCCGCAACTTCACATTCCCAAGCCCGAGAAGCTTCCCATCAATCTCTTCACCAATACTCTTCCCGACAAGAGCCTGCGCCTTCGTCCCTTCTAGTGAGGCGGCTTTCGACGTCTTGCTCTTCGGGTCTGAGACTATAAGCTGAAACTTTGCCAACTAGTTATCCTCAATCGGGAGAGCGGCGAGCTTTCCGCTTAATAAACGTCCTTTGAATTCGGTTCGACGGGTTCATGGGACAGCCGATGCTTGGACCTCTTCGGTATCGTATTCTCTTTGACCTCCAAAGGAACCTTGAGTTTGGCGGACACTCGAACCGCAATGTCTCTCAGAAAATCAACGCTCAGATTGGCGGAAACCGCTTCGATCCCGTGCTCCCAATAGTTGGATACTATCGCATCCAGATTCTCCAGTAGGCGATAGTTGAAGCCGTTCGAGTCAAGAGTTTCTCTTAGTCTCTGAGGCCAGTCTGGAATCTTTCGACTTGAAATGAAAAAGTAGAGTCGGTTCATCTGCCAGCTACCTTCCCCGAAGACCATAGGCACATGCTCTCTATCTAGTTCGGCGATGAGAGTTTTTCCATCCACTTCATAGGAATGTAGTCCCGCCTCTTCCAGGCTCTTCCGAAGACCGTCAAAACCACCAAGACCCCAGACAGGGCTCAGGACCGCATAGGTGATCCCGCCATCTGGTATACAAAGAATAGCGAAGTCGGAATAAAGATCGCGAATCCATTTCGGCGCGCGGTAATATTTCAAAAGACCAAGAAATCGCTTTCTCCAATCCTCTTCAGTCGGAACCCAATGTAACGCGCACCAATTAATCGGAACCGGAGGTAGGTCCGACAGTTTGATCGGGACATCATTCCCTCCTATTCCCGACCAAAACACAAGTTTCATTTTTGGCCGTCAGTCGATCATGCAACTGAACTAGACGTGCTGCCCGTTGTCAAGGTTGCCATCTCGATGAGTAAAGCTAGCTCACGTGGGGTGAGGTAGTCTTTGAATTTGGAAGAGAGCACCCTGACATGTTGCACTGGAACGTCAACGTAGAGGACGTCGCCTTCGTTGATCTGCCTTCCCACCATTGGCTTGTCAATAGACACTGCAACCTGTTTCCCGGCACCAGCTTCTCCGACATCTTTTCCTTGGTCTTGAATCCGGACGATCTGTCCGATCCGCTGTCCTTTACTGTTGATGAGCGGATACTTCGGCTTGATGATGCCATCGAGCACTTCCACGCCCACAATAGCCGGATCGCTACGCCGGAACACAAACCCCCCCTTCAACAATTTGATCTTTCCAGGTCGTATGAGAAGGTCCATCTCGGCCTTCGCGCCCGCCAGTCTCTGAGCCTCCACCCAGCGAGAATATTCCTCCAACACATGGTAGAGTACATCCCCCTGGAAGATTGGGATCTTCGATAGCGCGATCTCCTCCTCCGCATCCGGCAACAGCTTCACACCAAAAGCCAGGACCACACCCAGGTACTGGTCCTTGACGCGCACAGCCTTCGCCTCAACAACATCCCTCCTCGAAACATCACCGACATCAGCCAGCCGGACAGGGATTTTCGACGCCTCCAGAGACGTCGTCAATGCTTCTAGCGAGCCGAGAGCGTCCGACTTCACAACAACACCGCTGAGGTCTTTCTTGACTCGCACCTCCTCAACTTCACTGAGAATCCTCTCTTTGATCGCCTTCCTACTCGACGCGTCCTTGACCCCGTAGAGGGATGACCCGGCAATCGCATCCTCCAACCCTGCAGCAGCGATCTTAATCCCGGCCGCCGCGTCCACGGACTTCACGTTTGAGAATTTGTCCCTCGGATCACGGATCTCGTCCAAAGGCTTCGGGAGAAGGAGCGCTCGGACCCTCGTACCGATAACCCCATTCCGTCCCGCAACCATGATCTGGTCATCCACCTCCAAACGTCCATTGTAAATCATCGCGTCAATCGTCACACCCAAGCCCGGCTCCTCCTTCACCTCTAGAACCGTTCCCTCCGCAGGACCACTCGTAACGCTCAGCTCTCCCTTCATGTAGACCTGCGTCAGTCCGACGAGAACCGCCATCAACTCAGGGATTCCCTCGCCCGTCTTTGCGCTCGCCGGGACCAGTGCGACTGTCTTGGCGAACTCCGTTATCCGGTCAAACCTGTCTGCCCGGATACCGTATCTGGACAAGGTCCCCATCATTGTATAGAGCCGATTGTCAAGATCTGTCAACACTTCGGGCCGCTGGTTAGCCATGTTTTCCAGAAACGATCCTGCATCCGAGCTTTTCCATCCAGGAACCGCGTCAATCTTGTTACAGCAAATCAAAAACGGGGTCTTTCGAGCTTTCAGAATCGTCAGCGACTCGACTGTCTGTGGCTCAATCCCCTTCGTGACATCAATGACCAATATGGCGACGTCTGCGGCTGAGCCTCCTCTCTTGCGAAGGTTGCTGAAAGTCTCGTGACCTGGAGTATCGATGAATAGGATTCCTGGAACTTCTATTGTCAGCTTGAACCGTTCGAGTAAGGGTCCGATAATCTCCGTCAGTGTCTTGGCCGGGATGAGGCTGGCGCCAATCCACTGCGTTATCTGGCCCGGCTCACGAGCCGCGACGGAAGTCCCCCTAAGCCGATCTAGAAGTGTAGTCTTGCCATGATCTACATGGCCCAGAACCACTGCAATAGGCTGACGAATCGGCATATCTAGGAGACTCCATTAGAACCCCTAGTGACGCCGGGGAATATTAAACCCTAAACCTCTCTAGAGATTCGAAACGTAGGCACAATTCCTATACCGTAAAGGGCTCCACCCGTATCGTAAGGCGAGGAGGGTGTACGTTAGGCTAAAGAAAATCGGGTCGAAACGCTACGAGTACCCAGTCGAAGGCAGGGAACAGGCCAAGAGTTGAGGGCGAACTCGCCGCCCCCGACTATAATTGCAAAGAAACGCTTCAATGAAATGTTCAAGCTAGTTGGAGAGAGAACTTATCGTATGAGAATGAGATGAGATGCAGAATACTATCTAGTCATGAAGTGTCTAGCGAGAAGATCGAGGATTCTCTTTTTGCGTTCTCGTTGCTGTCCGATGCGTGAATCACATTCGCTGTAATGGAGACTGACAGATCGCCCCGGATCGTCCCGGGCTCGGCGGTCAGGGGATTTGTTGCTCCAATGAACTTCCGAAGAGTCTCGACAACGTTGGGCCCTTGAAGGACCATAAGCACCACGGGGCCGGAGGTCACATGGTCGACCAGTTCCTGAAAGAACAGCTTCCCCTTATGCACGCTGTAGAGTGACTCCGCTTCCTTGTGCGTGATCTGGTGCAGTCTCAAATGTTTGAGCGTGAACCCTTTCCGTTCTAGCCGGGCAAGGACTTCGCCCACGAGGCGGTTCTTCACTGTGTCAGGTTTGAGAAATGCGAACGTTCTCTGGGTAGAGTCGGTCAGCGTCCTTTCTCTCTCTTTCCGTAGTACGCAGTCCACTTTAGCTTTCTAGAGTCGCGGTCGAAAGAGAGGTTGCTTACTCGGCATCGTCTGGAACAGAAGTAGAGGATCGTTCCATCGTTCTTGATGTGCATTAGTCCTGTGGAGTTTGAAAAGTTCTTTCCACAGAAGGAGCACTTGAATGTCTTCGGCGTGGCAGTCGACTCCCTACCTGATCTTCTTCGCTTCTCGTTCCGTCTCCCGGAGCATCAAGATATCGTTTAGTCGAATGGGTCCCTTTATGTTACGAGTAATGATTCTGCCCTTGTCCCGTCCCTCTAGGACCCGCACCCTGACTTGTATGACTTCGCCGGTGACTCCGGTCCGGCCGATTACCTGAGTTACTTCAGCTGGAATTAGCGGTTCTTCGGCACTGTCTCTCGATCTACTCACTTAGCGGCACCGGTCTTCCTCAGAGTCTCAACAATCTTCAAGACTTCCTTTAGAGACTGCGCGGCATCACCGGGCTCAACGACAGAAATAGCAGCGGACCCGACATCTAGTCCCGCTGACTTTCCGAGCTCAAGCTTGCTCGGGACGTACAAGTACGGAATCTTTCTCTCCTCACACAGAATCGGTAGATGAGCAACGACTTGGGGAGGCTCAACATCCTCAGCTATAACAACCAGTTTTGCGATTCCTCGTTCTATCGCTTTCGTCGATTCGTTTGTGCCCTTTCTCAACTTACCAGTGTCTTTGGCGACTTGAAGTATTTGGTAGGTTTTGTCAACGGCCTCTTTTGGAACCTGGAATCTTACATAAACAGATTTTTGAGCCATCTAGCCTCACACTCATCGGCTTGAAGAAGCCAAGGCGGCTGCGGGGTTCTAATAAAGTTTCGACGACACGAGAATCAACACTAAATACGCGCATAGACGGACGGCTCACATTCCATGTCGCAACCAGCAACCCCGCAACAGAAGCAAGCAGCAAAAG
>WNGO01004821.1_pt1 | contig 13420 bp, 11 predicted proteins | sample 5400511 | NCBI WGS metagenome assembly WNGO01 (sample SAMN13153380, study PRJNA577476) | soil metagenome | isolation source: 20 cm soil or saprolite under Garry oak tree replicate 2 | place: USA:California | collected 2016-06-15
CAGGGTGATCCTGCGAAGGTCCACCCATTGCTCGAAGAAAGTCTCGTGCTCTCCAAAGAACTGGGCGACAAGGCCAATATTGCCCAATGCCTCTCTCACTCAGGGTTGGTTACTCTCCAGGAGGGCGATACTGCCACAGCACGCCAGCTCTCATTGGAGAGCCTTGCGCTCCATAAAGAGACCGGAAACCGGTGGGGTATCTCTTGGGTACTCTCAATTTTAGCAAGAGTCGAAGCATGTCAGGGCGACCACACAGCAGCGCTTGCCCTTTACCAGGAGAGCCTGGCGATAGCCAGAAAGATCGGCAGCAAGCTGAACATTGCTGTCTGCCTGGAAGGAATTGCGAGCATCCTTGCAACACAGAGAGAGCCGATACGAGCGGCCCGGCTCTTGGGTGCGGCTGAGGCTTTACGAGAATCCATTGGTGCTCCCATCTGGCCTGTCGAGCGTGCTTCCTATGAGCTCTCGGTTGCCGCCACACGTGCCCTCCTGGGGGAGAGGGCATTTGTTACTGCCTGTGCCGAGGGACGAAAGATGCCACTTGAGCAGACTCTTGCCGCGCAAGGACCAGCAACAATACCTATGTTGCTTCCTACAGGACAATCGTCAACTTCTCAAGTGAAGTCACAAGCAGCCTCTTCTGCTGGGCTGACAAGGCGAGAGATCGAGGTTCTACGCTTGCTGACGATGGGACTGACCAGTGCCCAGATTGCCGGGCAATTGGTGATTAGTCTTGCGACAGTCAATACACATGTTGGTTCGATCTACACGAAGCTCGGCGTCACCTCGCGCAGTGCCGCAACGCGCTATGCTGTTGAGCATCGCCTTGTGTAACCTAGATCTCTCTTGTAGCTATGTGGACAACCAATCCCTCATGCTGATGCGGGTCCAAATCGTTGATCCAATCAGTCCCAAAAATCCTCAGTTCTGACGATGTACATTAATATTCCTCCTGGTAAGCTTGGGGCAGAAGTTCAAGCTTTGAAATAAGAAGACGCAAGCGAGAGGTGACGAGCCTTCTGGACTTTACCGTCACATGCTTCTTTGCATAGCAAAGAGTTAGCTGAAAGAGGTAATGTCGTAACGAGTATTCCTTTCATGGGAGAGCTTCTAGGAGGAAGAGCATGACTATCATCAGACTTGATCACATCTTACGCACGCTGTTTGTTCGCTCACAGCTTTCCCACACTCAGCATTCCCTCTTGAAGCCGATCTCCGTGCCTTTTGTATTCCTTGTTGGACTTCTGCTATTCTCGCTTGGGGCTTGCTCTGCAGCGACATCTTCAACGACTGTTCCATCGCAAACCACTGTTCCCTCAGCGAGGCAATCCTCACCAACGCCGACCTCACTTCCAGCAGGAATAGTGCTGTACCAGGCGAATTGGTCCCATGGACTCGCTGGTTCGCCGGGGACGCATGGATGGAAGGTGGTGCAAGGACAACTTGAGAGCGACGCCAGTGGTTCAGCCACCTTCACCATTCCCTACCAACCAACAGTGACCGATTACGCGATTGAGTTTCGTCTCCAGATTGTGCGTTCGGTGCCACCGTACGGCGGTGGCTACGAGATCGTAGCGCCCAAATTATCCGGCAAAGATGGTTACCGTGCAGGAGTCCTTGACCTGAAAGCGCCAGGGCCACGCCCATTCGGGGATCATCCTCAATCCGAGGTATTTCTCGATCCCTATAGTGATGCGGCACAGGGTAGTGGCATGCCGCAGGACTATGAACCGGGTTCAGGGTGGCATACGTATCGCGTTGAAGTTCGGGGCAATGAGGCGAGTTTGCTCGATAATGGTACGCAGATAGGTAGTGCGAGCAGTCAGCAGACCGATGTCCTATCTAATGGCCCTATTGAGTTCAGCTGCGCACTGGTGATCCTGCGCGTGAGTGATCTGCGTATCCTAACGTTGTAGAAACCAGTTGAGCTTCATCAATTGTTTATGAGAGAGAAAATGAGCGCCTATCAACATAGCAATTCATCAAATGATGAGTATGTCCTACAGTTGCTTCACCGTGCAATAATGCTCGCCAATCAGAATGCTCGGGTAAAGGTGCAGCAGTGCCTGTGCGGGATAGTGCGTGGCTGGTTTCATCGTCATCCCCATAGAGAAGCCCTGTGTGGTCTGGACAGCGAAGAGAACTATGTAGAAGTAGCATTTGAGCGATTCTGGCGGGTAACTATCGATCAACAGATAGAATTCAACACACTCGCTTCAGCGTTGCAATACTTGCGTGTGAGTTTGAATGAGACCATTCTGGATAGACTGCGAGCCTCCGCGCAACCAAAAGAAGTCTCATTACCATGGTCTGGTTTTCCAGGAGAGCCGCTACGTGAAGACGCGACTTCCAGTGCTGAGGTTTGGGAACGCGTCCAAAAGAAGCTACTCAACGTTCGTGAGCAGCGATTGGCTTACCTGCTCTTTCACTGTGGATTCAAGCCAGGGGAGATTGTTCACTGCTGCTCGCAGGAGTTCAGTGACGTATGCGAAGTCTACCATTTACGGCGCAACATCATAGAACGAATACTACGCAATGTGGATCATCTGCGGTGACGGCTAACTGGCAAGGCTCGAGTAGAACGATTAAGACAACAGCCAGATGCCTCGCCAATGGGAAGACAGGCGTCGACGTGCGCTCGCAAATGAGACAGTTTGACGACAGGGCTTCATAACGGCGGTACTGGTACGCCCAGCCCTGGTGCACCGGGTTGCGACGTTCTGAAATCCTGTGACGAGCGGGCCAGCATCTCAAGTCTTCGAGATGCACCCCACTGGGATAGATGTTCGGCGCGTTGCGCAACCCAAACTTGAGATAAATAGGTGCCGCTACGCGGACAATCTCGGCGATCTCGTGGTAGCGGGTGAATCCCCCCAGGCCATCGGGACTTTCGATGTAAAGGTCTATTGGTATAGAAACGACCTGGCGCAGTGCCGCCAGCCGTGCCAGAGAAATATCAGAGGCGACGTTGATCGTATTCAAACCGTGATCGACCAGGAGCTTAATGCCTAGAGGATTGGCCACCCCAAGCAGCGCCGAGGCCTTAACGACCAGGTCGCGGGGTAACAGCCCTCGCTGGCGTGCCTGGTCAACAAGCCACAGAAGACCTTCATCTGCGACGAGAATACTACGCAGGCCCAGTTGCACTGCGCGTTCGATATCACTGAATGCGTACACGAGCTGATCCATTCCGGTGTGTCGCCAACCGAAGAGTTTGCCATCGGCGGTCAGAGCTTGTGCCGTGCCTTCCCAGGGAGCGCGAGGACCCACGAAAAGACAGACTTCGATGCCGTATTTGTGTCCGAGTTGAACCATCTCGTCGATTTCAGCATCGCTGAGTAACATGATGCCACTTCCCTGGGAAACGCGATGGACGAGGATACCACTTGCCTCAGCTGCTTCGATTACCGCACGAAATGCCCCTGGCCCTTCGACACTCGGTATCTCTACACGATAGTGCGCTCCATCTGGGAAAGACGCCGTCGAAGTGGGTAGATCATGACGATCCCCTTCTGGCAGTCCAAGCTCATGCAGCAACGTTTGTGCCATGTTCATAACATCTGCTCTTTCTTTGTGTGTTTGCTCTACGATACATGATTTACTGGTGAATGGTCTTTGGCCGATCAGGATTCGTTGGAACCTTCGGGGAGAGACGTCTGCTCATCCTGAATTGAAGAGCGCAGCGGAGCTTGACGGAGGTGCCAGTTCTCCACGAACAGGTTGAAAAAAATGCGCTGCTGCGGATGTTCACGCACGACATCCAGGTTGAGCTTGACACCCAGCCCTGGACCCTGAGGTAGCGCAAAGTATCCATCCACCACCTCTGGATTGCCTGGCGCAGCAGTTTTCACCCATGACTCTGTAAAGTCATTGAAATGCTCTTGAATTTTGAAATTGGGTGTTGAGGCCGCAAAATGCAGGGCAGCGGCTGTTGACACAGGCCCGCCAACATTATGCGGCGCGACTAACACGTAATAGATTTCAGCCCAGGCGGCGAGTTTCTTCGTTTCGAGCAGACCTCCGAATTGAGTAATATCTGGCTGAATAATATCAGCGGCCTGTAACTCAAACAGTGTACGATAGTCATAACGAGTATGCAGGCGTTCGCCCGTAGCAACAGGGATTGAAACCTTCTCTGCCACCTTTTTCAAGGCAGCGAGATTCTCGGGCGGAACAGGCTCCTCGATCCAGGATGGCTTGAACGGCTCCAGTTCACGTGCTATCTCCACAGCTGTTGCCGGATTAAAGCGCCCGTGCATTTCGACCAGTATCTCGCTATCAGGTCCAACGGCGTCCCGCACCGCCTCCACCAATGCAACCGCTTTACTCTTCTCGGCTCGATCGAGTTCATAGAAGCCTGCGCCAAACGGATCAAGCTTGAGTGCACGGTACCCTTTCTCGATCACACGTTTGGCAGCCTGGTTAAACTCGTGGGGAGTGCGTTCGACCGTGTACCAGCCATTCGCATAAGCCTTAATCCGATCACGTACTGCACCGCCAAGGAGTTGGTACACTGGCTTACCAAGCGATTGCCCCATGATGTCCCAGCAGGCAATTTCGATAACTGCAATGGCGGACATTGCAATCTCGCCTGCACGCGCATAATCGTTTCGATACATGCGCTGCACTAAATCTTCGACGTTTGCCGGGTCGTGACCAATAACATACCGGGGCACAGCTTCTGCAAGGTATCCCGACAAAGCATCGGTATGGTTCACCATGCGTACCTCGCCGACGCCCTCCAGCCCTTCATCTGTTATGACTCGCACGAACGTAAGGTTTCGCCACGCCGTGCCCAGTACGTAGCTTTTGACATCGACAATTTTATCCCCATCTTGAGCCACAAATAGCTTGACATAGAACCAATAAAAGTGTACCATTTTAAAATCAAGTACAATTGTATGACAAATGCGGGGACGATGGCAAAAGTATTGACCTCACGTCAGCGACAGAACCTGTCCGAGCAGATCGTTCGGCAGATCGGTTTGAGCATTATGCGCAACGATTTCAAACCCGGTGACACTCTGTTGAGTGAGCCTGAACTAAGTCTTCAATTCAATGTCAGTCGGACCGTCTTGCGTGAAGCACTTAAAATGCTTGGAGCGAAGGGTCTTATCCAATCCCGCCCCAAGATTGGCACACGCGTACGCTCTCGTGCCGAGTGGAATCTCCTCGATCCTGATGTCATCGCCTGGCAGTACGAGACGAGTCCCAATACATCCTTTCTCCAGGCGATCTGCGAGATCCGCCTCATGTTTGAGCCAATGACCGCCAGGCTTGCAGCGGCACGTGCTACTGCTGATGAAATAGCCTCGATTGAGGACTGCTGCCAGCAACTGCAGGTTGCAGTTGACTCCATCGAGGCCTACATTCCCGCAGATTTACAATTCCACACAGCGATATGCGCAGCCGCTCATAACGAACTTTTGCAACAGATCACGGTTACACTCGACACACCTCTGCTTGCAAGCCGCGTCATCACGGCACAGATCCCTGGGGCTAACCGGGAGGCCATGCCCTTACATTGGGCAATTACCGAGGCTATTTGCAGCCGCGATGAGCAGGCAGCAGAAGCAGCAATGCAGAAGTTGGTTATGCTGACGACTGACGATATCCAACGCGCTCTGAACGTAGATCACGTGAGAAAGAAAGGAGGTTAATGGATAGGACGTAACCGTTTTTGGCATCCTCGTCGGTTTCCTTGATTCAATACTTATTTTGGAATAGGAGGTAATCCCAGTGAAAGAATCAAATAGCTTACCAGACGATTCGGGGTTGCGGCTTGGGCGGCGTAACCTGCTCAAAGGTGCCGCACTCGGCACCGCAGGACTGTCATTATCATCATTGCTTGCCGCGTGCGGAGGAAGCAGCACCCCAAATACTACACCCCAGAGCAATGGTAACTTTCCCACTCACCCCCAGTGGAACTTCGTATTTGTCAACCATGTGACGACCAATCCATTCTTCGTTCCCACCCAATACGGCATCCAGGACGCGGTCTCCATCGTGGGATGCAAATACCAGTGGACAGGTTCGGCGACCAGTTCCGTCTCTGAGATGGTTAACGCGATGAACGCCGCCATCGCAGCCAAGGCCGACGGTATCGCGGTCGCAATCATTGATCCCACGGCGTTCAACGCCCCTGTACAGGCGGCACTGTCGGCGGGCATTCCTGTCCTCGCCTATAATGCCGATGCGCCGGCCGCCAGTAAGAATGCTCGCCTTGCTTACATCGGGCAGGATCTCTTCGCGTCCGGTGTGCAGGTAGGCAATCGCATTGCCTCGCTCGTCCCCTCGGGGGATATCGTCGGGTTCATAGCGACTCCAGGTTCGCTGAACATCCAACCCCGCATAGACGGGATCAAATCGGTTCTGTCTACAATACCGTCGATCAGCTTCACGGAGATCGCCACCGGTGCCGCGGTCAATGACGAGCTTTCCCGCATCGAAGCTTACTACCTGGGGCACCCGAATCTCAAAGGCATGGTTGCCGTTGACGCAGGTAGCACCCAGGGCGTGAGTCAGATCATGGAGAAGCACGGTCTTGCTGCCAAGGGTGTGCATGCTGGAGGCTACGACCTGTTACCGGTGACACTCCAGGAGATTCAAAAAGGCAATCTCGACTTCACGATTGATCAACAGCCTTACCAGCAGGGCTTCACTCCCGTGATGCAACTTTTGCTGTTCAAGCTGTCGGGGGGCCTCCAAGCGCCATCGAATACGAATACTGGACTGCTCTTCGTCACCAAGGACAACGTTGGACCTTACTTGAACACCCAGACACGCTTCGAGGGCAGTTCCAGCCAACAAAAAGTGGTGTCACCGTCATAGGTTCAATGCCAAAGGAAAAGAGCCTGAACTGTTCCACGCGGTGAACTGTAGGGGCACCCGCAAGGAGTGCCTCTACAGATTTGTTATCAAGCTATTTGTATCTAAAACAGCGCCGGGCCATGGCAAGGAAGCATCTTAACAGCATGAAGGAGTAGATGGAATGGCCAAAAACGTTCTTCCAAACGCCGCTCAAAAGACAGAGCCGGAAAAGGCGCGAGGCGGGCGAGGATTCTGGTCGAACCTGGCTGGTATCCTCCTGAGGCGACGCGAGGCGAGCATCATTGTCGTTGCTATCATCCTGGTCGTGTATTTCCAGGCCTCCAACCAGAATTTCTTAACGCAGGACAACATCCGCACGGTCTCCCAATTCGCCGCAGCAACAGCTATCATTTCCGCTGGCGAAGTCATGCTGCTGATCTGTGGTGAGATCGACCTCTCGGCCGGCATGGTCTTTGCATTTGCCCCTTTCATTATGTTCTTTAGCTACCAGGCAGGTTTACCGATATGGGTAGCTATCATCTTCGGCCTGCTGGCAAGTGCGGCTGTGGGGCTGTTCAATGGCCTGGTCACCGTGCTGCTGAAGGTGCCGTCCTTCATCACCACGCTGGGCACCCTCTTCCTGTTGGAAGGCATTACCCTCACCATCTCCAACGGCTTTCCCGCTCTTACACCGAATGTGGGAGCTTTCAACCAGGTGTTTGGCAACAGCCCGTACTCGGAGATCATCTGGGCTATCGCTATCGTTATTGTGATGCAGATTGTGCTTTCCTTTACTAAATGGGGCCTGCACACGGTCGCGACGGGCGGCAATCTGCTCGGGGCCAGCGAGACAGGCGTCAACGTCAACAGGGTCAAGATCGGCAACTTCATGCTGTGCAGCGTCTTCGCTGGCTTCGCGGGTATCCTGGAGGGGTTCCGCATCACATCCATCGATCCGCTGGCGGGTGGTCCTAATATCATGTTCGCGGCGGTGGCCGGGGCCGTCATCGGCGGAACCTCGCTGATGGGCGGCCTGGGCACGATTGTGGGCGCTTTTCTGGGTGTCCTGGTACTCTCCATTCTCAATGATGGCTTCACCCTGCTGGGAGTGAGCGCTTTCACCTTCGACATCATTCTGGGTGCTGCTATCTTGATCGCAATGATCCTTAACGTCCGTCTTCAGTTGTTACGAGAGGCAGGTCGGCAATGATAGAGTCAAATGCTCCAGACGTGATACGGGCGGAGCACATAGTCAAGAGCTATGGCGCGGTCAAAGCTCTGCGAGATATAAATATGCATTTGATGAAGGGAGAGGTGCTGGGCCTGGTTGGTGACAATGGGGCCGGTAAATCAACCTTGATTAAGATCCTGACCGGTTTCGTCCAGCCGGATGATGGCAAGATTTTTGTCAACAGCGAGGAAGTTAAGCTGCGCTCTGTGACATACGCCCGCTCCCTTGGCATTGAGACCGTGTATCAAGACCTGGCGCTCGTCAATGAGCTTACCGTGTACCACAACATGTTCCTCAAACGAGAGATTCTCCTGAGGCCCACGCCCTTGCTCAACAACCGAGCGATGCGCCAGCAGGCGCGCGAATACCTCAAAAAGATTGGAGTCAATATTCAATCGGTCGATGTCGAAGTTGCCAAGCTTTCGGGCGGCCAGCGCCAGGCTATCGCCATTGCTCGCGCAGTCTACTCCAATGCCAGGATTCTCTTGCTAGACGAGCCTCTGGCCGCCATGGGCGCTAAGGAAGGCGCTCTGATCCTGGACCTGATACGCAGCCTGAAAGCGGCGGGCGAAGTATCGATCATTATGATCGCACACAACTATGGCCAGGTCTTTGAGATTTGCGACCGCGTGAATCTGCTCCAGCACGGTACCATCACGCTCGACAAGCGAATAGTTGATACCTCGTTGGAGGAGCTGAACGAACTGGTCATGCGCGAGTACCGGATAGAAGCGGCCAGTTCTTAGTAACCTTAAACACATCGCACCCCGTGAGCACGTACTGCATTGACAACCGTTTTGTAGTTTTGTATTTTTCTCTAGCCGGATAACAATTTGTCAAACACATGGATTTTTACCATTAATGAGTGAAGTAGAGCACGTTCTAGCCGTAAATAATAAATTGGGGGAAGGCCCTGTATGGTGTTCTGAAGAGCAGGCATTGTACTGGGTCGATATTGAAAGCAACTGCTTCTATCGGATGTACCCAACATCCATGAAGTATGAAGTATTTGAAGTTGGTCTACCAATAGGGGTTTTGGCCTTACGGGTTTCAGGTGGCCTGATCATGGCCACAAAAAATGGGTTCGCTTTTTGGGATAGGCAAAACGGACTTCGCATTATCGCGGATCCGGAGGCGGAAAAGCCACACACGCGCTTTAACGATGGAGCAGTCGACTGCAGGGGGCGTTTCTGGGCAGGGACGATGTGCGGGCTGCCCGAAATGTGCGAAGCTCCTGAGGGTTCGCTTTACCGTCTCGATCCAGATGGTTCCATTCATATAATGGAGACAGGACTCAAGATATCCAACGGCATTGGTTGGAGCCCTGATAACAAGGTGATGTATCTCACCGATTCGCCCCAGTATATGATTTACGCCTACGATTTCGATGCTGCAACAGGTGCTATCCAAAATCGCCGACCGTTTATTCACACCCCTGATGAACATGGTATCCCAGACGGCCTTGCAGTTGACAGCGAAGGCTTTATCTGGAGCGCCCGCTGGGGTGGCTGGAAGATAACCCGCTATGATCCCACCGGAAAAGCAGAACGAGAGATCCAATTGCCAGTACAATATCCCACCAGTTGCGCATTTGGAGGAGAGCACTTAAACGAGCTCTATATTACCTCTGCCTGGACTGCTCTAAGTGAGGAACAAAGAAAGAACCGGCCTCTCGCTGGTGATCTTTTGAGGGTAAAAACAAATATCAAAGGGCTGGAACGACCAAAATTTGCTGGATAGAGGTACGTTAATGAGAGCACTACTGCTCAAAGCGCCTGGTGAGGCCATTCTGACTGAACTTGAGAAGCCCGCAATTGGTCCAGAGGACGTGTTGATCCGCTCACGTGCGGTCGGCATCTGCGGCAGCGATGTGGAACTCTACCGGGGCACCCGGCCAGCAGATTTCTATCGCTACCCAATTGTTCCCGGTCATGAATGGGCTGGTGAGATTTTTGCAGTCGGTGTGCAGGTTCGCCATCTCGCACCAGGAGACAAGGTGGTATCGGAGGGCTTCCTGTTCTGCGGCACCTGTCGCAATTGCCGGATGGGTCTGACTAACCTGTGTGAAGCTGGTTACGACGAGATTGGCTTCACGCGGACAGGTGGACTCGCCGAGTATGTTGCTGTCCCAGCGCGGCTGGTGCATAAACTACCCAACGCATGCTCGCTTGAGGAAGCTGCACTCTTAGAGCCTACTGCAGTAGTGGCGCATGCCTTCTTGCGGGCACAACCGCAGGCGGGAGGTACAGTAGTCGTGGTGGGAGATGGCAACATCGGTTTGCTTGCTGTGCAGGTGGCGCGGCTGTTCAGTCCCGCTATTATCATGCTGGTGGGGTCCCGAAACGAGCGACTGGAAATGGCGCGTCATCTGGGTGCTACCCATATCATCAACATCAGGCAGAACGACCCCGAACCGCTGATACAGTCACTGACTGGTGGCCATGGGGCAGATTTTGTATTTGAGGGCGGCACTCGTCCAGAAGGAGTCGAGACCTCTATCCGCCTGGCGCGCCGGGGCGGTACAGTGGTGCTGGAGGGCATTGCAGGCTCAGGTGCCCGCCTAAGCCTGGAGAGTGACATCTTTGTACTCAAGCACTTGTCGGTGTTCGGCATCTTTGGGGCCAGTTCCGCTGCCTGGACCTATGCTGTACAGGTTTTTCGCTCCGGCCTCTTGAATTTGGCTCCGCTCATCACACACCGCTTTGCGCTGACTGACTATCAGGCTGCGCTGGATGCGGTCGTAAGTCGCCAGTCACGGACGCTGAAAGTTCTGCTGATCCACGGCTGGGACAGCGAGGGAGCGGAGTGATGATACCGACACACTCCACCAGCACGGCTATGGATATCATGGAGCTGCAGTTTCCGCATGTTCAGAATCGCGCTATGGTGGTTGGAGCATCCCACGTTGGCAAGGGATGAGTCACCCCCCAACCCCGTGAAGTAATACCATTGCAGCTTACCATTATCGGCACGTAATGCATAGGCCATACCATTGCCTGCGCCAACATAGACTACGTTACCATCCAGGACTGGTGCGGCGAACATCGATCCGGCTATGGGATAGTCCCAGAGCATGGAGCCATCGCGTGCCCGCAGCGCATAAACGGTGCCATCAAGTGAACCGGAGGAAGTGCTAAGGTAGATGATGTCATTAGCAAGCAATGCATTTTCAGGAGACCTGTTGAGCTTATCATGCCACAGGACTGAACCATTACTGCTTTGAAGCGCGTAGATATCGCCCAGGCCTTGAGAGCCTGTGGTGTCGGTAATTGCGTCTGCATAAACGACCCCATTCTCTACCGCAAGCCAGCTTGCCCAACTATTTGCTCCATTATTCATAGCATAATGCCAGAGGACTGCTCCATCGCTTGCTCGTATTGCATACACAGAGGAAATCCCTTGTTTGAGCGGTATCGTCCTCACAGCAGGAGCGTTCTGGAGCGTATTCCACAAGAGCGCGCCAATATCGGTCGCTCCCTGTAGAGGATTCGCACTGTGAGCGGCAGGAGGCTCCAGGATTTTTGTCGTCGTAGTATAAAGGACTCCGTTGACGAGTTGCAGTGACTGGAAATAATTCGTATCGATCGTCCGTTTCCAGAGCTGGTGTCCATCACTTGCCCGCAGAGCGACTAATGTGCCACCATCTGAGTTTGTATAGACGACTCCATTTGCTACTACAGGTATATTCGTATAACTGCCTGTCTTATACTGCCAGATCGGGCTTCCATCACTGGCCCGCAAGGCATAGAGTGTGCCAGACCCATTATCTGAAGATGAGCTAAAGTAGACGATCCCGTTGACTTCCAATGGCCATGTGGAGCCAGTATCCTTTGCTGCATAATGCCACAGAGAGGTGCCATTACTGGCGTTTAGGGCAGATATGCCATCTGGTGAAGCGACAAAGACAACGTTGCTATCGGATGTTGATAGGGACAGGTAACTATAGTTAGCATTGCTATAGCGCCAGAGTAAGCTACCATCGCTTGCGCGTAAGGCGTAGACATAAACAGGACCATTCAGGCCTACATAGGTTGTCACATAGACCACACCATTGGCCACGAGGGGCGCCTGGTCAGGCGATCCCTCAATCTTTTGATGCCAGAGCAAGGCTCCATTGCTGGTACGCAGCGCGAACACTGCGTTATTCAAAGTAGTGGGGGAAGAATCGGAGGTGCTGAGGTAAGCGACACCCTCTGCTATCGTGATGCTCACCGTGTGATCTGAAATGGCTGGCGCAGGAATTGGCGTTGATGCGGGTGTAGGGAGGGTTGTCGCTCCGATCGTAGATGTAGGGAGCGTTGTTGCCCCTGTTGTAGGTGTCGGCTCCACAACAGGTGACTGTTTCGCTCTCTGATTGGCTAACGACAGGACGCCAGCGAAGATCACGGCAAACACAAGCAATACTGTTCCCCCTATAAGAATGTATCGCCAGGCGCGAGGCAATTTCTGCCTTCCTGTTGTTGTAGCGCCTTTCTGTTCAGGTGTGGATGCAGGTTCTTCTTGCGCGGGCTTGTGTTCAATGTTATGCATGGCTATCCTTCCTTTCGCACCAATTGCTGGCACTTGCTTCTATGCCTTTATCTGCTTTCAAAAGAAGTATATCCTTCATATCTGAAATGAGGTTGAAATGGGTATGAATTTAGGATAAAGAACTGGTTTTGGATAGAATCGATGCTCCAGGATAAGAGCAGTGATCGAGGCTAGGGCGACGCAAGCGTCCCCACCCAACACCACACCCCGCCCGCCCCTACGCGTCGAGGTGTTCTTCTGCGAACCATACAGCTTCTTCTTTTGAATGAATCTTGCCTTCGGCTTGTGCCTCGGAGATCAGATCTAACAACTGGCCAACTATGGGTCCTGGTTCTAGCTTGAGGCGGCGCATCAACTCTTCGGGGCTGATTAAGCGAGGGGGTAGGATGCTGTCACGTTCGCGGATGTAGCTGGTAAGCAACAGGCGTACTACTCCCAGGTGCCTCTTCCACGCATCGGCTGTAGGTTGGGGGCCGAGAGTTGCCAGGTGGTCGGCCAGCGAAAACAAGGCCACATAGATGCCTGCTGGCCCAAGGTCGACAAAGTAGCGCCGAATTGCGCGTAGTGTCACAGGTCCATCGTGTCCCAATTGACCGGGGCGCATGTGGTGGGCTGCAACTAATTGCGCCAGGCGTCGATCCTGCGTACTCGCGCATAGACGTCTCATTACCTGTTCAACGAGTGGTACACCTGCCAGTGGATGATTATAAAAATGGATTGCGCCCTCTTCGTCGCGGGAATATGTCACAGGTTTGCCTATGTCGTGTAGCAGGGCTGCCATCTTCATGCGTGGTGCGGTTAAGCCTGCAAAGGAAAAGATGCCTTGCTGCTCTGCTTCCTGGAGCAATG
>WNGO01002835.1_pt1 | contig 13417 bp, 16 predicted proteins | sample 5400511 | NCBI WGS metagenome assembly WNGO01 (sample SAMN13153380, study PRJNA577476) | soil metagenome | isolation source: 20 cm soil or saprolite under Garry oak tree replicate 2 | place: USA:California | collected 2016-06-15
CGGCCGTTTGTAACCTGGTCGGGGTCGCTCAGACTCGCCGTCGCAGCCGCCACCGCCATAATATTGACGCTGTCCCAGCTTTGATGAGAGCGCAGTTGCGCAATAGCTTGCGATTGTGCCACGGCATAGCCGCAACGTAGTCCCGCCATGCCATAGATTTTTGAAAAAGTGCGCGCGACAATGAGATTTGGGTAATCCTTGACTAAAGGAATGACGCTGTCGTAGTCCGCATTATCGGCGTAATGGAAGTAAGCTTCATCCACCAGGATTATCGTTTGCGGCGATGTTTTAGAGATGAAATCGGTTAGATCATTCTTCGGTGTGAAACTGGCGGTAGGATTGTTCGGGTTACAAATGTAAACAAGACCTGCATTTGCCACTGCGCCCATCTTGCTAAGGTCGTGCGCGAAGTTGTCTGTGAGTGGTACCTTAACGACTTCCGCTCCATTAACGGTGGCATGTTGGAGGATGGCCTCGAAAGTTGGATCGCCCGCCACCAACTTTCGCTGCGCTCCCGTGAAAGTGTCGGCGCACAGTTTCAGAATCTCACCCGATCCGTCTCCTAACAGGATCTGATTCGCGTTAACACTATTTAACGTTGCCAGTTTTTCACTCAAGAGAGCGGCCGCTTCGTCAGGATAGCGACACGCCACGTTGAACGAGTCCGTCATCGCTTTGAGCGCGTGCGGCGAAGGCCCATAAGGGTTTTCGTTCGAGCTCAAGCGCACAATTCTCGTTAGCGGCGATGCTGGTTGACTTTTCACCTCCGGGGCGCTTTTCGCCAGAGACAGCGCGGGCTTAACCACAGCGCAGGCTGCTCCCGCGCTCAAAAGCTGGGCAAATTTACGTCGAGAAATCGAGATGCTATTCATTTTGAAACCTCCGTCTGGAGGTGATACCGCGATCTCCGGCGAATTGCGAGATAGAAAATTACCTCTCTGTAGGCAGCCGTGTCGGCTGCACATTTTGTCTGGTTGAGTCGGCGGTTTTGTTTCCGGCTCCGCAGAGCGTCGCCCTACCAGTGGATTTCTTGCGAGAGAGGATTGGTAGGGCGAGACTCCGTCGAGCCGCCGCCATCACTCAAGCTGTAGCCTCTGGCTCGGCAGAGTCTACCGCTTGGCGAGGCGTCGCATCTACGATTACCGGTGCTGGCTCTTTTTTCTTTCTGGGCTCGACCGCGGCGGTAAGCGCGGCATCGAGCATGGGCAGAGCAACGGGTTTGGAGAGAATGGCGATTGCACCGGATAACTCGGGTTCGACCGGCGCACTCCAGCCGGAAATTAAAATCACGCGCGCGTTAGGATCCTTCGCCAGAATGTAACGGCAGGCGGTGATGCCGTTTAGCTTCGGCATCCGGTAATCCATTAGGACCACGTCCGGCCGGTGCCGAGCGTATGCCTGTATGGCTTCCATGCCTGTGGCCACGACCTCAACGACCTGGTGGTGACAAAGGCCGACCATTTCCGCCAGGGATGTCCCCACGCTTTTTTGATCGTCGGCGATCAAGACACGCATTGTCTTCCACTGAGAAGTTTTCATGCCAGCGGCGGAAAATAACAATAAATTCTGGAATTTGTGCACGAAAAACTGAAGGACTCATTAGGCGTTCAAGGCTCCTCCATCCCACTGAGCGCATCTCATCGTCTTGGGGAAGAGGATTGCTGAGGTGATGGCTGGTAGCTCGGTTTCAACCGCTCGAGTCGCTGCCCAAGCGTCGATTTGTCCTCAATCCTATTTATGAGTACTCGCTGGAGACGCCGCAGTATCGTTCTGACGCGGCTTCGCTTCTACTTGTTTCCCGAGCGATTGCTTTAAGCCATGCTGTCCGCCGCTGCTATTTGCCGTATGACCGCGCCGATATTCCTTCACTCCCAGACCAACCAGAATCGCGAGCATCACGAAACAGATGACCCTTTTTTCTTCCTTGGTGAGAACGAACATTAAGTTCGTGGCGGCTTGACATGGACGGACGGAAAATGCCCGCGCACATTCGCATCGTAGAATTGGGCCTTGGAAGCAGCGCTGAGAAAATCGCGGTACACCTGCGGTGGCACATTGCTGTAACGATAAATGGCGCCGCTGATAAATTCCACTTCGAGCGCGTGAAGTCGTTTGCTGTAGCCGATGGCTGCCAGCGCGTGGGAATGCACCGGCTGGCGGGCGATGCGGGAGGAAATTTGCCGCTGTTCCGCCGCCGAAGCGCCCCCCAGACTGAGCAGTGCGATGACAACAAGCGTAGCGCAGCGCTGCACGGCGTTCTCAGGGTAATTGTCTAAGCAGCGTCTTCCAGCGTGCCCAAGCTTCATCGCGCGCGTGCCGGTTCCCCTCATTGGCATCTGGCTTCTCGCCTTCGCGCATGAATCCATGTCCAGCGCCACCGTACACCACCGGCTCGTATTTTTTCCCGGCACGCTTCATCAATTCCTGCGCTGTCGGAATGGTCACGTTCACATGTTCGTCGTTCCCTGCGTAAAAGCCGTAAACGGGACAGGCGATGTTCGCGACCTTCGCTGGCTCATCCGGCGCAGTTCCATAAAACGAGTAAGCCGCTTTCAGTTTCGGATTCATATTTGCGTATTGGAAGACCCAACCGCCGCCCCAACAAAATCCGCATACCGCCAGGGTGCCATTGCCGGCGGGAATTTTCAGTGCGTAATCTGATGTAGCGTCGAGGTCTGCCTTGATTTGCGGTTCCGGTAAGGCCGAGATCGCTTTCCGCGCGCCATCGGGATCAGAAAAGGTTTGACCGCTGAGCAGGTCGGGCGCAATCGCGATGACCCCGTTCTCTGCCAGTTGATCGCCCAGACCGCGCACCCAATCACTCAATCCAAAGATCTCGTGAATAACGATCACGACCGGCGCTTTATCCTTGCGCTCCGGATAAACAACGAACGCCTTGATTGTGCGATCGCCCGATTTGATCTCAACCCATTCACCATGACGTGGCGAATTGTTTAGTCTCGCTTTCGCCCAATCCTGCGCGAGAAGCGATTGCGCCGCGAAGATCAATCCGAGCGCCAAGATGCCGCGTTTCATCGAAATAAAGATGTCGATCTTACAATTTCGCGGCCGTCGCCGTCCGACCGCGGCCAATCATTGCATCAATGCTCCAGCTGCCGGGACCGCGCAGAAAGATGTAGAAAAAGACAAAGCAATAAACCACGGCAAGCTCACCTTTGTTCACATAAGGAATCAGACCCTTTGGCGCGTGCACCATAAAAAATGCCACCGCCATTTCACCGGAGGCGACGAACGCCGCAATTCTTGTCAGCAAACCAAACGCGACAAGAAATCCGCAGATGATCTCGACCCAGCCACCTAGCATCATTAGGGGCGGGAGTGCTTCGGTCTTGCCGGCGAAGGTGCCGAATATCTTGTCGAGACCGTGACAAGCAAACATCAGCCCAACAATAAAGCGCATGATGGAATAAAACGGATCCGCAAATCGATTAAGAGCGTTCATGGCGTGAGGCTGCGCTTTTCCTCCATGCCCTGTCAAGCCTCTCCTAGTTTCTCCGTCTTATTCCTATTCATAATCCTATTTTTCGCGGGTCGCTTTTTGGCTTGCCCACAATTCACGAACCACGGTCCGTTTTTTTCCCTTCCGAGCGAAGTTGAGAAACCTCTAACTGGTTTCTGTATTTCCCGCTCCATGCCCTGGATATCGCTCACGCACGAGCGCATGCTCGAGATTGCGGTATTTTGTTGGGACCGCAATAACATGAAAAAGTTTATGCTTTCGATGTCGATCCAAGCCAGCGTGATTCAGTCCCCGCCGCTACTTGCGGGTTCCGAAGCCGTGGCCGAGCTTGATCTCGTTAGGTACGCAAACTAAGCAGATATGCCCATATCTCTCACGCCGTCGCGTATTGCGCGACTGATCGTTGGCTCGCCCTCGCGATTCGATCTTTGGCTACGCCTTCTCCATACCGCTTCGCTGGAGTGTGCCGCCGAGATTGGCGTGTGGAAGGGAGATTTCGCTCAGGCAATCCTGAACAACTTTGGTACCGTCACCAAATACTACATGATTGATCCCTGGGCCCATTTACCGGATTGGAACAAACCATTTAATGTAAACGATCAGACCTTTGAAGAGGTTTATGCTGAGGCCTTAGGTAAAACAGACTTTGCCGCCAGCCGGCGCATAGTCCTCCGCGGCCGAACGAGTGCTGTGATTGATGAGATTCCAGACCAGTCACTTGATTTCGCCTACATCGATGGAGACCACACGCTTAGGGGGATAACATTGGACCTCATACAGGTGCTTCCAAAGATAAAGGACGGCGGCCTCATTGGCGGTGACGACTTCGTCAATAAGCCCTGGCAGCATGGTTCTGCCTACGAACCGACACTGGTCTGTCCTTTTGCAGTCTATTTCGCCGAGGCAATGCGGCTTCCATTTGTGGCGCTGCCCCACAAACAATTCCTGATCCAAAAAGCGGCAGACACCTCGTTCTCCTTCGTCGATCTGACGGGAACGCATTCAGACTTATCTCTAAAAAAGCTTTCTCAGAGCTAATTGAATGACACTGCATGTTTCTTGTTAGGTGATAAGCCGATGAAAACGCAAGTCGAGTTCCGCTCCAGTAAATTTCCACCCTACGACGGGGAGCAGGAACAGATCAATCCCGGCCTGTGGGGCAAACGTCTGGCTGAGTACTTCGTGCGGAAACTATCCGAAAAGGGGATCAAAACGGAGGAGATAATTGCGGAGGACTGGGGATGGTACATTCCGGTGCAGAATGAGGGATTTAGGCTTGCTGTCTGTTGTGGCCACCAGGACGGCGACGATGATGAGTTCGTCTGCTTCACTGATCCAAGCACGCCCGTCGTGAAGAAGTTCTTCAAAAAGATTGATGCCACTGCACAACTCACTCGGCTTACCGAGGCGATGCAGCAGATTCTCTCTGCGGATCCAGAAATCAAAGAAGTAGTATGGAAAGGGCCGACCTAGCCACGAACTGCCGTTTCCAGAAGTTTAAGGCCCGAAGCGTGCCGAGAACAATTCAACGACCGATCTGTGGCTGCGGTATGGAACGCCTGATTGTTGACATGGGCGGCCTTTGTCGAGGACGATGGGCACGATGACGAGGTTCGAAAATCAGGTTGCGGTTGTCACCGGGGCGGGGCGGGGGATTGGACACGCGATTGCGTTGCGGCTGGCGAGCGAAGGAGCGCGCGTGGCGAGCGTGAGTCGCACCCAGGCCAATGCGCAGAGAACGGCGGACGAACTTAACGCTTCGCGTAACGATGCCGCCAAAGCGTACGCGGTCGATGTTTCTGATCACGCTGAAGTGCAGAAAATCGGAGAGCAGATTCTGGCCGATTTCGGGCGCGCTGACATTCTGGTCAACAATGCCGGCGTGACCCGCGATACGCTAAGCATGCGAATGTCGCCGGAAGATTGGGATTTTGTTTTGAATACGAATTTGAGAGGCGCGTTCAACTTCGCCCAGGCACTACAGCGCTCAATGGTGAAGCAACGCAGCGGGCGCATCATTAATATCAGCTCGGTTATCGGGATTATCGGCAACGCGGGACAGACCAATTACGCCGCGAGCAAGGCCGGCTTGATCGGTTTTACGAAATCGCTCGCGAAAGAACTGGCCAGCCGCAACATTACGGTGAATGCGATCGCGCCGGGATACGTTGCGACCGACATGACGAATGCCCTCTCTAACGAGATTCAGAAATCGATTCAGGATAAAATTCCGTTGAAGCGCGTGGGCGCGCCGGAGGAAATCGCGGCAGCGGTGGCGTTTCTCGCGTCGGCGGAAGCGAGTTATATCACGGGACAGGTTCTGTGCGTGGATGGTGGGATTGTGATGTGATGTTGTAGTCGGAGCGGGCCCATAGGCCGTGTTCGGCAAGATGCCGAACACAGCCCGCTAGAAGCGGGCGCTCCCTTCGCCAAAAGCTAATCACGCGCTTAGGAAATTTCGGCGTCCAACCCCGAAAACAAAGGGGAGCGCCCGCATCTTGCGGGCACTAGCCGGCTTCCAGCCGGCGGTTTGGGATTTATACGCGCACCATGATGGTTACGCGTCCTTCCGCCACGGAAATACCACCGGCGGAGATTGCACATTTGTAAATTGTATTACCGGCGTCTCCGAATAACCGTTGGGCGCGAACCTCAAGCGGCGAAGCGAGATCATCGAGGCGGTCGACATACAGATGCGCATCTCGCAGCGCAGCCAAATAACATGCTGGTGCAATCGTGCCTGCCGCCCGGGCGCGTAATCCGCCATGAATTGCGGCGGCCTGTGCACCATATTCAAGAGCATTTAAGGAAGAGAGTCGCCCGTCGCGTCGGAGCGGATTTGTCTTATCGCGATGCGTGCCAGTGATGCAAACGATCGATTCGTCATCCCAATCGATCACGTTATCCAACAGACACATTGTGCCGGCATGCGGTATGAGGGTACGGATCTCCGGCTTATCAATGAGCGCGTTCATTCAGGTAAATTACGGTAGGGGGTCCGACCAACTCTAAGAACTCACAATCAACGGGCAAGATGCCCGTTGGCCCCACAGCCAAGATGGCTGTGCTACAGATGTCGGCTTAATCCCAAAACGGATAAAAGTTAAACCAATTGTAAGGGGCAAGTCGCGCGTAATGCTCGAGACGATCGACATAACGCTGCGTCCAATGCTGGATGTCTTCGGCGCGGCGGTTGCGGTTCAGGACTATTTCCTCGGCGAATCGCTCGAAAAAAATCTCGTAGCGGTTGCCTCCGTGATACAAACCAAAGAACAAGATGACGGGACAATGCATCATGGCGGCGATAAGGATCGCGCCGATTGGAAAGGTTGCGGGCGCGCCGAGGAATTGACATTGCGCGGTCTTACCATCGCTTGTCGGCCGGTCACCTAATGTTCCAACAAGAAAGCCGCCATCGAGGCTCTCCTTTACTTTAAGCAATGTATCCGGGCGGTCCGGAACGATGACGGTGCTGGCGATCTCAGGGTTAAGCGCATCAAGATAGCGCGTGATAGTTTCGTTATGGACAACGTCCATCAGGACCTTGAGTGGAAATTCCGCGCGCGTCACGCCCAAGGCGCGCAAGACTTCGAAGCTCCCAAGGTGTGAGCCTAAAAGAATGCAACCCTGACCGCTTTCGACCTGCTGATGAAGTATCTCACGGTCGTGAAATTTTATCTCGAAGTGCTGGAAAGCGCCGGTAAGCAAATAAACTCGGTCGAGGATGGTCGCGGCGAAGCAATGAAAATGGCGAAATACATGCCACCAGTGGGCCGGACGGCCGCGCACGCGCTTTAGATATTGATAGGACATTCGACGGGCGGTGTGAGCACTGAGGACAAAATAGAGCGTAGTTGGATATAGTAAGAGCCTTGCCGCCCAGCGTCCGACGGCGGTGGCGGTCCAATGAATCAAGCGCAGCATCGTGGGAGTGCCGCGCTCCGGCAGATCTGTCCAACGTCGCGTGTGCAGGGTTTTGTCCGCCATTATGGTCACATCTCATAATTACATGTAGCGGCGAGCTCGTGCGAGTTATTGTCGTCCAAGCATCTTGCCGGGAGAGTCGTGCCCACCTTGTCATCTCGAGCGAAAGTCGAGAGATCTCTTACTATTCCTCTGTTAAAAAATTAGAGATTCCTCGACTGCGTTCGGAATGACAAAAAGGACGCTCACACGAGGTGAACCTGCATTGGGACGGCGGCGCCTCGCCGTTGGATCCCTCAAAACGGCGATCTGGAGAGCGCCGCTCCTTGTGCCGCTACGCTTTCCGCTGTCCGCAAATCGCGCCAGTGAAGAAATGGGGATAGATTTCGCGAATACCATCGAGCTCGGGTTTTACTTCAGTGTGTTCGAAACCGGCGCGGCTGAATGCGCGCCGCCAATGATCCGCGGTGAGAAAACCCGGATTAGGTCTAAATTCTGGATCGGTATCGACGTCGGTAAAACTATCCAGGATCTGAAATACCAATTCCGGATACATAGGTTGGTCGAGATAAGGCCGCACACACTCGCTGATTATGAGGCAGCCAGCCGGCGCGAGCGCACCCCGGGCTTGACCTAAACTGAACAACAGATCCTTGGCGACATGTAGGACGTTGACGCCATAAACGAGATCGAACTCGCCGCCAGCAATCCCCTGAGTGTCCCATGACAGGTTCATGTCGAGAATACCCCATGCAAGCGGCAGGTTGAGATATTGCTGCGATAGTTGGCGTTGGCCACGGCGCCGGAAAAACGCATTTGGTTCTGTAATTAGATAGCGGTCGAGGCGAGGAAGAAGGCCGCGTTCATCCAAGCAGCGAAGCAGAATTTCGCTGCCGCTACCTGCGCCCGCGCCTATTTCCAGGATTCGAAACTTGGGCCGAGTCGCCAGATAGTCAGTGGCTACTACTGCGCCGAGCCAGTTGTTAACCGCATAAGTTAAATTGTTATTATGAAAATAGTTCAACCATAAGGTTATTCCTTGCGGCAGAAATAGCCCCTGTTCGCCGTTTTGTTTTCCGGCAGCGACGAGTGGGTAAAGATCTGCAGCATAATCGAGGAGATCCAAGGTTGACGCATTGGCGCCGTCAATCTCAAGAGCAATCGCGCGTAGCTCGGCGCGTTGCGGTTGCCACGGTGAACACCGCAAACGGTAGGAACGATCTGCGTTTGCGTTTTGTACCTCGATGCAACCGGTTTCAACCAGACGCTCCAAAAGCCAGCTTAGAGTAGAGCCAAAGCGGGTTTGGAACGAAAGAGCATGACAAAGGTCGCGGGCCGATCGCGATTGATCTAGTCGCTCAAGAACATTTAGACGGCCAAGCAAATCGATTGCGAGATCGATGCTATAGCGTTCCATCAACTCGATGCTTTGATAGAGGCTTTCGTTGAATAGCGACGGCGGATAATCTTCGAGCCAGCGCGCCAGACGCGGATCACGAGGGTGAAGATTAAATACGGGCGCCGCAACTGATCTCAAGGCGCCCTTCAACTACCACGCGCCCGTCCAATCGGCAGCAAAAATCGATCTGATTTTCGGCAGTATTTGTCGAATCAAAACCAATGACAAAGGATTGCCCCGGTTTGATCGGTGCGATGAACTTGACCGACGTGACACCGGTGAGCCGGGAATCTTTGCGCCACTCAGCTAAAGCAGCAGCGACTTCATCAAGAACCAGGACGCCAGGCACGATTGGGGCACCGGGAAAATGACCCGCCAGGCTGGGATGATCGGCGGGAATAATTCGGGAAGTTTCGAAGGTCATCGGCTACGAATTTATAGGTACGTCATTCCAAACGTCAGTCGAGACTACACCGTCGCAGGTGATGAAAGGGAATGCTCCGGCTCGACAGAGTCTCGCCCTACCAATCGAATGCACGGTGGTTTTTGGTAGGGCGACGCTCTGCGGAGCCGCAAACTAAGGGCTTTCGCGGAGGAATGCCTCCCCGTCTTCGCGTAAGGCTTCGCCCGGCAGGCAGTTCGGTTCGGAGACGATGGGGCTGGCGAGCACTAAAGCTGCTTCTAGAAATTATAGCATTTTGTGAAAAAGACGCTTTTTCTGCTGGCGATCGCCGGAGTCTGGTTTGCCCACTGGGAGTTACACGGGCCGATTACTTACCCGCCAGGCGTCTTAATCGCGTCGGAGCCGATCCAGGTCGATTTGCCTACCAACGAGCCGGAATTCGGTTTCGGTGAGTTTCATTTGAAACCGCTCGCACGTTTCGCGGTTGATGCGCGGCTATTACACTCGAAAATTTACCGGTACGATCGGGGAGCGTCGCTCGTGCCGATCGACCTCGCGGTCGGCTGGGGGCCAATGTCCGATCAACAGGTGCTGGATCATTTGCACGTCAGCCAGAGCATGCGCTTCTTTTGGTACGAATACAAAATGCCGCCTCCGATTGCGGCAGAACAAATTGTCAATCACGCGACCAACATTCACATCATTCCGTCGACGCCAGAGTTGGCGGCGCGCTGCAAATCCTTGCGTTCTGGGGCGCTCGTTCATCTTAGTGGCGAATTGGTCCAGGCAACCGGTCCGCAGATCGGAACGTGGCGCAGTTCATTGAGCCGTACCGATTCGGGTAACGGCGCGTGCGAGCTTCTTTATCTGGAAGATTTGGGACTGCTCTCAGCCGAGGCCGTCCCGAACAAATCGCGATTGGTGCAGCGCTGACGTTAGCTGAACGGGCCGCGTCGACCCTGGTGAGCCCACTGAAAAGCGCTCGCAGTAGTCTGCGAAAAATTCCTGTTCGTGTTCGGGGCGCAATCCAAATTGCGCTGCTTCGTAACGATGAAAACCCTGCAGATCAGGCGGTTGTTTTGCCAGGATCTCGCGCATCCGGCTTTCCGCCCGAAGCGATAGTAACCAGCCGAAATGATTGTAAACACGACGGACGGCGTCGATCGGATCGCGCCGGAGCTCGACGTAGGAGAGATCGAAGATGCGTTCCGGCGCGAGGCGATCTCGTTCGCCAATGAATTTTGTGAGCGTCGTGGACCAGTAGCGTATTGCTTCCGTGCCGATCTCAACTGGATCGGCGGCATCGCTAAACACGCGTCGCAAAATCGTAATCAAACTGGCGACAGAAGTGATAGCTTCGAGTGGAGCGCGGTGTGTTTGTAGGAAAAGCGCATCCGGATAGATCGCGAGCAACGCCGGTAGCCCAAACATATGGGTAGGCGCTTTTAGAATCCAACGGCGCCCATTTTCTCGTTCCTGCAAATGTTGGAGAAAGCGTCGGTGAAATTCGTAGGCCGGCTGCAGATCCTGCTGCAAAAACCATTTTCGATAGCCCGGCACATTGTACATGGTGTCGAATTGATCGCTCAAAAAACTTGGGCTCATCAGACTGACGCATTCCTGTGGCAATTCCGCACCGATCGGATGGAGTTTCCGAAAATTCGGCGCCATCCATTCGAGACAAGCAAGATTTTGCGAAGCGCGCCGGATGCGCCGTTGCTTCTCCGCGTTCGTCGGCGGTGAAGGTTCCATCACTTCCCAGGTCAGCGGCGCGCGATTCGCCGGATCAGCGGAGAGCAAAGTATGCAAAAACGTTGTGCCAGTCCGCGGCAATCCCACCACAAAAAGAGGAGCGCGAATCCGATGCTGCGTCGCCAGCACGACTCAAGCAGGCGGCCAAGTGGTTCGCGAAAATCGCCGTTGCCGAAATCGTTTAGATTGGCGCGTCGCCTTGCCGTCTCGATCAGCTCTTCAGGGGGAATGCGCCGGCTAACCTTGCCGTTAAGCATCGCGCCAAATCGGTTGAGGGCACGGATGGCGATCGGCGAACGAAGACGATAGATGGTGGCGGCGGATTGCATTGGGCAAGATGTTCCAGTTGCGCGGTCTATGATGAAAGCGCAAGCGTCCCCTCTGGTCAATCTGTCTGACAATGTCCGTCGCGAAGAACAGGAAGCGGTGGTCTCCAGACCGCCGGCTTAAACAAACGCTGGTCTCGAGACCGGCGCTCGTTGGGTCAAATTTGTAGGGCAGGCATTCCTGCCTGCCGCCCTAAGTTCCCAAGGCAAGCGGGAGCGCTTGCCCTACAATTGCTGAGCAATCTGAATCGCATATTGTCAACTGCGTCTTGCGCGACACGCGCATCCGTTTCATCGTTTCTTTATGGAAACGGAGAAAGCGACCTTTGGCGCCGGCTGTTTTTGGGGAGTGGAAGAAACTTTTCGCAAATTAAAAGGCGTGACCGATACCGCGGTCGGTTACGCTGGTGGTAACAAGGACAATCCAACTTACGAAGACGTTTGCACGGACGAAACCGGCCACGCCGAAGTGGTGCAGGTCAAATTTGATCCGGCGCAAATCTCCTATCGCGAATTGCTCGACGTTTTCTGGGCAAATCATAATCCCACAACCTTGAACCGGCAGGGGCCCGATGTTGGCACACAGTATCGCTCCGTCATTTTTTATCATTCGCCGGAGCAAAAGGCCGTGGCGGAAGAATCCAAGAATGCGCTGACAAAGAGCGGACGATTCAAGCGCGAGATTGTGACCCAAATTGAGCCCGCGCCGAAATTTTTCCGGGCCGAGGAATATCATCAGCGTTACCTGGAAAAACGCGGTCTTTCGCATTGCGCGATTTGATGGCCCGCGAAGTTCTTCGCACGAAAACGTTCGCCAGTGACGCGGCGAACTTCATTCAGACGAGGGCGCGCGAATCGATAGACGAGCGTCACCAATTTCGGATCGCACTCTCCGGCGGGAATACGCCGCGCTCGGTTTATGCGGAAATGGCCAAGCGCGATTTACCGTGGAAAAAATTTCTTTTTACCTTTGGCGACGAACGTTGCGTGCCGCCGGAGAACGACGAGAGCAATTTCCGGATGGCGAACGAAGCGCTATTTCGACCAGCATCCGTGCCGGATTCATCCATTCTGCGAATGCGGGGGGAGATCGAGCCGGTTCTGGCGGCAAAAGAATATGAAGCGCAGCTGGATGTGCTGGCCGTCAAACGTGGCGAGATAATTTACGAGCACGATTTGATTTTGCTTGGGTTGGGCGATGACGGACACACTGCTTCACTTTTTCCAGGAACTGAGGCGCTCTCGGAAACGGAGCGGCGCATCATAGCCAATTACGTTCCCAAATTCAATTCATGGCGGCTGACCTTCACTTTTCCATTAATTTTCGCAGCCCGGACGGTTTGTTTTTTGATCGGGGCGAACAAAGATCCGAAATTAATCGAGCGGATTTTTTCCGGAGACTCGGCTCTTCCGGCCGCGCGAGTGGATCAGAACGCGAAAAGCGTAACGTGGATTATCGAACCGCAATCGTGATTGGCTTGTTCTAGACTGCGCGCGAATGCAGACAATTATCGTTACCGGCTCCTCCGGTCTGATCGGTTCGGAAACAGCCAAACGTTTTGCGCAAAAGGGACTGCGAATCGTAGGCATCGATAATGATATGCGGGCGCAGTTTTTTGGGGCGGAGGCTTCCACCAAATCAACGCGTGACGAGTTGGTGAAAGAGCTGCGCGAATACGAGCATCACGATCTCGACATTCGCAATGCCAAATCAATCAACGCGCTTTTTGCCAAACATCGCGGCACGATTCGCGCCGTCGTGCACACCGCGGCGCAACCATCGCATGATTGGGCCGCGCGAGAGCCGCAGACCGATTTCACGGTCAACGCCAACGGCACCCTGAATTTGCTCGAAGCGGCGCGCGAACATTGTCCGGAAGCGCCGTTCGTCTTTACCTCCACCAACAAAGTGTATGGCGATACTCCGAATCGTCTGCCGTTGCGTGAACTGGAAACGCGCTGGGAAATCGAGGCCGGCCACGAATTCGAACCCGGAATTCCCGAAACGATGAGCATCGATGCGACCAAGCATTCTCTTTTTGGGGCCTCGAAAGTCGCGGCGGATATTTTGGTGCAGGAGTATGGCCGGTATTTTGGAATGCCGACGGCGTGTTTTCGTGGCGGTTGTTTGA
>WNGO01002909.1_pt2 | contig 13416 bp, 13 predicted proteins | sample 5400511 | NCBI WGS metagenome assembly WNGO01 (sample SAMN13153380, study PRJNA577476) | soil metagenome | isolation source: 20 cm soil or saprolite under Garry oak tree replicate 2 | place: USA:California | collected 2016-06-15
TCGAGGCTCGCCAGGAAACGACCCTCCCGACTCCGCCCGACGACCCGTCTCCCCCGCCGTTGGACGCCTGGGCCCCCTCGATCGATCGCGAGACGTACGATGCGGCGATCGCCAGGATCCACGAGCACATCGCGGCGGGCGACACGTACCAGGTCAACTTCACGCTCCGCCTCCGCGCGACCCTCGCGGGCGATCCGAAGGGCCTCTACCGCGACCTCTGCTACGCCCAACGCGGTGCCTACTCCGCGTACCTCGACCTCGGCCCGTACCGCATCCTGTCCGCCTCCCCGGAGCTGTTCTTCAGGATCGACGGCGGCACGGTTTCGACCAAGCCGATGAAGGGCACGGCGCCGCGAGGCCGGTGGCTCGCGGAGGACGAGGCGATCCGTGCGCGGCTGCGCGGTTCGATCAAGGAGCGCGCGGAGAACGCGATGATCGTGGACCTCCTGCGGAACGACCTCGCACGCGTGGCCCGCACCGGCTCGGTGCGATGGAGCGACGTCTTCGAGGCTGAGCGGTTCGAGACGGTGTGGCAGTTGACCTCGACGGTCTCCGCCGATCTCTCACCAGAGCGATCCCTGCGGGACGTCTTCGGCGCGCTGTTCCCGAGCGGCAGCGTCACGGGTACACCCAAGGTGCGGACGATGCAGATCATCGCGGACCTCGAGGATGCACCACGGGGAGCGTACTGCGGGACGGTCGGCTATCTCGCGCCTGCCGGCGCGCCGGGCCCGCGCGCGTGGGACTCGCGGGCGAGCGCAGAGTACGACGAGGTCCTCACGAAGGCCAGGGTATTGACGCACCGCCGGCCGGTGTTCCGGCTGCTCGAAACCTTCCGCTTCGATCCGGATGACGGGTACCGGCGCCTCGACGAGCATCTCGCGAGGCTGCGCGCGTCCGCCGCGTACTTCGGCTTCTCCGAGGACGAAGCGGCGGTCCGGGCGGCGCTCGACCGGGAGACCGGGAGGTTCCCGGGGAAGGTGGTGCGCGTCCGGCTGCTGCTGGATCGGCGAGGGCACGTCGAGACGGGATCCGCGCCGATCTCCTCCGGAGCCGAGCCGGTCCGACTCGCGCTCGACCGCGACCACCCCGTCGACCCCGCCGACGTGTTCCTGTTCCACAAGACCACGCTCCGCGAACGGTACGAAGAAGCCGCCGCGCGTCACCCCGACGCGGACGACGTGATCCTGATCAACGATCGGGGCGAGGTGACGGAGACGACGATCGCGAACCTCGCGGTCCGACTCGACGATCGGTGGTGGACCCCTCCGCTCGCGGCCGGGCTCCTGCCCGGCTGCGAGCGAGCCGCGCTGCTCTCCGGCGGATCGATGGCGGAGCGATCGATCCGCCTCGAAGATCTCGAGGCGGCCGAGGGACTGGCCGTGTTGAGCTCGGTGCGTCCCTGGCGGGATGCGGCGCTGATCGACGCGGCGCTACGGAACTAGCCCGCCGTCCGCCTCCGTCGCGGGTCCAACGGGTCCGGACGGGAACTGGAAGGGGCGCATCGTCGATCCGTCGAGGGGACACGCGCAGATCGGACAACGGGGAGGCTCTTCGTAGACGAGGACCGTCCGCTCGCAGTACGGGCAGGCGCCCATGCGCATCGCAGGTGGTTCCGTCGTCTCGTTCGCCATGGTGTGGTGCGCCGCGTCCGGGGGGAGCGGTCCCTCAAGCCATCGGCAGCCTCGGGCGGGCGCTTGACACCGTGCGTGCGTTCCGCGACTTCCGGACCACGGGATGGCCTTGGGCCCGGGCCATCTGCGAGATCGGGGGCCTTCGGGCATCCCCCAGATGCAGCGAAGCCCTCCCATCAGGAAGGGCTTCGGCCTTGGTGGGGCTCAGGCGGCGCGCTTCTTCGACTTCCGCTTCCCCCGCGGGATGTAGGCGTGGACGGGTTCGTGCTGCCAGCAGTACTGCCACTTGTTGTATCTCGAAAGCTTCGTGCCGCAGCCCGGCGCCTCGCACACGCGGCCCTCGGAGTACGTCCTGTTCGGTCGGGGCAGCGTGCGAACCGCCGCCCCCCGGAACCTGTCGTCCTGCATGCGGTCACATCCTTCCCAGGGGCCCGTTCTGACGGGCACGGGGTCGAGCCCCCTCGTACCGTGTACGAACAGCCCCGGACGCCGGTTCATTCCGCAACGACCCCGGATGGGCCACCCGCCGTCCACGGAACGGTACGGAACGATGGTGACACCGCCCGGTGACATCTGATGGGCCGTTCGGTGTCCGCGAGATGGCGCGGGCGGGGCGGCTAGGTCCCAGTGCCCCCGAACCGAGGCTCGCGCTTCTCCAGGAACGCCCGCATCCCTTCGCGCTGGTCCGCCGTCCCGAACAGGTCCAAGAACAGTGCTCGCTCGACACGGATCCCGTCGGGTCCGGGCGTCTCGGCCGCCGCTCGGATCGCGTGCTTCGCGGCCGCGAGCGCCTCGAGCGGGCCGTTCGCGAACGACCGTGCATCCTTGACCGCCTCGTCGAAGACGGCCTCGGCCGGGTGGATCACCTCCGCGACGCCCGATCGGCGCGCGGTGTCGGCGTCCAGCTGCATCCCGGTGTACACGAGGTGACGCGTCACCCCCGGTCCGACGAGGCGCGTCAACCGCTGGGTCCCGCCGGCGCCCGGGATCACCCCGAGCGCGATCTCAGGCTGGCCGATCTTCGCATCGTCCGCCACGTAGCGCAGGTCGCACCCGAGCGCCAGCTCGAGGCCGCCGCCGAGCGCGTAGCCGGTGATCGCGGCGATCGAGATCTTCCCGATGCGTTCCAGCAGATCGCAGGCGTCGCCGAGCGCCTCGACGCTCGGGCGCACCTCGTCCTTGGTCCACCCGGCCATCGCCTTGATGTCGGCGCCTGCCGCGAAGAGCTTCGGGCCGCCCCACACCACGAGCGCCCCGACGTCGGAGCGCTCTTCGGCTTCGCCGATCGTCTCCCCCAGCTCGACGCCGACCCGCAGATCGATCGCGTTCGCGGGCGGGCGGTCGATGCGGATCACCCCGACGCCGTCATCCACCTCGAGACGCACGAACTCGCCCATGGCGGCGCAGCCTACCCCGTGTCGATCGCCGCGGCCGCCTCGAGGGTTGCCCGGAGGCCGACAACGAGCGGCGTGCGGGCGACCCCGAACGCCGAGGCGGCGTCGGGCGCGTCGGCCCGCGACGGCAGGGCGAAGAACGACGCGGTCACGGCGTCGAACGGGACGCCGAGGAGCCGCGTCAATGCCTCCGCGGCGGCTTGCCCGGAGGCGTGGGTCGGGACCGCATCGTCTCCCCGGAGGAGCCGAGTCAAGCCGTCGCCGGTCACGACGTCCGGACCTTCCAGACCCCACGTCCCGGCGAGCTCGGCCTCGTCATCGTCGATCGCGGCGAGCACCGACGCGACGTCCTCCGCGAAGATCGGGGCCAGGTCGTCGTCGCCGGGACCGACCACGAACGGCGGCTCGGCAAGGGCCCCCTCGACCGTGGCCGTGAACCACAGACCCCCGAGCCCGTACGCGTGCGTCGAGCGCACGATCGCGTGCTCCATGCCGGACGCCCGAACCGCCTCTTCCGCGAGGCCCTTCGCCCGCAGGAACGGCTGCGTGGTCTCCGGGTCGGCTCCGGGCACGGAGAGCAGCACGAACCGTTTCGTGCCAGCGTGCTTCGCCGCCTCCAGGGCGCGAAGCACGCTGCCGTGGTTCGCGCGGAACAGCTCGTCCGGATCCGGCTGGGCAACACCGCCGATCAGGTGGATCACCGTGTGGCACCGGGGGAGGATCTCCGAGAGCGCGTCCGGGGAATCGATCTCGCGAACGGCCACCTTCGCCCCCAGCTGGCGCAGGTAGGTGGCATCGGACGCCCGGCGGACGGTGGCCCGAACCTCGTCACGTGCCAACAGCGCCTTCACCGTCGCCCGGCCGATCACGCCGGACGCGCCGGTCACCATCACGGTCATGCCGGGAGGCTATCGCTCCGCGCCTGGGCGACTTCGGGATGGAAACGGCACCTGCAACCCGTGGCGTTGCACCTGCAATGAACTGCTAGACTCGCCGCTCGTGGAACGGGCCCCGAGCGACTTCGCGGAGGTGATGACCCTCCTACGCGAACACGGCCTTCGGATGACCCCGCAGCGCCGGGCGATCGTCTCCGAGGTGATGCGCACGCAGGGGCACATCTCGCCGGCACAGATGGCCCGCACGATCCAAAGCGAGATGCCGGGCGTCAACGCATCCACGATCTACCGGACCCTGACCCTGCTCGAAGAGGTGGGCGTCTTGCAGCATTCCCACCTCGAATCCGGCGCCGAGTACCACAAGCGGGACGAGGCACAGCACGTCCACCTGACGTGCAGCCGGTGCGGCCGCGACGATGCCCTGTCGCTGCAGGAGGCGGGCAAGCTCGGTTCGCTGATCCACGCCCATCACGGGTTCGTTGCGGATCTGACCCACTTCGCGATCACCGGTCTCTGCGCCGACTGCGCCGGGCCCTGACCGGCCGACCTCACCCGCCGAAGAGCGCCGGCAGCAGGCTCGCTTTCCCGAAGAGGAACAACGTCCCGATCACCAAGCTGAAGATCCCCGTCAGGACCGCGACCGTGACGTAGATCTTCCAGTTCTGCGACGCGCGGAGGAAGCCGAACGAAGAACCGAGCGTGATCACACTGTTGGAGGTCAGCAGGCCAACGAGGAACGCGAGCAGGACGACCACGCCGGCCCCCTTCCCGCTCGCACCTGCCGCCGCCAGGAAGATCAGCACCTGTGTGGGGGTCTCCGCTCCCACCCCGTGGATCATCCCGACGCCGAACGCCGTGCGCCGGCCGTAGTTCATGAACGCGTCGGGCTCGGGATGCTTGTGGTGATGGTGACCGGGGCGACCGTGGTGGCCGTGATGCCACTCCGATACCGGAAGATCCTCGGCGACCGCGAGGGCGACGCGCTCATCTTCGGCGGCGTGGGTGTGGACGGGCTCGGCTCGGTGAGCGCGATCGGGATCTTCCGTCTCGCCACCTTCGGGGCGGATCTTGCGATACGCGTTCCGAGCTCCGCTGAAGATGAGCATCCACCGGCTGCGCATCCGGAACTCCCGGCCGTGACGGATCAGTGACGTGAACACGAACACACCGAGGACGACGAGCGTCGCCCCGACGATCCGCTGCATCACGTCGTCGACGCCGGGGGGGAGCCGCTCCCCGAGGACGATCGCAGCGACGCCGATCACGAACACCACCAGCGCGTGCCCGAGCGCGTAGAGCGTCCCGAAGGCGAACGCCTGCGAACGGTCATCCTGCGAGCCGGTGATGTCGGTGATCGCGGCGATGTGGTCCCAGTCGATCCCGTGGCGGAAGCCGAAGAGGAACGCCGTGACGAGGAACCCGAGCCCGAACACCTCAGATGATGCGATGAGCACGACCCTCCCAATGGTGACAGGGACCATCGAACCACACGCATGCAGGCCACGGCAACTGCAAGCTATTGCAAGACGCGCTCGGATCGGATCAGAAGGCCGGTGTCTCGCGCCAGGGACCGAAGACGGACTGGAGCGCTTCGGTCACCTCACCCTCCGTGCACCGAGCTCGCGCGCAGTCGATCAGGGGCACCATGAGCTCGGCGCCCGGCTCCCGAGCTGCGGCGACCAACGACGCGAGCCCGGATGCGGCTGCCTCGGCGTCGCGCTCCGTCCGCGTCCGCTCGAGGGCACCCCGCTGGGCATGCTCGGTTGCCATCGGGATCTCGAGAACCTCGAGCGGCTCGTCGTCCGACCCGGTGAACGCGTTGACGCCGACCTGGACCAGATCCCCCTGTTCGAACCGGCGTTGCTCCTGGAAGGCGGCCTCGGCGATCTCCTGGACGAACCAGCCGTTGTCGACGCCGTTGAGGACCCCCTCGAGCATGGACCCGTCACCGAGGTCAGCGATCCTCGCGAACAGTCCCTCGGCGAGCTCCTCGATCCGGTCGGTGAGCCACTCCACGTAGTACGACCCGCCGAGCGGGTCGACCACGTCCGGCACGCCCGTCTCGTAGGCGATCACCTGCTGCGTTCGGAGCGCGAGGGTCGCAGCCTCCTCGGTCGGGAGGGCGAGGACCTCATCGAGGGCGTTCGTATGGAGTGACTGTGCGCCACCCAACACGGCGGCGAGGGCCTCGATGGCGGTCCGGGCGACGTTGTTCATCGGCTGCTGGGCGGTGAGGGAGACGCCCGCCGTCTGCGCGTGGAACCGGAGGCGTTGCGCCGCGGGATCGATGGCCCCGTACCGGTCACGCAGCCATCGCGCCCAGATGCGGCGCGCGGCTCGGAACTTCGCGATCTCCTCGAAGAAGTCGATGTGCGCGTCGAAGAAGAAGCTCAGCTGGGGCGCGAACGCGTCGATCGGCAAGCCCCGGTGCAGCCCCAGCTCGACGTAGGCGAACCCATCGGCGAGGGTGAACGCGAGCTCCTGTGCCGCGGTCGAGCCGGCCTCCCGGATGTGGTAGCCGCTGACGCTCAGAGGGTGGTACTTCGGCACCCGTTCGGCGCAGAACGCCATCAGGTCGGCGATCAGCCGCAGATGCGGCCGGGGCGGGAACAGCCACTCCTTCTGCGCCGTGTACTCCTTGAAGATGTCGGTCTGCAGCGTGCCTGCGAGCGACGACCACGCGACCCCCTGCCGTTCCGCCGCAACCAGGTAGCAGGCGAACAACCACGGCGCGGGCCCGTTGATCGTCATCGAGACGGTCACCTCGTCAAGAGGGATCCCGTCGAACAGGGTCTCGATGTCGTCAAGGGAATCGGCGGCGACGCCGCACCGGCCGACCTCGCCCTCGGCACGAGGGTCGTCCGAGTCGAAGCCCATCAGCGTGGGCATGTCGAAGGCCACGGACAGCCCGGTCTGGCCCCGCTCGGTCAGGACCCGGAACCGCTCGTTCGTCTCTCGCGGCGTCCCGTAGCCGGCGAATTGGCGCATCGTCCAGAGACGGCCCCGGTACATCGACGGATACACGCCGCGCGTGAACGGATAGGCGCCGGGAGCGCCGAGGTCGGTGACCGGATCGAACCCCGAGAGGTCGCCGTCGCGATACACCGGTTGCAGCGGGACGCCGGAACGGCTGGTGTGGCTCCGCTCCGGCGCCGGTACGTCTCGTGTTCGCGGGCTCGTCTCGACCATCGTGTCGTCGGTGCGAGCGTACCCGCTACGAGGACGTTCGACGGGCGAGCGCCGCGGCGGCCCGGTACGGGTCGACTCGCCGCTCGGTCAGGTCGGCGACGAGCTCCGTGTCGTCGGCGAGATGCGCGGCCACGGCCAGCTTGAAGCGTTCCGCGGCGAGCGACTCCACCTCCGCCAGCAGGCGCGCGCGACGCTTCGCGTCGCGCGCGCCCGAGGTCCGGGCCCACGCATCGTGCTCTTCGATCGCCGCCCATACGGCCGACACGTCCCCCGTCGTCGCCGTGACCGAGAGCACGGGCGGGTCCCGATCCCGCTTCGGCCCGAGATGCAGCATCTGACGCAGCTCGCGCATCACCTCGCGCGCGCCGTCGCGGTCGGCCTTGTTCACCACGAAAACGTCGGCGGCCTCGAGGATCCCGGCCTTCGCCATCTGCACCGCATCCCCCAGTCCCGGGGCGAGGATCACGACCGCGGTGTCCGTCGCTGCGGCCACGTCGACCTCAGCCTGCCCGACGCCGACCGTCTCCACCATCACGGGGTCGTACCCGGCGGCGTCGAGGATCCGCACGCCCTCGGGCGCGGCGAGCGCCATCCCGCCCAGGTGGCCACGCGTGGCCATCGATCGGATGAAGACATCCGGGTCCGTCGCGTGCTCCTGCATCCGCACCCGGTCACCGAGGAGGGCCCCGCCCGTGTAGGGGGAGGTCGGATCGACGGCGAGGACGGCGACGCGGCGCTCGTCGGCGCGGAGCGCGCCGACGAGCGCCCCCGCGAGCGTCGACTTGCCCACCCCGGGGGCCCCGGTGATGCCGACGGTGACCGCGCGCCCGGTCGCGCCGTAGATACCGGCCGACAGCCGCTCGAGCTCGGGCCGCCCGTCCTCCACGAGCGAGATCGCGCGGGCGACCGCACGGCGGTCGCCCGCGAGGACCCCGCGGACCAACCCATCGACCTCCATCGGCGGCTGAGCCTACCCGGTGCCGTCCGGGCGCCGAACGGGGTCCGGCTCGGGCGGCAGGGATCAGCGCGCAGACAGGAGCGTCGTCAGACGGCGCACCGTGCCGAGGTGACGGATCATCCCTCGGACCCGGATCCGCCTCGCGAGGAGATCCCGGATCAGCGCGCGCCCGTCGCGGCTGAAGACGTCGGGCAGACCGAACCGCAGCGGCGCGCCCGCGAGCTCCAGCAGCTTGGTCGAGGAAGCGCTGACGACCACGCGGGCGCCCGGGTCGCGTCCGTCCGTGACCAGGATCTTCCCGTCCGATGACCGGAGCGAGACCGCGACGCCCGCATCGACCGCTTCGATCGCCACGACGTCCCGTCGCCGGAGCCGCCGGGACGGGTCGCGGCTGAGGTTCTGGTGCACGAGCCCATCGATCAACTCCGTGATCCCGGCGGGCTCCCCGACCGATCCGGACCCCTCGCTCACGGCGCGAGCAGGACCTTGGTCGCGACCCGCCGGTCGAAGAGCTCGTATCCCCGCGCGGCCTCCTCCAGCGACAGTCGATGGCTCACGATCGGCGATGGATCGAGCCGGCCTTCGGCGAGGAGGGTCATCGTGCGCTGCCAATACGCATGCGTGGGGCACAGCCCCGCGAAGCGCACCTCGAGGGCCCGTGCCCAATAGACGCCGAGCTGGAGTTCCGTGACCTCGCCCGCGAACATCCCGACGACCACGATCCGTCCCCCGCGGCGGACGAGGTCGACGGAGGTCTCGTAGGCGGCAGGCGTGCCGACCGCCTCGATCACGACGTCGGCGCCCCGGTCGTCCGTGGCGCGCGCGAGGACCATCTGCGGGTTGACGCGAGCGGCGTCGACGGGGATCGCGCCGGCCGCATGGGCCACCGCGCGGCGGGCCGGATCGACGTCGATCCCGAACACGGTCCTCGCCCCGAGGGCGAACAGCGCCTGTACCGTGCAGCAGCCGACGGGACCAAGCCCGACAACCGCCGCGGTGTCGTCCGGCGTCACCGCGGCCAGGCTCGCCGCGTACATGCCGGTGGTCAGGACGTCGCCGACGAAGAGCGCGCGTTCATCGTCCACCGCGTCCGGGATCGCCAACAGGTTGGTGTCGGCGAAGGGCACGCGGACGCGTTCGGCCTGGGCACCCGGAAGGTCCCCGCCGAACGGTCCGGCGCCGAGGATCGCGTGGTCCTCGCAGAGCGCCGTTTCCCCACGCCGGCAGAACCAGCAGGACCCGCACGCGATGTGGAAGGACACCACGACCCGCTCACCCGGCCGGAAGCCGGTCACGTCATCGCCGATCGACTCCACCACGCCGGCGGCCTCGTGGCCGAGGACCGAGCCCTGGTCGATCGGGGCCTTGCCGTGGAAGAAATGGAGGTCCGATCCGCAGATCGCCGTCCTCGTCACCCGAACGATCGCGTCGGTCGCACGTTCGATCACCGGCGCCGCGACGTCGGCGACCTCCACCCGACCCACCTCCGCGAACACGACCGCCCGCACGCTAGCCCTCGTCCGGGAACACCGTGTCGACCTCACCGGTGAGGCGCACGAGCTCGTTCGCAGCTCGAACGTATCGCACGATCGTGGGCAGATCTCCACGGACCTTCAGCTTCCCTTGCATCATCCCCTTGATCGGGTCGAGCTCTCCGAGCAGGATGTCCTTCCATCGCGTGTAGGGGGCGCTGAGCACGTACGCGGCCCGCTCGCCCGCACCAGCGTCCACGACGCCGCCGCCTCGGCAGGCGCCGTGCCAGAGGTCGAGGTACCCCCACACGTCGTCCGGGACGCGGATGTCGGGCTCGGCCTGGACGAGGAACGCGATATCGCCCTCCCAGTCCGCGGCGGCGGCGCGGTACTCCGCCGACCGGTTGATGAGCTCGATGAAGGCTTGGAACCAGCCATCGGTCGGGAACGTCGGCACGTCGGCACCCCTCGGTCGCAGAGGTCACAGGATACGGGGCGGGTCACCGGGAGCTGAAGATGATCACGATGCCGATCACGTTGAACGCGACGTGTGCGGCGATGTCCGCCACGAGGTTCGCGCGGCGTTCGTAGATCAACGCGAGACCGACGCCGGTGAAGACCATCAGCGTCTGCAGGAACACGACGTCGCGCCAGGGCGCGTCGACGACGTGCGACGCCCCGAACAGCAGGCCCGACACCACCGCCCCCACGACCACCCCATGACGATCGCGGAGGCTGCGGTAGAAGATCCCGCGGTAGAAGAGCTCCTCGGTGATCGGGGCGAGCACCAGCGCCAGGAACGCCGTGAGGATCTTGGCGTTCATCGAGAGCCCGCCCGGGATCTGCTCCGGAGGCGCCACGTCCGCGCCGAACACCCGGCGGAAGAGCCAGAGCAGCGGGACGGCGACGACGACCCCGATCACGAGATACAGGAGCGCCCCCAATCCGAAGCCCACCGATGCGTCTCGGATGCCTTTCGCACCGAACGTGATCCCCACTCGGCTGCGCCAGTCCCTGGTCCTCCAGGTGAGCCACACGAGCATCGCTCCGAGGAACGCGGCGTCTGCGGCGACGGTCGCCACGATCTGCGGCAGCCCCTCGATGGGTTCGCCCGCTCCCACGCCCATCACCAACAGCACGATGGTCGCCACGGCGACCTGTGCGATCACGAGGTTGCCGACGACGAAGACGGCGATGGCTTGCCAGGGTCCCCACCGGACCGCCGGGAGATCGCCGGGCCCGTGCTCGGGCGCCCCGGGAGGTGGCGGCGGCAGCTCCGGGATCAACGGAGCTCCGCCGGGTCCGGGATCACGACCGGATCGCCGCCGCGACGGATCTCGGCACCCAGCGAAACGAGCTTCTGCTCGAAGTCCTCGTATCCACGATCGATGTGGTGGACGTCGGCGACCTCGGTGATGCCGTCCGCGACGAGCGCGGCGATCACGAGGGCCGCACCGGCACGGATGTCCGGCGCGCGGACGGGCGCGGCGGACAGGCGCGGAACCCCCCGGATCACCGCGTGGTGCCCCTCCGGGCTGATGTCCGCCCCCATCCGCTGGAGCTCGCCGATGTAGGTGAACCGACCCTCGAAGACGTTCTCGGTCGCGATGCTCGTCCCGTCGGCGACGGCGAGCATCGCGAGGAGGATGGGCTGGAAGTCGGTCGCGATCCCCGGGTACGGGAGCGTGACGAAGTCCAGCGCACGCGGCTGTCCGTGCTGCCGGACGCGCAACCCCTCCCCCTCCGGCCGGGTGACCTCCGAGCCCGCGTCCTCCAGCTTCGTGAGGAACAGGTCGAGGTGCTCGGGCCGCGCGTTCTCGATCGTGACGTCGCCCTGGGTCGCGACGGCCGCCGCCGCCCACGTGCCCGCTTCGATCCGGTCGGGGACGGCGTCGTGATCGGCCGGACGCAGCTCGCGCACGCCGTCGATCGTGATCGTGCTGCTGCCGGCGCCCAGCACCTCGGCGCCCATCGACACGAGGAAAGTGGCGAGATCGGCGATCTCGGGCTCGCGCGCCGCGTTGTCGATCACGGTGGTGCCGCGCGCGAGCACGCCCGCGAGCAGGAGGTTCTCGGTCGCGGTCACGCTCGGGTAGTCCAGCGTGATCGACGCACCGTGCAAGGACGGCGCCTCGGAGGAGCGGCCCGAGCACCACGATCGATGCGCGGATCTGCCCCACCAGGTCGTGCGGCGCCTCGAACGCGGTCACCTCGGTCGCGTCGAGCACCGCCGTCCCGTCGCGGAGGTCGACCGTCACGCCGAAGTGCTCCAGCAGCTCGGCCATGACGGCGCAGTCGCGGATCCGCGGCACGTTGCGCACGACGCTTCGCCCCGGCGCCAGCAGGGCGGCGGCCATCAGCTTGAGCGCTGAATTCTTGGCGCCGGACACCCGAACGGATCCCTCGAGGCGCGCGCCACCGGTGACGAAGAGCCGCTCCATCGTTCGATGGTAGACCGACGGGACCGCCGGTTCCCCTACCCGGCGACGACGATGCGCGCCTCGGCCTTCGCGACCTCGGCAGCGGCGAGATCGTCGTCGGCGGCCGCTCGCGCTTGCGCCTCTTCGAGGCGCGCGCGAGCGGCCGCCACGTCGATCTGGTCCGCGAGCTCGGCGTTCGCGGCCAAGACGTCGGCCCGCGTCACTCCCTCGTCCGAGGACACGTGGAGGAAGCCGCCGTCGACGACGGCCACCAGCCACGTGCCGTCCTCCCGCTGCATGCGGAGCGGCGCGATCGAGAGCTGGACCAGCAGGGGGGCGTGCCCCCCCAAGATCCCGACCATCCCGTCCGTGCCGTGGGCGACGAGCATCTGGACGTCGCCCGTCCACACCTCCCGCTCGGGCGTGACCAGATGGACCTCGACCGTCACGAGCCGACCGTCTCCAGCTGCTTACCCTGCTCGACGGCTTCCTCGATCCCGCCCACCATGAAGAAGGCCTGCTCCGGCAGATGGTCGTAGTCGCCTTCGCATAGACCCCGGAAGGACGCGATCGTCTCGTCCACCGGCGTGTACTTCCCGGGGATCCCCGTGAACTGCTCGGCCACGAAGAAGGGTTGGGACAGGAACTTCTGGATCTTGCGGGCGCGCGAGACGATGACCTTGTCCTCTTCGGAGAGCTCGTCGATCCCGAGGATCGCGATGATGTCCTGCAGGTCCTTGTACCGCTGCAGGATCTCCTGAACGCGCCGCGCGACCCGGTAATGATCCTCGCCGACGTACCGAGGGTCGAGGATGCGACTCGTCGAGTCCAGGGGATCCACGGCCGGATAGATCCCGAGTGCCGAGATCTCGCGGGAGAGCACCGTGGTCGCGTCCAGGTGCGCGAACGCCGCGTGCGGCGCCGGATCGGTGATGTCGTCGGCGGGCACGTAGATCGCCTGGAGCGACGTGATGGACCGTCCACCCGCCGACGTGATCCGCTCCTGGAGGTCGCCCATCTCGCCCGCCAGGTTGGGCTGGTATCCCACGGCGGAAGGCATCCGCCCGAGCAGCGTCGAAACCTCCGAGCCCGCTTGGGTGAACCGGAAGATGTTGTCCACGAACAACAGCACGTCCTTGTGCTCGACGTCGCGGAAGTACTCGGCCATCGTGAGCGCCGAGAGCGCGACGCGCAGGCGCACACCCGGCGGCTCGTCCATCTGCCCGAAGACGAGCGCGGTCTTGTCGATCACGCCCGACTCGGTCATCTCGAGGAACAGGTCGTTGCCCTCGCGGGTCCGCTCCCCCACCCCGGCGAAGACGGACACACCACCTTGCTGCTCGGCCTGGCGGCGGATCATCTCCTGGATGATCACGGTCTTCCCGACACCGGCCCCGCCGAACATCCCGATCTTGCCGCCCTGGACGTACGGCTCGAGGAGGTCGATCACCTT
>WNGO01002992.1_pt1 | contig 13413 bp, 14 predicted proteins | sample 5400511 | NCBI WGS metagenome assembly WNGO01 (sample SAMN13153380, study PRJNA577476) | soil metagenome | isolation source: 20 cm soil or saprolite under Garry oak tree replicate 2 | place: USA:California | collected 2016-06-15
TCGTCCAAGGCTGCGTCACGTTTTGGATGCGTAGTTTGCACTTGTCGCTCACCAGCGTGAAATGAAGTTGGTCACCCATTCGGTTGAACTTGTAGGTGGCTGATTGCTTGCAGGCTTTCGGGGTCTTCCCGCGCACCTCGCTGATTGTGAGACTGTCGCCGGACACCGTGTAATGACCCCACACATCAGGTTGGCTGTTCTTGTCGAGGTCGACCTGGAATGTTCCGTCAGGATTAAAAGTCCAGACGGTGGCCGAGCGTGTTAGTCCATGTACCGACGAGAGCAGCCGGGCCGGATGTGGGGGCGGTCGCGCACGCGCCCATCAGCGCTATCAAAGCGCCGGCGAAAATAATTCGGAGAGAGTGTTGTGGTTTCATGGCCGGCATCCTGGCTCGCAGCAACGTGACCCGTCAAGCGCAGATCTCCGCGAAGAGATTGGTTGCTAAAGACTTAGCCTTCAACGTAGAAAGTCTCCGTGGATCAGACACCGGCACCGGTTCCTCTATCGCCAAGACCAAACTGGTGGATGCAAAACTGGAAATGGTTCGTTCCGGTTGGCTGTTTCAGTATTGCGCTGTTATTCGTCGCTTTTGTTTGCTCAGTGGTCTTGATCGTATTCAGCGCAATAAAATCGACCAATGTTTACAAAGATGCGCTGGCCCGGGCCAAGGCACACCCTGCCGTCATCGAGGTCCTTGGTTCGCCTATCACGGACGGATTTCTGGTCTCAGGAAACACAAACGTCAACGGCGCTTCAGGTGAAGCGAACCTCTCCATTCCCGTCTCCGGTCCAAAAGGAAAAGGAACAATCTACGCAGCGGCAACTAAGTCGCTTGGCCGATGGAACTATTCTGGGCTCGTCTTGGAAATCGAAAAAACGCATCAACGAATCAATCTTCTCGAAGAGCCGGCGCCTGTGAGCTCGCTCTAATCACTCCCGTGAAGGCCGCAATAAATAACCTCTCCGTTAGCGCAATTCTTTTCGGAATCCTTGGAGGAATTATCGGCATCGCCGCCGGACTCTTTCTCGGCTTTGCTCTCGGCTCCGCCCTCGCGGCCGCATTTCATGTCTCTACCTTTGAAGGTGAGGCCGGTTATTTTGCCGTCGCGATTGCTCTACTCGTGACGTTCATCGTCACACCACTATCCATTCTTCTCGTGCTCTATTGGCGTGGGGTTAGAAATGTTTGGCTGTTCATCGGGTTGGTCATCGTTTGTGTCTCGATCGCAGCAATCGGTGCATCCGGTTTCGGAATTTGGTACGCCGCGCAGCCGCATGTTTTGAACATCAACGGGCCGACGCCGCTGCTCGAATTTGAAGTTAAACCACCAGCCGGCCAGTCTCTGGAAAGTCTTACTGAGGTTCAGCCGGAACTGGACACAGACCGCAACGCGATGCCGGGCTACTGGCACACCGATGCACCTGCAAACTCCGGCGTGCGCGCTGGCTATGTCGAACTCTACTTCCGTACGTCGAAGCGCCTGTTCGTTCTAAAGTTTCCGGGCGGCACAGACCGGATTTTTCAACTCCATTTGCCAGCCAATCCGATGAGAGCGAAATACCGCGCCTGGTCCGAGTGGCAAAACCCGGATTTCATTGCGAAAGCCGGCGAGCAGCCTACTCGCCCCTCTGGCGGAATCGATTATCAGATTCGTTACAAGCTGGATTACCAGGATCGATAAAGCGCTATAGGTGGAACGCGTTGTCCTTAACGCGTTGGCTATTGTGCTCTACTGCCTGGAATTTGCTGCGCGCTCGACGCGTTGGGAAAAACAGACCTTCGCAATTGCCATTGTCTTGAGGACAAGACGATCCACCTAAGCGCTTGGTTTACCGCGGGCGCGGCGCACGTAAGGTTCAAGCATGTCGATCTCGGAGGAGCAGGTGAAGACGGCGCTGAAATTGGTGAAATATCCCGGTTTCACTCGCGATATCGTTTCCTTCGGATTGGTGAAATCCATTCACATCGATAATGGCCACGTGAAAGTGCAGCTCGCGCTGGCCACAAATGATCCAAACATTCCAGCCGCGATAAAAAATAACGCGGAAAGTGCATTGCGCGCCATAGAAGGGATCCGCAGCACGAAAGTCTTGATCGACATCCATGCGCCGCCAGCCGGTGCCGGAACCGGCATGGCCACCACGCGCATTCCGGGTATCAAACACGTTATTGCGGTGGCGAGCGGTAAAGGCGGCGTCGGCAAATCCACCGTCGCTGCGAACCTCGCTGTCGCGCTGGAGCAAACCGGCGCCCGCGTTGGTTTGTGCGATTGCGACATTTACGGGCCGCGCATTTCACTCATGTTCGGCACGAGAGAGCGACCAACAGCTACGGAAGAAAACAAGATCGTGCCGATAGAGCAATACGGGTTGCGACTCATGTCGATGGGATTTCTGCTGGACGATACCTCGCCGGCGATCTTGCGCGGGCCGATGGTCACCCGCTACACGCAGCAATTCCTGCGGCAGGTCGAATGGGGCGAGCTCGATTATTTGGTGCTCGATCTTCCCCCCGGCACCGGAGACATCCAGCTTACGATTGTGCAAACCGTCGCCCTTTCGGGAGCGATCATCGTCACTACGCCACAGGAAGTTGCTCTCATCGACGCGCGCAAGGCCGCTACCATGTTCGACAAAGTCAACGTCCGCGTGCTCGGCTTGATCGAAAATATGAGTTACTTCATGTCCCCGTCTGACGGCAAGCGTTACGACATCTTTGGAAGCGGCGGCGGCGAACGCGAAGCCAGGCGCTTGCGAGTTCCCCTGCTCGGTCAGATTCCCAGTGACCAAGGAGTTTGTAAGGATTGCTAAAGGACTTCGTGAGCGTCTGCCGTAGGAGCCCGCAACGATAATCGTAGGCCAGAGTTAAATAAATGGCGTGGTTGACTCGTCGAACTCCAGTATTCGATCTTGTTGACTAGCAGCAGGTTTTATGAAAGAAGAACCGGAGATGCCGTCTTCGGAAGAAGATCAAGCTCAATTCGTCAAGGATTCAGCGCTCTATAAGGAGTTCCTTGCCGAACGAGCGGAGATTTTGAAGCATAAGTGGATTGAAAGCGAGAAAGCCGGCAAAGACATCGGCTTTGAGAGAGCCTTGCTTGATTGGATCGTGAAACATCGCTCCAACTGGCGAGAGCGGCGAAGGAAGGAGGCGCGCACCGAAAAGTCCGCCTCCTAATTTTTTCCTTTAACGCGATCCCGCGAGGTCGCCAAGGAACGCATGAATCAGCCGAAACAGAACTCATCAGCCGCCGTCCCCGTCATGGACGCGGAGGCAATTCGTCGCGCGCTTCGACGGATTGCGCACGAAATCATTGAGCGAAATCCTCGCCTTGAGAAAGTAGTGATCGCGGGAATTCCGTCACGCGGTGTGGAGATCGCGAGGCGCATCGCCGGTTTTATTGGCGAGATCGAGAAGAATGACGTTGAGACCGGCGTCATCGATGTGGCGATGCATCGCGACGATGTAGGCACGCGACGGGAGCTGCCTGTAGTGCGCGTCTCGAAACTTCCTTTGCCACTGGAGGAGCGCACAGTGATCATCGTCGACGATGTTTTTTATACCGGGCGCACTGTGCGCGCGGCCATGGATGCCATTAACTCGTTCGGGCGCCCCGCCCGCATCCAACTTGCCGTGCTGATCGATCGCGGCCACCGCGAGCTGCCCATTCGTCCGGATTACGTGGGAAAGAATTTGCCGACTGCGACGCCTGAACAAATTCAGGTGCACCTGCAAGAAACGGATAATAAAGCCGATGCAGTGTGGCTGGAAAGCGAATGAATGTGACCACCCGCTGGACACGAAAAGATCTTGTCGGCCTACGTGAGTTGACAGCAGACGAAATCAATTTCGTTCTCGAGACCGCCGACGCATTTAAGCAAGTCGGCACCCGCGAGATCAAAAAGGTCCCAGCCCTCCGTGGAAAAACACTGGTCAACTTCTTTGTGGAGCCAAGCACGCGAACGCGCACTTCATTTGAGCTGGCGGCATTTCGATTGAGCGCGGACGTGATCAACATTTCGGCAACCACGTCGAGCCTGACAAAAGGCGAAACCCTCAAAGACACCGCGCGCAATCTGGAAGCGTTACACGCGGATATTCTTGTATTGCGTCACAGCTCCGCCGGCGCGCCGCAGTTTTTGGCAAATCGGCTGAAAGCGAGCGTGATCAATGCAGGTGACGGAGCGCACGAACATCCCACACAGGCGCTTCTCGATCTTTACACAATCCGCGAGCGGAGAGGAAAAGTCGCGGGATTACACGTGGCCATCATCGGGGACATTTTGTTCAGTCGGGTCGCGCGCTCGAACATCTTTGGCCTGCTTAAGCTCGGCGCGCACGTGACGTTGGTCGGGCCGAGCACCCTCGTTCCGCGCGAGTTCGAAAAACTCGGCGTGGACGTTTCCTATAAGATCGAGGATGTGCTGCCGAAGGCGGACGTGGTTAACCTTTTGCGGATTCAACATGAACGGCAGCGCAGAGAATATTTTCCCGGCATCAGTGAATACATCCGGTTGTTCGGGCTGACGAAGGAACGCGCAAAACTTTTGAAACCGGATTGCCTGATCATGCATCCCGGTCCGATCAACCGCGGGGTCGAGATCGACAGCGAGGTTGCCGACGGATTGCAAAGTGTCATTCTCGATCAGGTCACCAACGGCCTCGCCGTCCGCATGGCTGTTCTCTATTTGTGCGGAGGAATCGCCACATGAAGCGTCTGGGAAGTGCAACCATCATTCGCAATGGCCGCGTGATCGATCCCGCAAACAAACGGGATGAGACTGCCGATCTTTACATCGCCGACGGAAAAGTCGTCGGCTCTAAATCCGAAATCAAAAATGCGAAATCCGAAATTGAAGAGATTGACGCTAAGGGCGTGATCGTTGCGCCTGGTTTGATCGATATGCACGTGCATCTGCGCGAGCCGGGATTCAGTCACAAGGAAACGATCGAATCGGGCGCGCGCGCCGCCGCAGCCGGCGGATTTACAACCATCGTTTGCATGCCGAATACGTCGCCGGTCCCGGACAATCCCAGCACGATTGCGTGGATCAAAGATCGGGCCTCTGCCATCGCGCCCGTGAATGTTTTGCCAACTGGCGCAATTTCAAAAAATCTCGCGGGCGAAGAACTCGCTCCGATCGGGTCGCTCGCGCAGGCGGGCATCATAGCGATTACAGATGACGGTCATTGCATTCAAAATCACGAGGTGATGCGGCGGGCGGTGGAGTATGCGCGAATGGTTGGAGTGCCGATTCTCGATCATTGTCAGGATTACAATCTGGTTGGCAACGGCGTCGTGCACGAAGGCTATTGGAGCACACTGCTCGGGTTGCCCGGCTGGCCTGCTGCCGGGGAGGAAGCGATTGTGATGCGCGACATTTTACTCGCGGAATTGTGCGATCATTACATTCATTGCCAGCACGTCAGCACGGCCGGAAGTGTGCGACTGATTCGTGAAGCCCGTTCGCGCGGAGTGAAAATCAGCGGGGAAGTCTGTCCGCATCACATCGCGTTAACCGACGAAGCGATCCAAAATTTTGATACGAACTATAAAGTGAATCCGCCACTGCGATCGCAGCAAGATGTGGATGCGCTGCTGGACGGAATCGCTGACGGTACACTCTCGATCTTGTGCTCCGATCACGCGCCGCACGCCGATTTCGAAAAAGAGGTCGAGTTCGACATCGCGCCATTCGGTATCATTGGTCTGGAAACCGAACTCGGTCTTTTCATGGACCTGCTCGTTCACAAACATCGACGAATCGATATCGCCCGCCTAATTGAGATGTACACGGTCGAACCGGCGCGTTTGTTGAAGATTCACGCCGGCACGTTATCAATCGGCGCGCGAGCTGATATGACGCTGATCGATCCGGAGTTGGAATGGATAGTCAGGCTGGATCAGTTTGAATCAGCCTCGCGCAACTCCCCTTTCAACGGCTGGAAGCTTAGAGGACGCGCTGTGCGGACAATCGTTGCCGGGAAAACGGTATGGAAGCTGTAGGGCGTTTGTGTGAAACGTCACCACACTGGCGTCTGACACTTTCGTGCGTTCACCCCATGTATCCGCCGTGGATGTAATGTTCCAAGTGCGCGATCGCTGCGCTCTGGCAAGAGATGACGTGTTTGACCAGGTCACCGATCGAGATCACACCCACGACTTTGTCGTCTTCTAGGACGGGCAGATGGCGAATGTGCTTGTCCGTCATTAGTCGGAGACATTTTTCGACTGGCTCGCGAGGATGCGTCACCGTCACATTGCTCGACATGATCTCGGCGACTTTCGTTTCACGCGATCGCTTGCCGCGCAGCATCACTTTACGCGTGTAATCGCGTTCGGAAACGATGCCCACCAGGCGCTCCTGATCCATCACCAACAGTGCCCCGACATTCTTCGCGTCCATCATTTCAACGGCTTGGAGAACTGTTGCATCAGGTGAAATCGAGAAAACTTGATCGCTTTTCTGATTTAGAATCGACCGGATGGTACCACTCACGTCCATAACTGAGACGTTCACGATAGGCTCAGCCTGAGCTGCGATGCAAAACAATTCTAGCGGAAATCGGGCGGATGTGGACCTTTCACTCTGACGCTGGTTTAGCTCTGTTAGTTCAAATACTTCCGCGGAGCGAGTTTGGGCGGACGTCTTCCGTTAAGAATCGCGCCGGCAGCCGCGATGTACGACAGTTCTTGGCGATCCACTGCGCAACGCAACATTAATCCGCCACGGCTCATATCGCCACGACCGACAAACTCCGCTGGGAAGCGCAGTCGCCCGCGAAAATTTGCTAGTAAAACATCGACGTACTTGCCTGTAGCAATGCTGCCGAGAAGAATGATCTCGCTCTGGGGCGGCAGCCTCTTTGCCAGGCGTCGAGAGTCACGCTCGATCGGCGCTCGGTAACGCGAATCGCTCTCGTGAATGTTCACCGTGGCAAATTCACGTAGATCGTCGAGATGAATTCGCGTTCGTGCATCAACAAGGCCGCGTGTAGGCGTAATGACGAAGACACCCGGCATTCCGCGCGCCGGGCGTGCAAATGTCGTCGCATAGGCGATCTTTCCGCGAAAATAGAGGCCGCTGAGAAAGGTGAACACGTCGGCGATTGGCGCGCCCGATTTGCCTCGCAATTTTCGCGCCAGTTCGAATTGCGCCCCATCGCTCAGAATCATCCGCGCTCGTTCACCGCCAGCGTAAGCAGGTGAAAGAAGGAAAATCCGATGATCGAGATTGTTGTCCATTTCTTGCAAGTTTCCGATTCATAAACGGCAGCGCAAGTCGCGTGCAGGATCATAGTCAGTTAAGCGCTTCGAGAGTGTTGGAGACAGGCGAAGACTGGGCCGCGCTTCTTGGTCGATAAGTGGCACAGCCGGTTCCTGTCCTTGCTTTTTGCGCGCAGGAAAGAAGATAATGAATGGTGCGTTGGACCTGGCCATTCAAATCTCACGTAGCTGACGACCACTCTTCGAGGGGTGATGCGCAGCCCGATTTCATTTGTGTCGGCCCCCAGAAAACCGGAACGGGATGGCTTTATCGACAACTCGCTGGGCACCCCGATTTCTGGATGCCTCCTATAAAGGAACTTCACTATTTTGATCAACTCGGCAGACCTGCCCTCGCAAATCCTGCGCGCCCCAGAGACGAGCGTGATCTTCGCTTTCTCAAGAGCTTAAAAAGCGTGAGCGCCGGACCTCATATCGACCTGGAGAATTATGCTCGTTTGTTCGAGCTTAAGGGGTCGCTTCTCTCTGGTGATATTTCGCCAGGCTATTCAACACTGAGCGATAAGATCATTCAGCGAGTCGTCGGATATTTCCCAAAATTAAAGGTTATTTTTCTGGCCCGTGATCCAGTCGAAAGGGCCTGGTCGCACTTGTCCATGGAGGTGCGTTCTCGCCAGATCGAGCCGTTTGACGTGGCTGATATCGACGAAGTAATTAGGAATTTGCGCCGCCCAGGGATGCTGTTGCGCTCGTACCCGAGCGCGATCGCGGCGCGCTGGCAACGCTACGTTCATCCGGACCTCTTTCGAATCTACTTTTTTGATGACCTGCAGAGAGATCCCGCTGAGTTCCGTTGTTCCATCCTCGATTTCCTAGGTGCCGATCCCAAGAAGCCGAGCGGCCGGCTGACGGCGGATTACAACAGTAAGGCCGGAATGGAAAAGCTTCGGTTTACAGACAAAGTGCGTTCCCGGATGGCTCAGTTTTTTAAAAAAGAGCTAAAGGTCTGCGCGGCGAAATTGGGCGGGCCAGCGAGAGACTGGCCGGCGCGATATGGTTTTTCGTTTCTCTTTTTCTTTCCTGTGCTGACCGATATCTTGATCTCCATCTTTGGATTGACTGGTGCGTCTAATCCGGGTTCCTATTCTTGCCTTTTGAGCCCAGGATAGAAAATAATGCGATATGCGTTGGACCCTGCCATTCAAACCTCTCGTCGGCGACGACCGCAATGGAGAAGAGCATCACTATTCCAACGGCGAGGCGTGCCCAGATTTCTTGTGCGTGGGAGCTCAGAAAGGTGGGACCTCATGGCTTTATCGGCAACTCGAGCCTCATCCCGATTTCTGGATGCCTCCATTAAAGGAGCTGCATTATCTGGATAATTTAAACAGAACGAAACGCTTTCGTCCCCCGCGCACCAGAGATGAACGTGACGTTTGTTTTTTGGAAAGCATAAAGAACCTGAGCGCCCAATCGTACATTGACTTTGAGAGTTACGGCCAATTGTTCCGACACAAAGGACCGCTCCTGTCAGGTGACATTTCACCTGCCTATTCGACGCTGAGCGATGAAATCATTGAGCGAGTGGTCAATTATTTTCCCAACTTGAAGGTGATCTTTCTGGCTCGTGATCCCGTCGAGAGAGCTTGGTCGCAATTATCAATGGGCGTGCGTCTCGGAATGATCAGCCGGTTTGACGCGACCGATGCCGAGGAAGTGATTCGGAATTTGCTTAATCCGGGGGTGCTGACTCGCTCGCATCCCAGTAAGGCCATCGCGCGCTGGAAGCGCTATGTTCGTCCGGAATACTTCCGCGTTTATTTCTTTGATGATCTGCAGAAGGATCCCGCTGAACTGCGACGCTCGATTCTGTTTTTCTTGGGCGGCGACCCAGATAAGCCAAGCGGCAGATTAAAGCCGGATGCGAACAATGACACTGGTAGGGACAAACTTCGGCTCACTGCTAAAGTGCGCGCCCGTATGGCTCAGTTTTTTGAACAGGAACTAAAAGCCTGCGCCTCGCAACTGGGCGGAGCTGCAAAGAATTGGCCGGCACGATATGGCTTTTCAATAGGCTGTCTTTTCTGGCAGTTGGCGGATTATTTCGATCTCTTCGTGTGGTTTGATCTCGATTGCCTGACACTGTAGCCGGAGAGATCGGTGCCGCCGGACAATAAATCAGTGTGCGCTGGGGTCAGCGACGGCGGCTACAGCTTTGGCTTTTGCCAGCGCGCGATTCGCCTGAAGTTCAGCCAGGTGTTTCTCCGACCAGCGGCAAAGCGCGTGCAATGGCTCAATCAGAGTCCGGCCCAATCTTGTCAGTGAATATTCCACTTTGGGCGGCACGACCGGATGAACAGTGCGTTGCACCAGGCCGTCGCGCTCGAGGCTGCGCAATGTTTGGGTAAGCATTTTCTGCGAAATTCCGCCGATCGCGCGTTGCAGTTCAGCATAACGCATCGTTCCGCCAGCGAGGATCTGAATAACCAGCGCCGTCCATTTGTCGGCAATCCGGTCGAGCACAAGTCGTGACGGGCATTGCGGTTCCAGGACCGACGGAGGAGCAGCCGTTTTAGCCATGGGTCCTTTTTTAATCCGAGCACCAGCGGAGCGCAACATTCTAAATAGTCTGTATAGCTTAAATCGACCTGTAGTTGACGAATGGATTGGTGGGTCGAAATTTTACAGTATGACAATCACGAATTTCGAACAGGCTGCGCGACCGGAATTTTTGTTTACCGAAGCGAATCGGGAACGCTCCTCGCGTAATGAAGCGGCAGCAGGGGTCGCTGACGCAGCGCTCTTAGACGAGTACTCGCGCGCGGTGGTCAGCGCGGTTGAGCGTGTCGCACCTTCCGTGGTGAATATTGAAGTCCAACAACAGGGCAAAAATCAGCCGCGCGAGGTCGCGGGAAACGGCTCAGGATTTCTGATTACACCCGACGGTTTCATTTTGACCAACAGCCACGTCGTCCACGCCGCAACTCGGATTGTCGTGAATCTTTCGGGTGGACGCGATTACCCGGGACAGCTCATTGGGGATGATCCAGAAACCGATTTGGCAGTGATCCGGATCGATGCACCTCAATTAATTCATGTGCGCCTGGCCGATTCCGAAAACTTGCGGGTCGGCCAGCTGGCGATTGCGATAGGAAACCCCTTCGGTTTCCAAGCGAGCGTCACCGCGGGCGTGATCAGCGCGCTCGGTCGCTCGATGTATTCGCAATCGGGTCGCTTGATCGACAACATCATTCAGACTGACGCGGCATTGAATCCGGGCAATTCCGGCGGTCCGCTCGTTAACTCCGCGGGCGAAGTAATCGGCGTGAACACGGCAATGATTCGTCCGGCGCAAGGCATCTGCTTTGCCATTGCGAGCAACACAGCCAGGCTGGTCGCCGGATGGCTGATTCGCGATGGAAAAATCCGGCGTAGCTACATTGGTGTGGCCGGTCAAAATGTGCCGCTGCATCGCCGGGTGATTCGATTTTATGATTTGCCGCTTGAAACCGGTGTACTTGTCGTGTCAGTGGAGAAGAAGAGTCCTGGCGAACGCGCGGGATTAAGCGAGGGCGATCTGATTATTGCGTTCAATAGCCAACCCATCGGGAGTGTGCACGATTTGCACAAGGTTTTGGTCGGCGAACAAATTGGGGTAAGCGCCAGTCTCACGGTTATTCGCCACACCGAGAAATTGGAGTTGCCGATCCTGCCTGCTGAATCGCGCTGATCAGGGGTTGACTGCAGCGACAGACGCGTCGCCTGGTATTTCGAGTGCTTTGCAGCTGACACAGCTGCCTCTACAGTGCCGCTGCGATTGTTGATTGATGAAAATTTTAGTCGTTGGCAGCGGCGGCCGCGAACACGCCCTTGTATGGAAATTGCGACAATCTCCCCATACGGAGCGTATTTTCTGCGCACCAGGAAACGCGGGCACTGCCGAAATTGGCGAGAACGTCGCAATTCCCGCGAGTGATTTAGAGGCGCTCGTACGGTTCGCCAAAGAAAATCGTGTCGATCTAACGGTGATCGGTCCGGACGATCCGCTTGCCGCGGGAATTGTGGATCTGTTTGCGGCTGAAAAATTGCGCGCATTCGGTCCGACGAAATTCGCCGCTCGCGTCGAAGCATCTAAAATCTTTGCAAAAGAGCTGATGCACGCGCAAAAAATTCCCACAGCCGAATCCGGCACATTTTCCGACAGCAACGAAGCGCTTCGTTACTGCGAGCGACTAAAATTTCCTGTGGTGATCAAAGCGGACGGCCTGGCGCTGGGCAAAGGAGTGGTCATTGCCGACGACGCTGCCGCAGCACGATCGACCATCGACGAAATGATGAATCAGCGCCGCTTCGGCGACGCAGGCCAGCGCATCGTCATTGAGGAATTGTTGCGCGGAACGGAATGCTCATTACACGCACTCGTGGATGGAAGGAATTATCTGCTGCTGCAATCGGCCCGCGATCACAAGCGCGCGTTTGATGGCGATCAGGGGCCGAACACAGGCGGTATGGGGGCCTTCAGTCCCGCCAATAATTGGAACAGCCGATTGCAATCGCAATTCGAAACCGAAATCATGCGGCCGTTCTTGCGCGGTCTTCTGCAAGAAGGCATTAAGTTCCGCGGACTTCTTTATCCCGGCTTGATGATTACCGGCGAAGGCCTGCGTGTCCTCGAGTTTAATTGTCGTTTTGGCGATCCGGAGACCCAGGCATTGTTGCCTCGGATGAAATCGGATCTGGTGCCATTACTGGAAGCAACAATTGATGGAAAGATAGACACGTGTGCAATCGAATGGGATACGCGGGCTGCGGTGACGGTCGTGTTGGCGTCCGGCGGTTATCCCGGTAAATACGAATCTGGACAGCCGATCTCGGGCCTCGCGGACGCAGCAAAGCTCGAGGGAGTCCAAATTTTTCACGCAGGAACAAAACGCGCGCAGGGCGAAATTCGGACCGCGGGAGGCCGTGTGCTCGCAGTCACAGCGCTTGGTTCAACTATCGAAGACGCACGGGAACGTGTTTACGACGCGGTTTCCCGGATTCATTTCGAGAACTGTCAGTACAGGCGCGACATTGCTCTGAATGCTGTTGCGGCTAACATCGAGAGCTTGTCGTGATCTGTCGATTTTTGCAGGCCGCCTTTGCGATCTTCATCTTCGTGGCGAATCTCGCCGCGCAAGCGCCAACGCCCAGGTTACCTGCGCAAGCGCCATCGGGCACGGCATCGCAGGTCGCCTCGAAATCGCCTGCACTGCCATCGGCGTCGCCGTCGGTTACTCCCACTACTGAAGACCTGGTCAATTCATTAGGCCCAGCTGATTTGCAGGCGGTCATCACATTGCTGAAGAGCAATTTCGTGGATCCGGATGCAATCACTGACACGGAGTTAAATCGGGCAACCGTGGAAGGTCTGATGGTGCGGCTGCCGCGCGGTGTAATGCTTTTGCCCGGTAAGGATAACAGCCCCACCGTCGCGCCAAGCACGTTCTACAGCGAGATTATCACAGGGCACATCGCATACCTGCGGCTCGGGCCGTTGAACAGCGCCAATCTTCAGGCCCTGGACAAGAGTCTCAACGCTTTCCCAGCGAAAAAGGTGAACGCGGTGATTGTCGATCTTCGCGCCAGTGGGACGGCAAGTGATTTTGGATTGGCCACCGAATTTGCAAAGCGATTTTGTCCCAAAGGAAAAAGCGTATTTAGCTTGCGCAAACCCGCGGCACGTCAGGATCGCGTATTCAATTCTGAGCGTGACCCGGCCTTTCGCGGCTTAGTCATGGTGCTTGCCGATGGCGACACGGCCGGCGCAGCAGAAGGGATCGCCGCTGCATTGCGGTTTCATGACAAGGCGCTGGTTATTGGACAACCGACTGCTGGTCGCGCGGCCGAATACTCCGACTTGTCATTGCCGAATGGCAAAATTCTGCGTCTTGCTATTGCTGAAATGATTTCGCCGGACGGGCGCTCATTATTTCCGGAGGGCGTGAAACCGGATTTACCTGTCGACATGTCAATGACAGACAAGCGGCAGATTTTTCAATTGAGCGGTGAAAAAGGAATGGGCCAATTTGTCTACGAGGCGGGTCGGCCACACATGAATGAAGCGGCGCTGTTGGCCGGAACTAACCCGGAAGTGGAAGCGGCAGAAGCGGCGCAGCAGCGCCGCGGTCGATCGCAGGAGAA
>WNGO01001904.1_pt1 | contig 13405 bp, 12 predicted proteins | sample 5400511 | NCBI WGS metagenome assembly WNGO01 (sample SAMN13153380, study PRJNA577476) | soil metagenome | isolation source: 20 cm soil or saprolite under Garry oak tree replicate 2 | place: USA:California | collected 2016-06-15
GAGGCGGGAACCTTTTTGGGGATATAGTTCATTAATGAATTGTCTATCCATGACCACGGAGCCGAGGGGCTCCGCGAACCCTGTTCTTCGGAGGATGTGGTTATGAAGCGTTCCATCTCTCTCGTCGCAGCCGCCCTGGTGGCACTGGTCGCACCCGTCGCGCTGCGCGCCCAGGCGGCGCGCCCCGCGGTCGATCAGGTGACCATCGCCGGCGCGTTCGGTGGCCTGTCGGGCGCCGCCAACCTGGACCCGGCCGGCACCGCCGACTGGCGCACCGGCTTCGCCACCACCGTCGACGCGACCTACTGGCTGCACCGCTATGTCGGCATCCGCGCCAGCGGCAGCTGGGCACAGGACAGCGTGCGCGGCGCCAGTCTCAGCGGCCGCGGCAAGTTCAACAAGTTCGCCTACGACGCCGACCTGATTCTGCGCTATCCCACGCAAAACGGTCCCAACACCCTCGCTCCCTATCTCGTCGCGGGGGCAGGAGCGGTGAGTCTGCACCAGCTCGGCTCCAGCACGACGTGGACCAAGTTCGCGGGCAACGTGGGCGCCGGTGTCGAATACCGCTTCGGGCGCTTCGGCGTGCGGGCCGAAGGCCGCGACTTCGTCTACAAGTTCGACCGCTACGGCTTCGACCGCACACAGCACGACATCGCCTGGCAGGGCGGTGTCACGGTCTCGTTCTGAACACGATTCACAGCGCCGGCCCGGCGCGCATCCTGCGCCGGCCGGCTTCACCAAAGGAATTGATCGCATGAAATACCTCGTATTGCTGGGCCGCATCTGTTTCGCGGCGATCTTCCTCGTCGCCGCGCCGGGCCACTTCAAGGCCCAGGAGATCGCGTACGCGGCGCACGCCGGCGTGCCGTTCGCGTCGCTCGCCGTGCCCGTGTCGGGCCTGATGGCCCTGGCCGGTGGCCTCAGTGTGGCACTCGGCTACCGCGCCAAGATCGGGGCGTGGTTGCTGGTGGCGTTCCTCGTACCCGTCACGGTCACGATGCACAACTTCTGGGCCGTGACCGATCCGATGATGGCGCAGATCCAGATGGCGATGTTCTTGAAGAACGTTGGGCTCCTGGGCGGCGCCCTGTTGCTGTCGTACTTCGGCGCCGGTCCGCTGAGTCTCGACGCGCGGCGCCAGGCGCTCGCGCCGCGGATCGCCTCGATCCGGCAGGCCCAGGCCGCATGACCGGATTCGCGGCGACGCACGGGCGGCGGCGTGGTGGGCACCATCTGCGACCCTGGATGGTGCAGGCCGCGCTAGCGCTCGCGCTCGCCGCGCTGGTGTCGCTCGTCGCGACGCGGGGGGTTGTGGCCGCAGAAGTGGCCGTCGCGGCCGGAGTGACCCTCCTGATGGCCAGCGGGGTGGCTCTGGTGCTCGTCGAAAAACACGACGACAATCAGGTGTGAAGGCGATCCGCATCCAGTCCACGGGCGGGCCCGAAGTGCTGCGCCTGGAGGAGGTATCGGCACCGGCTGCCGGTGCCGGTCAGGTGGTCGTGAAGATCGCGGCCGCGGGCGTCAACTTCATCGACGTCTACCAACGCACCGGGCAGTATCGCGTGCCGCTGCCGTTCACTCCGGGACAGGAGGCGGCGGGCGTCGTCACCGCCGTAGGCGCGGGCGTGACCGACGTGAGCGTGGGTGAGCGCGTCGCCTACGCCCACCTGCTCGGCGCCTACGCCGAGTACGCCGTCGTCCCCGCGGATCGCGTGGTGCCGCTCCCGGACGGCGTCGACGCGAAGCTGGGCGCTGCCGCGATGCTGCAAGGCATCACCGCGCACTACCTCGCGACCACGGTCTATCCGATCCGCTCCGGCGACACCTGCCTCGTGCACGCGGCCGCGGGCGGCGCCGGCCTCTTGCTCTGCCAGGTCGCGAAGCTGCGCGGCGCGCGGGTGATCGGTACGGTATCGACCCCGGAAAAGGCCGCTCTGGCGCGTGCAGCCGGCGCCGACGACGTGATCCGCTACACAGAGCAGGATTTCGAGGTGGAGGTGAAACGGCTCACCGGCGGGAAGGGCGTGCAGGTGGTGTACGACTCGGTCGGCCGCACGACGTTCGAGAAGGGCCTGAACGTCCTGGCGCCGCGCGGCATGATGGTGCTGTTCGGCCAATCGAGCGGGGCGGTGGCGCCCCTCGATCCGCAGGTCTTGAACCACAAAGGGTCGCTGGTGCTGACGCGGCCGACGCTCGGCCACTTCATCGCGACGCGCGCCGAGCTGCTGGCCCGCGCCGGCGACGTGCTGGGCTGGATCCGCGCCGGGAAGCTCAAGGTGCGGATCGGACTCGAGCTGCCGCTCGCTCAGGCCGCCGAGGCCCACCGGCGCCTCGAGGCGCGGGGTACGACGGGCAAAGTCCTGCTGCTGCCGTAGTATTATGCTCCGTGCCAACCGACATCCCCGCCGATCTGCAGGCGGCGCTCGCCGAGCGCTACGAGCTGCGCCGCGTCCTGGGGCGCGGCGGCATGGCGACGGTCTATCTCGCCTCTGACCGCAAACATCACCGCGAAGTAGCGCTCAAAGTCCTGTTGCCCGGCCTCGCCGCTTTCCTGGGCGTCGAGCGCTTCCTCAAGGAAATCGAAATCGCGGCGCGCCTCACGCATCCGCACGTCATGGCGCTGCACGATTCCGGCGAAGCGGGCGGCTTCCTTTATTATGTGATGCCCTACATCGAGGGCGGCTCGCTGCGCCAGGAGCTGGGCGCCGGCCCGCTCGGGACCGGCCGCATGCTCGCGGTGGCGGCTCCGGTGGCCGACGCGCTGTCCTACGCCCATCGCATGGGCGTGCTGCACCGCGACATCAAACCCGAAAACATCCTCTTCTCGCAGGGCCACCCCATCGTCGGCGACTTCGGCATCGCCAAGGCGATCGTCACGGCGGGCGGCGCCAACCTCACGCGCACCGGATTTCCGGTGGGTACGCCCGGGTACATGAGTCCCGAGCAGGCGGCGGGGTTGACCGACCTCGACCCCAGCACCGACGTCTACAGTCTCGCCGTGGTGTTGTACGAGATGCTCGTGGGCGAGCTGCCGGGCCGCTGGCCCACGGAGGACGCGGTGCGGGCCGGCCGTTTCCTCGAGGCGGCGCCGGCGCACCGCACGCGCCTCGTCGCGACCGGCCCGGCCATCGAAGGCGCGCTGGTCCGCGGTCTCGCCATCCGCCATGACCAGCGCACCGCCACGCCCGCCGCTCTGGTGGCGGAGCTGCAGGGCGAGCCGGCAGCGCCGCGCCGGCGCTTCAGCGGCGACGAAGTCCAGGACATCGTGAAGCGCGCGTCGGAGCTCGAGGCGACGACACCCACCGCGAGCGGCGCGATGACGATCGGCGGCGTCGAGGCGCTGGCGGCCGAAGTCGGGATCGCACCGGAAACGGTACGCGCGGCGGTGCGGGGCGTGGCGTCGCCCGGCGTCCCGGCGGTGCCGGCACGGCACAACCGGGTGCTCGGCGGGCCGACCAAGATCCTGTTCGAGCGCGTGGTGGAGGGCGAGCTGCCCGAGACCGAGTACTCGGCGCTGGTGGAGGAGATTCGCCGCGTCGTCGGTCAGGTGGGGCTGGTGAGCCAGCTGGGCCGCTCGTTCTCGTGGTCCACGAGCCGCGGTGTCTCGAGCCGCCGCGACATGGAGGTGGCCGTTTCGGTGCGCGGTGGGCGCACCCGCATCGCGGTGCAAGAGAGTCTGGGGCAAGTGGCGGGCGCCGTGTTCGCCGGCATCGGCGGCGGCATGGGCGGCGGCGGCATGGGGCCGATCATCGGCATCTTTGCCGGCGCCCTCCACATGGGCGGCTCCGTGATCGGAGTCCTCGTGCCGCTCTGGCTCGCGACGACGTTCCTGACCGCGCGCGCCGTGTACAGTCGCACGTCGCGCAAGCGCGAGCGCGAGCTGGAGCAGCTCGCGGACCGGCTCGCGGCGATCGTCCGCGATGCCGTGGCGGAGCAGCCGCCTGCGTTGCGGCGACCCGCCCCCTGACATAGGTTCGCACGCGATGCCACCATCGTCCGAAAGCACGCTGCCCCTCTCGATTCGTTCGCCCGGCAACCTGCCGTCCAGTGAATTCGAGCTCGCCATGGGCTGGGTCCTGGCGCACCACTTCCTGGGCATGAACGATCTGCACTACGGCTACTGGCCGGCCGGCCTGGCCGTGCTGCCCCAGAATCTCGCCGCCGCGCAGGCCCACTACACCGACTTGTTGATATCGCGTATCCCGGCCGGTGTCCGGTCGATCCTCGACGTGGGGATGGGAGCGGGTACCACCGCGCGCAAGCTGGTGGAGAAGGGCTACCGTGTGGACGGCGTGTCGCCCAACGGCGTGCTCACCGATGTGGCGCGCCAGCAGCTGGGCGACCGCGCCACGATTTTCGAGACGCGGTTTCAGGACCTGCACACCGATCGCCGCTACGATCTGGTGGTGTTCAGCGAGAGCCTGCTGTTCATTCCGCTGGACGCCGCATTCGCCCAGGCGCTCGAGTTGCTCAATCCCGGCGGCTACGTGCTGATCACGGACATCTTCCGCGTGCCCAATGAGACCAAGAGCCCCATCGGCGGCGGCCACGAGCTGCCGAAGTTCCGCGAGGCGGTGAGCCGCTTTCCGCTCGAGCCGCTGGAAGACTTCGACATGACCGACGGCATTGCCCCGACGTTCGACCTGCTGGACCGCGCATACTCGGAAGCGCTGCAACCGGCGTACAACCTGCTGCTGGCGCGGCTCACGGCGAGCTACCCGTGGGTCATGAAATTCGTACGGTGGAAGTTTCGCAAGAAGATGGATCGCTACGAGAGCAAGCATTTCAGCGGCCGCCGCAACGGCGCCAGCTTCAAGCAGTACAAATCCTACCGGTTGCTGCTGTTTCGCAAGCGCTGACCGTCTAGCGGCCCTCGCGCAGCGCGGCGAGATCGCTCTTGCCGCTCGGCAGGAGCGGGAGGGCGTCGCGGACTGCGATGCGCGCCGGCTGCAGGTGGCGCGGCAACTCGCGGGCGCAGTAGGTCTGCAGGCGTTGCAGTGAGCCCGTCGGCGCCAGCACGACGTGCGCAATGATACGCGTGCCCCATTGCTCGTCCGGCTCGCCCAAGACGGCCGCTTCCGTCACCTCGCCGGACGCGAACAATACGTCGGCGATCTCGTCCGGGCCCACGCGGATCCCCATGACCTTCATCACGCGGTCGCGGCGGCTCACGTAATAGAGGAAGCCGTCGGCGTCGCGCCTCACCAAGTCGCCGGAGAACACCACGCGCTCGCGGTCGGGCGCGCCCGGCGGCCGCAGCGGGTGCGGCCGGAACACCTCGGCGGTCCGCGCCGGATCGTTCCAGTATCCCAGCGTCACGGTCGGCCCGCGGTGCACCAGCTCGCCGATCTCGTCTGTCGCCGCCTCGGTCCCGTCCTCGCGCAGCACCAGCACTTCGGCGCCCGGGATCGCCCGGCCGATCGAGTCGGGTCGCCGGTCCACCTCCGCGGGCGGCAAATAGGTGCTGCGCAGCACTTCGGTGAGTCCGTACATCAGGACGAGCTGTGCGCCGGGCTGCGCCTGCCGCAGCGCACGCACCGCGTGCACCGGCAGATGGCCGCCCGCGTTGGTCATCACCCGCAAGTGCGAAAGCGGCGCGGTCCGGAAGACGGTCTTGTCGAGCAGCCGCAGCCACAGGGGCGGTACCGCCGCCACCACGGTGACCCGCTCGGCGGCGAGCGTCGCCGCGACCTGCTGCGGCAGGGGCGAGCGCTCCACCACGAGCGTGGCGCCGGCGCGCACGGCGCAGAGCACCTGGCTCATGCCGTACACGAAACTGAGCGGCAGCAGGCTGGCGACGCGATCGTTCTCGGTGATGCCGAGGTAGGACACGACGGACCGGGCGGCGGCGCGCAGGTTGCCGTGACTCACCGCGACGCCCTTGGGCAAGCCCGTGGACCCCGACGTGTGGATGATCTGGGCGACGTCGCCCTCACACCGTGGGCAGGGGGTCACGGCCGCGGCGCTGATCGCGGGCAGGGTCGCGAGGTCGACGACCGCGCAGTCGCCCCCGATGGGCCGCGGCTGCCGCGCCAGCAGGTCGGCGCTGGTAACGAGATGGCGCGCGCCGGTGTGCGCCAGAATGTGCTCGATTTGCCGCGGCCGCAGCGTCTCGTTCAATACGACGGCGATGCCGCCCGCCGCCAGCGTCCCAAAGAACGCCGCCACGGCGTCGGCGCCGCGCTCCAGTAGGATCGCGACCGGGCGGTCGGGTCCCGCGCCTGCCGCCGTGAGCGCCGCGGCGACGGCCGCCGCCCGTGCGGCTACCGCGCCGTAGCTCGTCGTCCGATCGCGCTCCACCACGGCGAGCGCCATGGGATCGCGCGCCGCCGCGCGCCACAAGAGCGTCGCGACGTTCGCGTTCAACCACTGCTCGCTGGCTTCCCTGGGCACGCCGCGGCTCCCGTTCGGTCATGTCGCGACTCTGCAACGAGCATACCACTGAAACGATGGCGGGCACGGACGCGACGCGCACCGTCCTGAGGCGTGCTGCGCAGGTGCAACGCCCCGTTTCTTCCGTTGCGGCGGCGCGCCATGCGCCGCCATTGTGCCGCAATGGGCGCTGCAAGTCATTGTCGCATGAGGCTTCGTGCGGCGCGGGCTGGCGGCGGCGTCGCGGATCTGCGACGCGCACCGCGAGGCGCGGACCTTGCATTCACTCCCGGACGACGCACGACTTCGTGGAGGCGGCGTGACGGTGTCAATGGCGGAGCGGCTGCGGCTCGACGCGGCCCGGACGGTGGACGAGATCGCGACGGCACTGCGGCTGCAGGTCGGCCAGGTGCTGCGGCGCTCGGGCTTGGTGGTGGCGATGAGCGGCGGGGTGGACAGCTCGGTGTGTGCGGGTCTGGCGGTGCGCGCGGTCGGTCCCGGACGGGTGTTGGGGCTGGCCCTGCCGGAGCGCGAGTCGGACGGCGAGAGTCTCACGCTGGCCCGCGAGTGGGCGGCGCAGCTGGGGATCGAGCTGGTGGTGGAGGATCTCACGGCCACGCTCGAGGCGTCGGGCTGCTACGCGCGGCGGGACGCTGCGATCCGCCGCGTGACGCCCTACGGTGAGGGCTGGCGCTGCAAACTCGTGATGGAGAACGGCGGACTCGAGTCCGACCGTCTCACCGTCGGTTTTCTGGTGGTGCGGGCGCCGGACGGCGAGATCAGCAAGGTCCGCCTGCCGGCGCGCGAGCTGCGCGAAATCGTCGCGGCGACCAACTACAAGCAGCGCGTTCGGGCCATGGCCGCCTACTTTCACGCCGACCGCCTGAACTACGCGGTGGTGGGGACGCCCAACCGCCTCGAGTACGAGCTGGGGTTCTTCGTGAAGGGCGGCGACGGTCTCGCCGACGCCAAACCCATCGCGCATCTCTACAAGGCGCAGGTCTACCAGCTCGCCGAGGAGCTGGGCGTGCCGGCGGGCGTGACCACGCGCGTGCCCACGACGGACACGTACTCGCTGCCCCAGACGCAGGAAGAGTTTTTCTTCTCGCTGCCGCTCGCCGACCTCGATCTCGTGCTGCAGGCGAAAAACAGCGGCGGCGATGCGGGCGACGTGGCCGCGGAGCTCGGCCTCACGGCGGAGCAGGTGGCGCGCGCCTATCGCGACATCGATCGCAAGATCAGCACAACGCGGTACCTGCACCAGACGCCGCTCCTGGTCGCACCGTCCTCGCTCGAGGGGCGCGACTGAGATGTGCGGCTTTGCGGGCGTGGCGCGGCGCGAGCCGCGGGGGGTGGCGCGGGAGCAGCTCGAGCGCATGGCGGCGGCCGTGCGCCACCGCGGGCCCGACGGCTCCGGCATCCACGCCGACGCCCGCGTCGGGCTGGCGCACGCGCGGCTCAGCGTGATCGACGTCGCGGGCGGCGCCCAGCCGATGGCGGACGCGAGCGGCCGCTACTGGATCGTCTATAACGGCGAGATCTTCAATTTCCCCGCGCTGAAGTCCGAGCTCGAGGCGCGGGGCTGCGCGTTTCGCACGCGCAGCGACACCGAGGTGCTGCTCCACGGTTACGCCCAGTGGGGTGAGGGGCTGCTGGACCGGCTGAACGGCCAGTTCGCCTTCGTGATCTACGACGGCCAGGCGGGGTCGCTGTTTCTCGCCCGCGACCGCTTCGGCATCCTGCCGCTGTTCTACGCCGAACGGCGCGGCGATCTGCTGTTCGGCTCCGAAGTCAAGGCGCTGTTCGCGAGCGGCGAAGTGGAACGCGCGCTCGACCCGGCGGGTCTGGACGAGGTGTTCACGTTTTGGGGCGCGCGGCCGCCGCGCACCCCGTTCCACGGGGTGCGGGCGCTCGAACCCGGCTGCTGCGCGCGTTGGAAGGACGGCCGCCTCACCGTGCGTCGCTGGTACGCACTGGAGTACGCGCCGGAGGCGGCCGAGCCCGCCGCGGCGCTCGCCCGGCTCGACGAGCTGCTGCGCTCGAGCGTGAGCCACCGCCTGCTGGCCGACATTCCGGTCGGCGGCTATCTGAGCGGCGGGCTCGACTCGAGCGCCATCTGCGCGCTGGCGGCGGCGCAGTCGCCCGCGGAGCTGCGCACGTTCTCGGTGGCGTTCGCCGACCCCCACTTCGACGAGAGCGCCCATCAGGCGCAGCTGGCGGCGGCCGTGCACAGCCGCCACGCCGTCACCCGCATCGACGGCGGCGACATCGCGGCGGTCTTCCCCGACGTCGTGCGGCACGCCGAATCGCCGCTGGTGCGCACCGCCCCGGCGCCGCTGTATCTGCTGTCGCGCCTGGCGCGCGAGCGCGGCATCACCGTGACGCTGTCGGGTGAGGGCGCCGACGAGCTGTTCTACGGTTACGACCTGTTCAAGGAAGCGGCGGTGCGGCTGTTCTGCCTGCGCCAACCCGAGTCGCGGTCGCGGCCGCGGCTGTTCGACCGCCTGTACGGCTACCTCGCTCCGGGTGAGCGCGCCGGCGATTTCTGGCGCCGCTCGTTTCTCGCCGGGGATTCCGCCCAGGATCCGCTGTTCTCGCACCTGCCGCGGATCCGGTTGACCGAGTGGATCAAGGACTTCTACTCGGCCGATTTCCGGGCGTGCCTCACGGGCTGGAACGCGCTGGCCGAGCTGCGCGATACGCTGCCGCCGGGCTTCGGGCACTGGTCGCCGCTGGCGCGCGCCGCGTATCTCGAGATGGTCACGTTGCTGTCGCCGTACTTGCTCGCGGCGCAGGGCGACCGCATGGCGATGGCGCACGGTGTCGAGCTGCGCGTGCCGTTCCTCGATCACCGCTTGTTCGAGTTCGCGGCCGCCCTGCCGGACCGCAGCAAGCTGCGCGGCCTGGAAGAGAAGGCGATCCTGCGGCGCTGGGCGAAAGACATCCTGCCGCGCGATCTCGCGCGCCGTCCCAAGCAGCCGTACCGCGCGCCCGACGTGCCCGCATTCTTCGGCGCCGGTTCGCCGGAGTACGTCGCCGAGCTGCTCGAGCCCGCGAGCCTGCGACGCAGCGGGATCTTCGATGCTACCGCCGTCGCAGGTCTGGTGCGCCGCTGCAAGAGCGGCGTGACGACCGGCGTGCGGGAAGGGCAGGCCCTGGTCGCGATTCTCTCAACCGAGCTGTGGCAGCGGGAGTTCCTGCAAGCGCCGGTGGGCCGGCGCGTCGCGGGCGCGTTCCGCGTGCCTCAGGAGGCACACGTCCCATGAGCGTCACCCGTCCGTCCGAGGCGGAGATCGTCACACGCGCCCGCACCTGGGTGCGGGAGAACTTCCTCTACATGCGTCCCGACTGGAAGCTCGGCGACGGCGACCCGTTGCTCGGGAACGGCGTGATCGATTCGATCGGCGTGATCGAGCTGGTGGGGTTCCTGCAGAGTACGTTCGACTTCACCATCGCCGACGACGAAATCGTCGAGGACAATCTCGGATCGCTCGCAGCCATCGGGCGGTTCGTCGCGCAGAAGTGCCACCGCAACGGCACGGGAGCGGACGTACGGCCGGGTCAAGTGGCCTGATCGCGCGGCCCGAGCCGCTCGCCGGCGTCGGGCACGTGCGGCCGTTCCGGCCGGACGACCTGCCCGACGTGGTCGGGTTGCGCCGGCGCCTGTTCCGCTTCACCGAGCGCCCCTCGCCCGCCGAGCTGGCGGACTACTGCGAGCGCGTGTTTTGCGCCAACCCCTGGCTCGACGACGAATTGCCGTCGCTGGTCTACGAGGACCAGCGCGGCCAGGTGGTGGGCTTCCTGGGCGTTCTGCCCCGCCGCATGACCTTCCACGACGAGTCGATCCGCGTGGCGATCGCGACCCAGTTGATGGTATCCCCCGAAGCCCGCGGCCTTGCCGGCTGGCGTCTGGTGCGCGCCTTCATAGCCGGGCCGCAGGACCTCAGCCTGTCGGACCTGGGGAACGACGCGGTGCGCCTCCTGTGGGAGAACCTCGGCGGCAGCGTGTCCGTGGCGCACAGCGTGACGTGGGAAAAGGCGCTGCGGCCCTACCGGCTCGCCGTGTCGCGGCTGGAAGGCGGCACGCTGGTGCGCGGCGCGGCGCTCGCCGCGCAGCCGCTCGTCGCGTTGGGTGACGCACTTGCCGCGGCCTGGCCCGGCGCCCACGACCGCCCCGCCGGGGGCGACACCGTCCCGCTCGCGCCGGCGACGCTCGCGGCGGCCGCCGACGAGCTGCTCCGCTCCTTCGCCCTGCGCCCCGACTACCACGACGACTCGCTGGCCTGGCTGCTCGGCCAGGCGGCCGAGAAGCATCAGTTCGGCGAATTGGTGGGCGGTCTGGTGCGCCAGACCGACGGCGCCGTCGCCGGCTGGTTCCTGCACTACGTCGAGCCCGGGCGCACGAGCCAGGTCCTGCAGGTCGCGGGGCGGCCTTCCGGGCGCGCACTGGTCCTGGCGCATCTGCTGGAGGACGCGCGGCGCCGCGGCGCCATCGCACTCGCGGGGCGGTTGGAGCCCGCCTGGCTGCTCGAGCTCGCGGCCCAGGGGTGCACGCTGCGCGCCGACGGGCCGTGGGTCTTGTACGCGGCGCGCCGGCCGGAGCTCGCGGACGCGATCGAACGCGGCGACGCGTTCTTGTCGCGCCTCGATGGGGAATGGTGGCTCAGCTTCTGACGCCGTGACCCTGTTCCGGCAGGGCGGGGGTCTGCATCTTCTCGGACCCGATGAACAACGCCCCGGCCTCACTCAAGCGCTCGATCGGACTGGTACGCGCCACCGCCATGGTGGTGGGGACGATCGTCGGTGCATCCATCTTCGTGCAGCCATCGGTGATCACCGGCGAGATGCGCTCGGTGGCGGGCGTCGTGCTGGTGTGGACGCTCGCCGGCCTGCTCACGCTCGTGGGCGCGCTGATCTGCGCCGAGCTGGCCTCGGCGTATCCCGAGAGCGGTGGCGTGTACGTGTTCCTGCGCGAGGAATATTCGCCGGCGCTGGGCTTTCTCTGGGGCTGGGCGATGTTCTGGAGCATGCATTCGGGAATCATCGCGGCGATCGCCGTGGTGTGTGCGCGCTTCGTCGGCTACTTCCTGCCGCTCGGCGACGGCGGCATCCGCGTGGTCGCGATCGCGGCCATCGTCGTCTTATCGGCGGTGAACTACTTCGGCGTGGCGGCGGGCAGCGGGCTGCAAGCCGCGTTCACGATCGCCAAGATCGTTGCGATCGCGGGCGTCGTCGCGGCAGGGTTCTGGCTCGGCGCGGGTCTGCCGGCGCACTTCGTGGGGGCGGCGGAGGCGCACGCGGTGAGCGTGGGCGGGTTCGCGGCGGCCGTCGCGGCGGGGTTGTTCGCCTACGGCGGCTGGCACATGGTGACCTACACGGCGGAGGAGACGCGCGAGCCGCGCCGCGTGATTCCGCGGGCGCTCGCGATCGGCACGCTGACCGTGACCGCAGTGTACGTCGCGCTCAATGCGGTTTACCTCTTCGTGCTGCCGGTCGATCGCGTGATCGCGTCGAGCCGCGTGGCGGCGGATGTGGCCGCGACGCTGCTCGGCCCGCGCAGCGCGGCGGCGGTGTCGGCGCTGGTGGCGGCGTCGGCGTTCGGCGCGCTGGCGGGGATCGTGCTCACCGGCCCGCGGGTCTATTTCTCCATGGCGCGTGACGGCCTGCTGTTCCGGTGGGCGGGCGCCGTGCACCCGCGCTTCGGGACGCCGCATCGTGCGATCGTGTTGCAGGCCGTGTGGTCGGCGGTGCTGGTCGCCACCGGCACGTATCGCGCGTTGTTCACGCGCGTCGTGTTCACCGAGTGGCTGTTCTTCGCCGTCCTCGCCGTGGGGCTCGTGACGTTGCGCCGCCGCGCGGGCTACGCGCCGGCCTACCGCGTGCCGGGTGCGCCCGTGCTGCCGCTCGCGTTCGCCGCCGCCGCGCTGTTCGTCGCTGTGAGCCAGATCGCCGCCCAGCCGCGCGACAGCGCGGTGGGATTGTTGCTCGTCCTCGCGGGCCTGCCCGTCTACGCCTGGTGGACGCGGCGCCGCCCAGCACCAGGAGCTATCACGTCGTGACGATCGTCGACTTCCACAATCATTTCTATCCGCCCGAATATCTGGACGCGCTGCGTACCGGCGGCACCACGGTCACGTTGTCGACCGACGGCGACGGCAATCCCGTGCTGGGCTACCCCGGCGACTACAACGTGGCGGTCCCGGGCCATCGCGACATCGCCTACCGCGAGGAGGTGCTGGCGCGCGAGGGGATCGACCGCCAGGTCCTCACGTTCACGACGCCGGGCACGCACGTCGAGACGCCGCTGCGCGCGGTGCAGCTGGCGCGGCTCGTCAACGACGCGCTGGCGCGCGTGGTGCACGAGCGGGCCGGACGGTTTACCGCGCTCGCGACCCTGCCGCTCAACGACCCTGCCGGCTCCGTCGCGGAGCTCGAGCGCGCCATGACGCAGCTGGGCTTCAAGGGCGCCATGCTGTTCAGCAACGTCAACGGCGTGGCGCTGGCCGACGCGCACTACGAGCCGCTGTGGCGCAAGGCGGACGCGTTGGGCGCCGTGCTGTACATCCACCCGACCAACCCGGTAGGCGTCGAGGCGATGACCGAGTTCTGGTTGATGCCGTTGGTCGGGTTTCCCTGGGACACCACGCTCGCCGCGGCCAAGCTCGTCTTCAGCGGCGTGGTGGAGCGGTTTCCGAAGATCCGCTGGGTGTTGGGCCACCTGGGCGGCGCCATCCCGTACATCGCGGAGCGGCTGGACCGCGGTTACGAAGCATTTCCCGAATGCCGCGAGCACATCCGCAAGGCGCCCAGCGTGTATCTGAAGGAGTTCTACTACGACACGGTGAACTTCGACCCCGGCGCGCTGCGCCTGGCGGTGGAGTTTGCCGGACCGCGCCGCATTCTCGCGGGCAGCGATTACCCGCACCGCATCGGCAGCCTGCGCGCCATGCTCGACAGTCTGCGCCGCCTCGACATCAGCGACGAGGACCGCGGGATGATCCTGGGAGGAAACGCGACGCGCCTGCTCGAT
>WNGO01001905.1_pt1 | contig 13404 bp, 9 predicted proteins | sample 5400511 | NCBI WGS metagenome assembly WNGO01 (sample SAMN13153380, study PRJNA577476) | soil metagenome | isolation source: 20 cm soil or saprolite under Garry oak tree replicate 2 | place: USA:California | collected 2016-06-15
ATGGCCGATCGCCCGCTCACCATCCTCGAGATCACGCACGCGGGGCACCAGGCCGGCTCCACGTTCATGATCCACAGTCTGTGTGCCCCCCTCGCGCGGCGGGGTCACCGGGTGCTGGTGGGGTGCCGGCCCGACAGCCTGCTCGCCCAGCTATCTGCAGACGCCGGGCTGCCCGTCGTGCCGTTCGACTTCCGGCGCCTCACTTCTCTGGCGGCCTCGCTCGCGCGCGCCATCGCCCGGGAGCACGTCGATCTCATCAACAGTCACGACACTCGCGACCGGCGGGCGCTGACTTGGCTGCGTTGGCAGCACCGCCTGCCCGAGGCGTTTGTCGTGACGCGCCACACGATGCCGCTCACATCCCCGGCCGAGCTGCTCGCGGTCGGCCTGTCCGTCGACCGGACGATCGCGGTGAGCCATGCGGTGGCGCGGGGGCTGCAGCGACGAGTGTATCCCGGCGCGCGCCTGCGTGTGGTGCCCAACGGCATTGATTTCGCGCGGGTGGATGCCCCTCCGTCTGCCGCGGCGATGTCGAGTGCAGCCGCGGCGCTAGGCGATGTCGCGGGACGTCCCGTGATCGTCGTGCTGGCGCGGCGCAAAGACCAGCACATCCTTCTCGAGGCCCTCTCGGCGGTCAACCGCGGCGTCGTCGTGGCGTGTGTGGGGATCGAACCCGACGCACAGCTCCGCGCGCTGACGGGGAAGGTGCCGTCCCGACATCACGTCGTGTACGTCCCGTTCACCGACCAGCCGCTCGCGTTCTACCGGCTGGCTACCATGGCTGCGCTGCCCTCCCGGATCGAAGGGCTCTCGCTCGCGCTGCTCGAAGGGATGGCGCTCGGCCTCCCGGTCGTTGCATCCCGGGCGGGCGGCAACCCCGATCTCATTCGTTCGGGCGAAACGGGACTGCTCGTTCCTCCCCTGGATCCACGCGCGTGGGCCGCCGCGCTCGAGCGCATGCTCGGCGACTGTGCGTTCGCCACGCGGATCGGCAGTGCGGGCCGCGATTTCGTCCGGCGGGAGCACTCGCTCGACCGCGTGGTCGAGCGGACGGAAGCGGTGTATCGTGAAGCGATGGACCGTCGCCGGACGAAGGGATGAGCGCGTGCGGGCACCGATCACCGTAGTCATTCCCACCCGCAATGAGGCGGAACAGATCGTCGCCTGTATCCGGCCCCTCGCCTGGGCCGACGATATCGTGGTCGTCGACGGCGGATCCACGGACGACACGGTGGCGCTCGCGCGTGCCGCGGGTGCGCGCGTCATCACCGACGGCCCCCGTGGCATCGGCGAGCAGCGCAATTCCGGTATCGCCGTCGCCCATCACGGGTGGGTCTTTGCGCTCGATGCCGATGAGCGCATCGGACCAGACTTGGCGCAGGAGCTGATCGCGGTGCAGTCGGGCGAGCGCGGAGCGACGCACGAAGCCTATCGGGTGAAGCGTCGCAACGCGTTTCAGGGGCGCGTGCTCCGCCGCGGCCATTGGGGCAACGATTGGGTCGTGCGCTTCGCGCGCCACGAGTTTCGGTACGGCGGCAGCGCCGTGCATCCCGGCCTTCAGGGTCTCCGCGACGTCGGGACGCTCAGGCAACAGTTGGATCACACTCCCTACCGCGACCTGAGCCACCACGTCCAGAAGTTGATCGGATATGCGCAGACGAGCGCGCGCGGGCTTGCGGAGCGGGGACGGCGCGCGCGCTGGAGCGACATCGCGTTGCGCCCGGCCGCGCATTTCTGGCGGGAGTATCTCCTACGCGGTGCATTTCTCGACGGACGGATGGGCGTGATTCAGGCGGCGATGGGCGCGATCGGCGGATTTCTCAAGTATGCGTTTCTCTGGGAGCGGGAGTGACGGTGGCAGTTGGAAGCAACGGTTCGTCACCGAGCCTGCTGCTCGCGTTCAATTTCCCACCGCACGAGGGCGGCATCGCGCGCGTGATGGGCGAGATGACGCGGCGCTATTCCCCCTACTCGCTACTCGTGTCGACCGGCACGTACACCGGGAGCGCCGAGAGCGACACGGATTATTTGCAGGGCATCGACCGCGTGCCGGTTCGCGCGAAGCGACTCCGCACCGTAAACGGACTGGTGCGGTGGACCATGCGCGCGGAGGCACTCGCCCGCCGGCACCGTCCGCGATTCACCTGGTGCGCAGAATTGAAGCCGGCGGCCTATCCCGCCCGCTGGTTGCATGCCCGTCACGGAATCCCGTACGGCATCTTCACGTACGGCGCGGAGCTCTTGCTGCTGGATCAGAAGCTGCGACGCTCGCGATTCAAGCACTGGACCGGCCGCCATCTGCTCGAGGGAGCGTCGGTCTTCGTGGCGATCAGTAAGTGGACCGCGGACTACACCCGCCGGATTCTTTCCGAGCTGGGCCTCGACCGGCAGACCGACCGCGTGCGCACGGTTCCCCTCGGCACCGATCCGGAGCAGTTCCAACCGGGTCTGTCCTCCACCGAGGTTCGGCGCACGTATGGTCTCGAGGGCGGGCCGTGGATCCTGACCGTCGCGCGTCTCGACTGGCACAAAGGACTCGATACGGTGATCCGGGCGTTGCCAGCTGTGCGCGCGGCTCACCCGAATGTGCGCTACGCAATCGCCGGAGTGGGCGAGGCCCGACCATTTCTCGAACGCCTGGTGGCCGAGTTGCAGCTCGCCGATGCGGTGAGGTTTCTGGGATTCGTCCCGGAGGCCGATCTTCCGGCGCTTCACAACGCGGCTGACGTCTTCGCGCTCGTCTCGCGACGCTACGATTTGCTCGTCGAGGGCTTCGGTATCGCGGCGATGGAAGCGTCGGCGTCGGGCGTCCCCGTGCTGGCGGGACGAGAGGCTGGTCTGATCGACGCGGTCCGCGACGGTGAAACTGGATTGCTGGTCAATGCCTATTGCCCCGCCGCCGTTGCCGACGGACTCAACCGCCTGCTTGCGGACGACACGCTGCGGCGGCGGATGGGCGCCGCCGGACGCCGCGCGGTGGAGACCTACTTCAACTGGGACCGCGTCGTTCGCGACATCGAGGACATCGAGGCAAGTTGCGACCCCCAGCCCCGCGGATAACTTCGTTGCTTCCCGCAGGAGCTCGGAGGAATGATGCTGCGCAGCACCTTGCTGAAAATCACGGCACTCGCCTTGTGCGCGACGCCGCTCTCCGCGCAATCGGCTGACAGTCTGATCGCCAAATACATCCAGGCGTCCGGCGGCATGGGCCGCATCCAGGCGCTGCAATCGCTGCGTCGCTCCGGCAAATTCACGGGCGGCGGCGGGTTCGTGGCGGTCGTGGTGCAGGAGAACAAACGCCCCAACAGCGTGCGCGAGGAATTCTCGATCCAGGGCATGACGGGCATCAACGCCTACGACGGCAAAAGCGGCTGGAAGATCGAGCCGTGGCAAGGCAAGCGCGATCCCGAGGCGCTCGGCGAAGAAGAGATGCACGGCATTCTCGACGATGCCGACTTCGACGGGCCGCTCGTGAACTATCAGGCGAAAGGCAATCGCGTCGAGTATCACGGCATCGAGCAGGTCGAGGGGAGCGACGCCTACAAACTCAAGGTCACACGCCCGAACGGCGACATCAGCTTCTACTATCTGGACACCGAGTACTACGTCCCCATCAGAATCGACACGCAGCGCATGATCCGCGGCGCCCCGCAGGAGTTCGAGACTTCGCTCGGCGACTACAAGCAGGTCAACGGCGTGTACCTGCCGTTCTCGTCCGAGTCGGGGCCGAAGGGCAGCAGCAGCGCAGACCGTGGGAAAATCACGTACGACAAAATCGAGGCCAACGTCCCGCTCGACGATCAGCGGTTCGTACGACCCGGGGGGGGGACCCGCCCATGAACGCGCTTCTGTTGCTCCTCATGGCTCAGCAACCCGCGGTCAAGGTGGATTCCGAAACGGTTTCCGGCCTCGGCGCGCGCAACATCGGCTCGGCGGCGATGAGTGGGCGCATCGCGGCGCTCGATGCCGTGCACGAGGGCGCCCGGCTCACGATCTACGTCGGCGCGGCGAGCGGCGGCGTGTGGAAGTCAACGAACGGCGGGACGACGTTCAAGCCGGTCTTCGACAAGCAACCCGTCCAGTCGATCGGCGCGGTCACGATCGATCCGAAGAATCCCAAAGTCATCTGGGTCGGCACCGGCGAATCGTGGATGCGCAACAGCGTGTCCATCGGCGATGGTGTGTATCGCTCGGACGACGCCGGCGAGAACTGGACGAACATGGGACTCAAGAACTCCGAGCACATCGTAAAGATCCTCGTCGATCCGACGGAGACCAACACGGTCTACGTGTGCGTGCCGGGGAAGCTCTGGAGCGATAGCGACGAGCGGGGCGTCTACAAGACCACCGACGGTGGCAAGACCTGGACCAAGATGCTCCGGGGCGCCAACCTGTCGACGGGCTGCTCGATGATGACGATGGACCCGTCGCATCCCAAGACGCTCTACGCGGGGATGTGGGATTTCCGCCGGCGCGGTTGGACGTTCCGTTCAGGGGGCGACAGCGCCACAGCGCCGAGTGCCTCCGGAATGTTCAAGAGCACGGACGGCGGCGCGACCTGGACCGAGCTGACGTCGGCCAGCGCGTCGGGATTGCCTCCCAAGCCATGGGGTCGCGTGGCGGTGAGCGTCGCGCCGTCCAAGCCGGACATCGTGTACGCGTTCATCGAAGCGGTGCCGCCGCAGAACGCGCTGTATCGCTCCGACAACGGCGGCAAGACGTGGCAGATGCTCGATCGCAGTCAGAACATGATCTGGCGGCCGTTCTATTTCGCGAACCTGATCGTCGATCCGGGCGATCCCGACCGCGTCTACAAGCCCGACGGCGGGCTCGTCGTCAGCACCGATGGCGGCAAGAGCTTCAGCGGCATTTCCGGCGGCGCGCACGGAGACTTCCACGACGTCTGGATCGACCCGAAGAACACCGACAACGTGATTACGAGCGACGACGGCGGGCTCTGGTTCTCCTACGACGCCGGCAACAAGTGGGTGAAAAACGAGAACCTGCCGGTGTCCCAGTTCTACCACGTCAGCGTCGACATGGAGCGGCCGTACAACGTCTACGGCGGACTGCAGGACAACAGCTCCTGGGTCGGCCCGTCAGAGTACCCCGGCGGGATCACGAACCATCAGTGGGAGAACATGTACGGCGGCGACGGCTTCTGGATGTTCGCCGACCCCACCGATCCGGACTATCTCTACGCGGAAGCCCAGGGCGGCTACATCGGGCGCGTCAACCGCAAAACCCATGAGAGCCGCAGCATCCAACCGTTGCCGCATTACCAGGAGAAGAAACTCCGCTTCAACTGGAACACGCCGATTCACATCAGCGCGACGCAAAAGGGCACGATCTACATCGGCGCGCAGGTCCTGTTCCGGTCGAAGGACTTCGGCCAGACGTGGGAGCGCATCTCGCCCGATCTGACGACGAACGATCCCCAGAAGCAGAAGCAGGAGCAGTCCGGCGGCATCACCGTCGACAACTCGGCCGCCGAGATGCACACCACGATCTACGCGATCGCGGAGTCGCCGCGCGACGGACAGGTGATCTGGGCCGGTACCGATGACGGGAATCTGCAGGTTACGCGCGATGGCGGGAAAACGTGGACGAATGTCGGCGCCAATATCACGGGTCTCCCCAAGAACGCGTGGGTCTCGTCCGTCGAGCCGGGGCACTTCGCGAACGGAACGATCTACGCCACGTTCGACGTGCACACCTTCGGCGACATGCGGCCGTATGCCTACAAGTCGACCGATTTCGGCGCGACGTGGACGCCACTGGTGGCGCCGGACAGCCCGGTCCGCGGGTACGCGCACGTTATTAAGGAAGACCTCGTCAATTCCAACCTGTTGTTCCTGGGGACGGAGCTCGGCTTGTGGGTTTCGGTGGACGGCGGGAAGCAATGGGCGCACTACAAGGGTGGTGACTTACCGGCCGTCGCGGTGCGCGATCTGGCCATTCACCCGCGCGACAACGACCTCGTCATCGCCACACACGGTCGCGGGATTTGGATCGTGGACGACATCTCGCCGCTCCGCGCGCTCACGCCCGAGGTGCTGGCCAGCCCCGTCGCGTTTCTGCCGGGACGTCCGACGGCGCAGCGCCTGCAGGCGGGTGGTGGCTGGTCCAATGGCGATGCCGTGTACGTGGGAGCGAATCCGCCCAGCGACGCCGTGATCACCTACTACCAGCGGCGGCGCCACATCTTCGGCGACATGAAGCTCGAAGTGTTCGACGCGAGCGGTAAACTCCTCGGCACGATGCCGACGAGCAAACGGCGCGGCTTGAATCGCGTCACCTGGTCGATGCGGCTCGCACCGCCGCGCGTGCCGCCCGCGGCGAGTGCCGCGTTCGGCGCCGCGTTCGGCCCGCGCGTCCTGCCGGGGACGTACACGATCAAGATGACGAAGGATACCGCGACCTACGCGACGCAGCTCGTACTCGTGCCGGATCCGCGGGCAACCCACACGCAGGCGGAGCGTCAGGCGGCGCTCGATCTGGCGCTCAAGATGCAAGGAACGCTCGGCGACATGACGTTCGCGGTCGAGCGCATGAACAGCGTGCGCCAGGCGCTCGATGAGCGGGCCGGGAGGTTGCCGGCGAGTGACGCGGTGGCGAAGCGGCTCCGCGCCGCGTCGGCGGCCGTAGATGTGCTGCGCAAGAAGATCGTGGCCACCAAAGAGGGCGGGATGATCACCGGTGAGGAGCGGCTCCGCGAGAATCTCACCGACCTCTACAGCAACATTGTGTTCTTCGACGGCGGCCCGACGCAGACCCAGATCGAGCGTGCCGACGCGATCGCGCGAGAACTCGCCGATGTGCAGCGAGACTTCGATGCCTGGACGACGCGAGAGTTGGCGGGGATCAACGCGGCGCTGAGGAGCAAGAAGCTGGAGCCGATCGCGGTGATCACCCGGCAGCAGTGGGAGGCGGCGGGGCAGTAATCGCGGCTATCGGCTATCGGCTGCAACCCGCGGGTCGGGGCGCACGGTAAACGTCTGGTTTGATACGCGGCCGTTCACGGTGAGCCGCGCCGTGAACGTGCCGGTCAGCCGCTCGCCCGCGCCGCGTCGGGGGCCTGCCCCAGGGGTAGCTGGCGGAGACGGCGCGACCGGCCGCCAGACGACGCGGTGCATCCCAGCCGCCGTGGAGAACACCTCCGGCACGGGCTGCCACAGCGGCGACACGCGCGGTAGCCCACCTCGCGCTGCCGTCGCGGTCGGCGGCTCAGCGGGCCACTTCCGCAGCACTTTCCCCGTAGCGTCGAGGATCTCCAACGTCACCGGCGCCGCTGCTTTGAGATAGAAGTCTAGAACCGCGCCGTCGGGCGGGTTCTGCGCCTGCGGCTCGTCGCGCTGGAACGGTGTGCCGTTATCGTCGCCCTGAATGAAGTTGATGGCGTCCGCGGGCCGGAAGAGCCAGGCGTCGGCTTGGAGCACCTGGTCACTGACCTGCCGCAGCGCGCTGATGTCGTCCATCATCCAGAACCCACGGCCATGCGTGGCGACGATGAGGTCGTTGGCGTACACCACGAAGTCGCGCACCGACGTCACCGGCAGATTGCGTTGGAGCGGCTGCCAGTGGTCGCCGTCGTCGAACGACACGAACGCCCCGCGCTCGGTTCCCGCGAGGAGCAACCCGCGGCGCAGCAGGTCTTCCTTGATGACGTGGACGTACACGCCGGCGGGCAGGCCCGCCGTGATGAGCTGCCATGAGCGGCCCTGATCGCGCGTGCGATAGATGTACGGCACGAAGTCCTGGAGCTGGTGTCGGTCGACGCTCGCATACGCCGTCTCGGCGTCGAAGTGCGACGCTTCGATCCCGGTGACTCGGCTCCACGGCGTCATGGCCGGCGGCGTCACGTCGCGCCACGTGGTTCCGTCGTCGGTCGTGACCTGAATAAGCCCATCGTCGGTGCCGATCCAGATCACCGGCGCGCGCAGCGGTGACGGGGCCACCGCGTAGATGACGCCGCGCTTGCCGTTGCGGTCGGTCGCGGCGGCAGCGGTTGCATCGAGGTTGGGCGGAACGCCAGGGTCTGGGCGCGTCAGGTCGCCACTGATCTGCTTCCACGTGCGCGCCCCGTCGCTCGTCTTGAACAAGAACTGGCTCGCGTAATACAGCGCGTGCGGGTCAGCCGGCGAGAGTACGAGCGGCTGAGTCCAGTCGGCCCGGTCGGTCTCGGTGCCTTTCGGCGCCGCCGTGTTGGGAACCGACAGATTGGTCTCGAGATCCCAGCGGCTGCCCTCGCCACCGTAGATGACGCCGGGATGCAGCGGGTCGCCGGTCGCGTACCCGCTCTCGCCGGCGGCGCCGATCGGCTCCCAATCGCGCTGCGAGATTTGCGCGAACTTGCCGCGCGAGCGCACCGCCACCGCGCCACTGTCCTGTTGCGCGCCCACCACCCAGTAGGGAAAGCGGTAATCGACCGACGCGTGATAAACTTGCGCCGTGGGTTGATTGAGCCACGAGCTCCAGGTCATGTCGCGCGGATCGGCGGTGCGCGCGTTGCGGGTGATGATGGTGCCCTGATCGCTCGCGACGATCAGGATGTTCGGGTTCTCGGGCGAGATCCAGATCTGGTGGTAATCGTCGCCGCCCGGCGAGCCTCGGATCACGTCCCACGTCTGGCCGCCGTCGCGGCTGCGGTTCACGGCCACATTCGGGACGTAGACGATATCCGGGTCCTTCGGATCGACCGCGATCTTCTCGAAGTACCAGCCCCGGCCCCACAGCGCCTGGTCGCTGCCGACTCGCCGCCAGGTCGCCCCGGCGTCGTCGGAGCGGAACACACCACCCTGACCTGGAGGCGGCGGCGAAGGGCGGTCCGGCGCCTGCGGCGCCGGGGGCGGCGCACTCGGATCGGGCACGAGGCAGTCCACCACGGCGTACACGCGCCGAGGATTCGACGGCGCGACCGCGATGCCGGTCCGTCCGATTCCCGCGGGCGGCAGGCCGTTGGTCAACGGCTGCCAGGTCGTTCCACCGTCCGTGGACTTGTGGATCCCGCCACCGGGACCGTTGGTGGGCGCGTAGACGAACCACGGCGGCCGCCGCGTATTCCACAGCCCGGCGTACACCACTCGGGGCTCGGTCGGATCGATGACGACCTCGACCGCACCGACGTTCTCGTCTTTGTAGAGGACTTTCTGCCAGGTGCGGCCGCCGTCGCGCGAGCGGAACACGCCGCGCTCGGGGTTCGCGGCGTAGAGGTGACCAATCGCCGCGACGAAGACCACGTCGGGGTTCCTGGGATCCACGGCGATCTTGCCGATGTGCTGTGTTGCAGCGAGGCCGAGGTGGGTCCACGTGCGGCCGGCGTCGGTCGACTTGTAGACGCCGTTCCCGAAGCCCACGGAGTCGCGGAGCGTGGACTCGCCGCTGCCGACGTAGATCACATCGGGCGCCGATGGTGCTACTGCCAGAGCGCCGATCGACGCGACGGGCTGGTCATCGAATATCGGGAACCAGGTCCTGCCGGCGTCTTTTGTTTTCCAGACGCCGCCGTTCACGTGGCCGAAATAGAACTCGTCCGGTCGGCCGGGCACACCGCTGACCGCGTCGCATCGGCCGCCGCGGAACGGGCCGAGCATACGCCAGTCGAGGCCGATGGGGACATCGAGGGGGCTCCGGGCTGGGGGCTGGGGGGGCTGGGGGTTGGGGAAATGCTCCGGGAGCCGGAGCACGGAGAGCGCGGCGCCGGCTTGTGCGACGCTGACGAGGAAGTCGCGGCGAGAGGGCATGGGCCTCAAATAGATCAGCTACGTGCTGACCTCTCAAGACCACGTCGCTATTTTGAATGCATGCAGTTCACGCACGTGCGATACGGAACGTTGCTGACAGTTGCCGTGCTGGGCGCGTGCCATGGCACGGGGGGCAGTCTGGGAGAGCCGCCTCCGCCCCCGCCGCCGTCCCCGGCGCCCCCGGCGCTCCACGTTCAGGGCAATCAACTGGTCGATAGTGCCGGACGCGTGGTTCGGCTCAAGGGGGTGAATCGCTCGGGAACCGAGTACGCCTGCGCGCAGGGGTGGGGCTTCTTCGACGGCCCGTCGGACTCCGCGTCCGTCGCAGCGATCGTGTCATGGAAGGTGAACGCGGTGCGCGTGCCGCTCAATGAAACGTGCTGGCTCGCGATCAACGGCGTGAACCCGGCTTACTCGGGTGCCAACTACGCCCGAGCGATCAGCGATTACGTGGCGCGCCTGAACCGCGCGGGACTGGTCGTGATCCTGGAGCTGCACTGGAGCGCCGCCGGGACGGCCGTGGCGCTGGGTCAGGCACCGATGCCGAACCGGGACCACACGCCGGAATTCTGGCGTCAGGTTGCCGCTGCGTACGGCGGCAACAACCGCGTGATCTTCGACCTGTTCAACGAGCCCTTCCCGGACAACAACTCGGACACGCCCGAAGCGTGGCGCTGTTGGCGGGACGGAGGGACCTGCACCGGCGTGAGCTTCCAGGCAGCCGGGATGCAGGAGCTGGTGGATACGATCCGCAGCACCGGCGCCACGAACGTCATTATGCTGGGAGGGGTGCAGTACGCGGCGACGCTCTCGAGTTGGCGGACCTCCAAGCCCAGCGATCGGCTGAACAACATCGCGGCGTCATGGCATATCTACAATTTCAGCTGGTGTTCTACCAAAGCGTGTTGGGACAGCACGGCGGCCCCGGTCGCACTGCAGGTTCCGCTCGTGCTCGGCGAGCTGGGGCAAGACGACCACGGCAGCGCCTTCGTGACCGCGTTGATGGACTGGATGGATGCGCGCCAGGGGAGCTACCTCGCCTGGGTGTGGGACGTATGGGGGAGTCCGCTCGACCTGATCGCGAGCTACGATGGGACGCCAACGCCGTACGGTCAGACGTTCCAAACCCGGTTTGCGCTCTGAACTCGCCGACGCTTACGGCGTGACGCTGCCGAAATAGACCTCGAGGTTTGTGGGATAGGTGCCGAACGTCTTGCCCGGCCCGGTCCACGTCATTGCGGCGCTGCCCGGCAGCGAGACGATGCCGTCGTAGTCGCCGATGAAGGGCCGGATGCCATTGGCGCACGAAGAGCATGGCACGCCGTAGGCCGACGGATCCCAGCTCGTTTTCGTCACGCGCGTCGTCGCCCACGTCTTGCCGCCGTCCGCACTCGTGATGTACGAGACATCGAACAGCGTATTGCCGGTGTAGCTGCGGTCGTTGGTCATCAGGTCGAGCCGGCCGCTCGACGGCTCGACGCTCAGCTCGACATTGATGCGATCGCCCGCTGCGGGCGCGACGATCGACGGCGTGCTCCACTTCGTAATGTCACTGACGTTCGCGTACGTCAGAAGAATCTGCGCCTTTCCGTTCACGATATCCGTGTACGCCACGTAGAGACGGCCCGTGGATGGATCGAACGCGGGGGCGGGATAGGAGCCCGGCGCGCGGAACTGCCCGCCCGAGATGTTGAAGCAGTACGGCGGGTAGAGGCACACGGGATTTTGGAACGTCGCGAACCTGAGGGAATTGCTCCACGTCGCCCCGTGGTCGGCCGACACACTCACGAACATCGCCGTGCCCTTGCCGCCCTGAACCGAGTTGTCGAAAGTCAGGTAGGCGTACCCCGTCGCGGGATCGACGACGACGCGCGCGTCCTGGTCACTGCGGACCGAGCCGCTCGACACTTTCACGGGGAGCGCGAAACTGGTGCCGCCGTCGTGCGACACGCCGATGAAGATCGGCGAGTGACCGCTGAATCCGGTGAAGTGCGCCCAGGGTACGTAGATCGTGCCATCATTCGCGACGGTGATCGACTCGTGATCGGGGAATTGCCCGTTCGAGCCTCGCGCCTTGCCTTCGCCCTGGAAGGCGCTGACGAGCGTGAGCGGATGATCGGGACCGCCGGCGGTCCAGGTGCGGCCGCCGTCGCTCGAGCGGCTGAGCCAGAGCGCTACTGCCTTTCCCCGATATCCAAAGCAGGTGAAATACGCCGTGCTTCCATCGGGGCTGAAAGCGACGCCCGGATCACCGCCAAAGTCGTAGGGCCCGGTTCCCGGCACGACGGGGTCGTTTGTGAATTGCGTGATCCCTGGGATGAAGCCGCTCGGTAGCGTGGGCGTCCAGGTCTTGCCGCCATCGAAGGTCGCGTTGATGCCGCAGCCGTCGTTGTAGTTCCAGTCGTTGTTGCCGGTGATCATGTTGCTCGGGTTCGTCGGATTCACGGCGAGGGGCGTCTCGTTCTGCGAGGTGGTATCGCGGCTAACATTGACAACCAAGGCTGACCCGGCGCCTAGGGCGCTGAAGTTTGGTGTGCCCAGCGTGGTAATCGGGGCCTCGCGGCAACCGGCGAACAGGACCACAGCAGCCGCGCCGGCTGCGAGGAACGAGATGTGCGTCATGCGGTGCTCCCGAGAGGAATTAGAGGGCTTGAATAGACGCGTCATCCTGAGTGCCTGCAACCTCACACCCGCTCGGCGTCTCGGCGGCTCGGCGTCGACTTGGCGTCTAGCCGATTCGTTTCTATCTTCCGTCTCCCATGCGTCATCGTTCCGGGTTTACGCTGATCGAGATGCTGGTCGTGCTCATTCTCATGGGCCTCGTGGCTGTCCTCGTTGCGCCGGTGCTGCTCCCGCGCCACCACGACCAGTCTGCACTCAACGCACTGCTCGTGAGCGCTCGCGAAGTCGCCGCCCGGCGGGGTGAAGTCGTGTACGTGCATATCGATCCTACAGGAGAGTGGCGGATGGAGGCCGGCGCCAACCCGCTCCAGCCCGCGCTCGCCACGGGGCGCGTGGAGCCGTTCTTCACCGCCGCGGTCACGCTGATGGTGTCGCCGCTGGGGAGCTGCGGCTTCGACGTGCGGAGCGCCGCAGCGGTGGGCGCCGATGTGCTCGACCCTCTCACGTGCGAGATACGCGCGCCCTGAAGCCGGGCGTGCAGTCAGCCAATGATGTCGGCGTCCTCGTCCTCTCCACCCGGTTGCCCGTCGCGACCGAGAGTGGAAAGGTCATATCCAGTCGGATTGTGCTCGCCGGGGGCCTTATAGATGTAGAGGCGGCCCCAGGGGTCGAGCGGCACGGCCTTCTTTAAATAGGGTCCGCGCCAGTTGAGCGGCACAGGTTCGCGCGTCGGTTTTTCCTGGAGTGCGCCCAGGCCCTGCTCGGTGGTAGGATACGTCCCGTTGTCCAACCGGTAATTGTCGAGCGCCACGCCGAGCAGGGCGATCTGCGTGCGCGCGGTCGCGCTCTTCGCTTCGGAGACCCTGCCAAGGATGCGGGGGCCGACCAGGGCGGCGAGTAGGCCCAGGACGATGATCACAACGAGGATCTCGATGAGGGTGAAGCCTTGAGGCTTGGTCCTGACGGTGATCATCACAACGGGATTCTACGCCCCGGAGACTCCTCTGGCAAAGTGGTTGCTTCAGCGCGGCTGTGGCGT
>WNGO01002090.1_pt1 | contig 13399 bp, 12 predicted proteins | sample 5400511 | NCBI WGS metagenome assembly WNGO01 (sample SAMN13153380, study PRJNA577476) | soil metagenome | isolation source: 20 cm soil or saprolite under Garry oak tree replicate 2 | place: USA:California | collected 2016-06-15
CGGCGGCTACTTGGGGAGACGCGTGATATACACCGGGCCCGTAGCGTTGTTCGACAATTGCTTCTGCGATTCTCTCCGACAGCAGTTCGCGATATTCGGCATCGCGCGCCTGGTTGCCTTCGGACCGATTGCTCAAGAATCCGCACTCCACCAGAACTGCCGGACAGTACGCAAGGCGCAGGACGCGGAAATTTGCTGTGTGCACGCCCCGATTCATCGAGTGCGGGATCGTCATCAGTTTGGATTGGATCCGATTCGCCAGTTCAGCTGAAGTGCCCGAGTGATAATAGGTCTCAAAGCCGTGAACACCGCGTCTGCGTGAATCGTTGAAATGAATACTGACGAAGATGGCATTTTTCTGCGAATTCTCGATGGCGACGCGGTCGTTCAATTCGATAAACACATCCGAAGATCGCGTCATTACTGTTTTTAATTGCGATTCGCGCAAATTTCGCTCGAGACGCTGGGCCACATCGAGAGCAACGATCTTCTCCGGCGGCCCGTAGCGGCGATACGCGCCATTATCTTTCCCGCCGTGCCCCGCGTCCACCACTACGGTCGTAAAAGTCTTGCTCGTATTTTTAACCCCGGTAGTCGTGACGGTACTGCAAGCAGCCAATGAAGCGAAAAAAGCGATTGCAAGGAGACGAGTGACCTGGCGAAGCATTCTGATCTTATAGCAAAAAATACGTCTTCTACCAAAAATTTTTCGCGCGAAGCTTAAAGGATACAACGTAATTGGTTTTGTGCTGCTGCGCATAAAGCCTTTACTTCTTTTATGATAATCCGATTTGCGATTCTCCCTTTGTTTCTTGCGCTGAACCTTTCGATGTGCAAGAAGGAGGAGAACGCTTCCTCGAGTTCGCAGCAGGCGAGCGCCTCATCGCCGACACCGGTTGCAACTCCACTAGCGGCGGCATCTCCAAAGATCACCAAGCCGGTGGTCGATCAAACGGCCCAGGTACTCATTTTTTGTTATCACCGTTTGGTGGACAAGATTCGCTATCCCGGGACCGAGATCACACCTGCCGCGTTTGAAGCGGAGATGAAGGAATTAAAGGATCGCGGCATTACAGTCATTTCAATGCAGGATTTGCTCGCCTGGAAGAAGGGCGAAAAGAATATACCACCGCGCTCTGCGGTCGTTACTTTCGATGATGGCTGGAAATCGCAATACGAAGTCGCGTGGCCGATTATGAAAAAATACGGTTACCCGTTCACCATGTTCATTTACACCGAAGGCGTGCGGGGCGGCTCGTTAGGCGGCGGGGAAGCGATTACTTGGGAACAGCTTGCGGATATGCGCGATAACGGTGTGGACATTGAAGCGCATTCAGCGACTCACCAGGATTTGCGCGAAGGGCATACGATCATGCTCGCGAGTACCGGAGGGAAGAGGACGAAGACGAAATTGACCGGGCCTCAATACGAGCAATGGATACAAAACGAAGTGGTGGGTTCCAAGCAACTGCTCGAGCAGCGACTGGGCATCAAAGTGAATTGCTTTGCAGTGCCGTTCGGGAATTATAACGAACACGTTAAAGAGATTGCCCGAAATTCCGGGTACGAGGCGATGTTTACGGTTTACGGTCAGCCCATCACCTTTACGTCGTCGATGGATTCAATCGGTCGTTATGCGATCGAAGCGAACAAGCCCAAGGTATTTGAAGATGCTGTAAAAATGATCGCTACCTCAACTGGAGGGGGAGCAGCGGTCGCCGAAGTTGGCGCGAAGGATCTCGCGACGCAACCAGCAGATGGCGAGACAGTGCACACGGCTCTGCCTTTAATTAAGGCTAACCTCAGTCCGATTGGCGCGATCGAGCCTGGCAGTGTGCAACTGCGCGTGAGCGGTCTCGGTGTTGTTCCTGCGAATTATGACCCGAAATCCGGTACGGTGTCATACCAAGTGACGCAAAAGTTGCACGAGAAATCGTGTAGCGTGATTATCAGCGCGAAATCTCAGGGGAAAAAGGTCGAAGCGCATTGGACTTTCGGAATTGAAGAGGGCGCGGCTGGAGGGACCTCGCCGATACCGACGCCTAAAAAATAAGCTCGGCGTGGTTCGGGGGAACGTATGCGTCTCTGCGTGCTGGCGGGCGTGTCCTCGCGATCGCGAACTTTGTTCAAGCTAAAATGTCATAGTCGAATGTCACGCAAGGAAAGACCGTTTCGGCGCGACGCCGAAACCAACACGCAAGACGCGCGCTCCGCCCCGAAATGACACCTCGCGCCGTCTAATTCTTGTCATGTTTTCCCAACTCTCCGACAAACTTCAGGACGTCTTCAAAGAGCTGCGTGGACACGGCACGATCAGCGAATCGAACGTCGATACCGCGTTACGCCACGTCCGGCTGGCTTTGCTTGAAGCGGACGTCGATTTTCAAGTCGCCAAAAAATTCATTGCACGCATTAAAGAGAAAGCGCTTGGAGAAGCCGTTCTTCGCAGCATTACGCCGGGCCAGCAGATTGTAAAAATTTTCTACGACGAATTAACTGCCTTGCTCGGAGGCGACGCCGCGCCGGTTAATCTCGGAGATACAGGCCGTGTTTTGATTGTCGGTCTTAATGGGTCGGGCAAAACAACTTCGTCTGCGAAACTGGGGCGTCTTCTGAAAAAGCAGGGTCGCACGCCAGTTTTGATCGCGTGCGATTTGCAGAGACCGGCGGCGATCGAACAGTTGGTAACGCTGGGGAAACAAATCGACATCCCGGTATTCACTCCCGAGCCGGGCGAAAAGAATGTGGAGCGTGCCGCTGCTCACACATCTGCCAGGGCGCGACAGCCAGGTGCGCCCATTGTCGAAATCTTCGATACGGCAGGTCGCCAGGAGATCGACGAGGCGCTGATTCAGGAGCTAAAAAGGCTGAAAGAATTCTTAAACCCGCAGGAAACGTTGCTGGTGGTTGATGCCGCTACCGGCCAGCAGGCAGTCAGCGTTGCATCCCGTTTTGACGACGCTTTGTCCATCACAGGAATCATTTTAACGAAGCTGGACGGCGACGCGCGAGGCGGCGCGGCATTGTCCATGCGCGAAGTGACGCGGCAACCAATCAAGTTCGCAGGAACCGGGGAAAAGCTCGATCAGTTTGAAGTCTTTGTTCCAGAGCGGCTGGCCGGGCGGATTCTTGGCATGGGCGACGTCGTTAGTCTGGTCGAAAAAGCGGCGGAAGCGGTCGATGAAGAAGAAGCTGCCCGATTGGAGCGGAAACTGCGCACGGCTTCATTCGATTTCAATGACTTCCTGGCGCAGTTCAAGATGATGCAGCGGATGGGACCGCTGGAGAATATTCTTGGCATGTTGCCCGGCATGAGTAATGTTCAAGGTCTCTCTGTTGACGAGAAGCAGCTTAAGCGCACGGAAGCCATCGTGCTTTCGATGACGAACGAAGAGCGGACGCGTCCCGACATTTTGAATGCGCGGCGTCGTCAGCGCATCGCACGCGGCAGCGGCTGCACAGTCACGGAGGTAAACGATTTGCTACGGCGCTTTGATCAGATGCGGAAGATGATGAAAAGCACGGGCAAAATGAAAAAGATGATGGCGCAACTGGCGCGAATGAGAAGTTAACATGGCAGTTTCAATCAGATTACGCAGAGAAGGAACGAAGAATAGCCCCTACTACAAAGTGGTAGTGGCCGACAGGCGGAGCCCGCGCGATGGGAAATTTATCGAGATCATCGGCGCGTACGATCCAAAGAAACCCGGTCACAATAGTACGTTGAAGATTGATCGGATCGAATATTGGATCAGCAAAGGTGCACAACCATCCGATACGGTGCGCAGCTTGATAAAACAAAATAAGAAAGCAACGACGACCGCTAAGCCGTCACCCCGAGTGGAGGCAGAAAGCCCCCAACCGACGCAAGAAGAGTCGTCGCCTCCGAGTGAACCCGCCGGTTAGTATCGGCGCGTTGGTTTAGTAACGGTTTCTTTGCGCCGTTGGTAACATCCTCATGATGTGATCCGCTGAGGACAGCGGAGGCTGGAGCGCGCGGAAGAGTCGCGATTTTGTGCTTGTTCGTGTTCACCTGTCACGTCGTAGCTATTGTGCGTAGGCGGATTCGTGGTTAGTCTTTCTGGCGCATGAGAGAGTTTCTCGAATTCGTTATTCGGCAGCTGATCGAATTTCCTGACGACATGGTCCTCACGGAAATTCCGAACGGCAGAACGACCGTCTTTAAGTTGCAACTTCGACGGGGAGATGTCGGCCGGGTGATTGGTCGCAGCGGCCAGACCATTCAAGCTATTCGCGCATTGCTTGCCAGTTCCGCCGCGCGCCATGGCCAACGGGCGACCCTTGAGATCGTCGAGTAAATTTTCATGTCCGATTCATGATTGGACGTTAGCCGCAGGTCGTTCGACGTTTTCTTCCTGAGTGAAGATCGACATCCTGACATTGTTTCCTGACATCTGTTGCGCGCCTCTTGGCGAGAGCATCATGAAACGCGCGCAAGAAAACGGGATTGTTGATCTTCAAATCCATAACCTGCGGGACTGGACCACGGATAAACACCATATCGTGGACGACGCACCGTTCGGCGGCGGCCAGGGAATGGTGATGAAACCAGAGCCGATTTTTGCGGCTGTCAAAGATCTCCGAAATCCAACATCCAGAGTGGTGCTAATGTCGCCCGCCGGGCACCGGTTTGATCAACAACTGGCGACACAGCTTTCGGCAGAGCCGCATCTCATCATTGTCTGCGGGCATTACGAAGGAGTCGATCACCGTGTGATTGAACATCTGGTGGACCTGGAAATTTCCATCGGCGATTACGTCCTCACTAACGGGGCAATCGCGGCAGTCGTTCTTGTCGATGCGATCGTGCGTTTATTGCCAGGGGCACTTGGCCATGAACAATCGGCGGTAGACGACAGTTTCAATCACGGGCTACTCGAAGCTCCGCAGTACACGCGGCCAGCAGAATTTCGCGATTGGAAAGTCCCGAAGGTCTTGCTTTCCGGAAACCATGCCGAGATTGCAAAGTGGCGCAAAGAACAGGCGATAAAACGCACGCGCGAAAACCGGCCGGATCTGCTGCACGAACAGATTCCGGCAGCGCGTCATCCTGAGCGGGGCTAAGGATCGCGCACAAAGCCGTTGGTGTCCCTTTCAATTATCTAGCGTGCCACAACCTTCGGTTGGGAGGTCCCTCGTCGTCTGCGCGATGGGGATGACAGCGGGCGTTGTTATTGAAGTATTTTACCCAGCACGACACACGCATTGATTCCGCCGAAACCAAACGAGTTGCTCATTACATATTTCAGTTCGGCTTCGCGTCCGTGATTGGGCACAACATCGAGGTCACATAAAGGATCGTGATTTGCATAGTTGATTGTGGGCGGAACCCATTGCCGGTCCAAAGCGAGCGCGCAAAGCGCCGCCTCGATTGCGCCGGTCGCGCCGAGTGGATGCGCGTAATAACCTTTTGTCCCACTGACTGGGATTCGTCGTGCATGCTCGCCAAATACTTGTTTGATCGACGCCGTTTCCGCGCTGTCGTTGAGCTGGGTTGAGCTGGCGTGCGCGTTGATGTAATCGATTTGGTCGGGCGCTAATTGCGCATCGGCAAGCGCCTCACGCATCGCGCGAATGGACGATTCGCCGTTTGGCAAAGGCGACGTCATATGGAAAGCATCGTTATTTAAACTATATCCGAGCACTTCCGCGTAAATGTGCGCGCCGCGGGCACGCGCATGTTCAAGCTCTTCAATGACCAGCGAGGCTCCGCCCTCGCCCATGACAAATCCATCGCGCAACAGATCGAACGGACGGCAAGCGAAGGCGGAATCCCCCGGCCACCTGCTCATGGTCTTGATGATGTCGAACGCGCCCACGGTAATGGTCGTCAGGGGCGCTTCCGCTCCGCCTGCGACCATCACATCTGCAAAATCGTCCCTGATGTATCTTAGCGCTTCGCCCACCGATACGGTCCCACTGGCGCAACTGTTCGAATTTGTGGTGCCCACGCCGCGAAAACCGAATTCGATCGCGATATTCGAATGGGCCGAACCACCAAATACCTGGACGGCAAGCGTAGGTTGAACGCCGCGCGCGCCTTTTTTTAGATACCTGAGATACTGTTCCTCGGCCTTGCAAACGCCGCCAAGCGCCGTGCCGAAACTGACACCGATTCGGTCCTGCGGCTTTTCGCGGGAATACTCGATGTGCGCATCATCGAGCGCCAGTTGCGCCGACACGACTGCGAACTGTGCGTAGCGGTCGAGTCGTTTCAGACGGTGCGGGGAAAAAAACGCCTCTGGGTCCCAATCACGAATCTCGCCGGCAGAGCGCACGCGAAAGACGCTGGGATCGAAACTTGCGATGTTATTGATACCGCTTTTTTCCGCCAGAATTGCGTTCCAAAAATTCTCGCGCCCCTGTCCGATGCAGGTGATTGGGCCAATTCCCGTGATAACAGCGCGTCGATGGCTCATGCGGTGACCTTATCTGTGTTCGCCTCGACGTACGATTTCATGCAGCGCAGTGTCTTATTTGCGATATGATGAATGAAAAAGCCACCGATAATCTTGTCTGCGATGGGCGCTAAGAGCTTCACGCGAAATGCCAGGTCGTGCTTGATTTCGACCAGCACGCCCGCGGGCGCTTCCTGAAATGTCCACACTACTCGCATTCCCTTCGTGAATGCTTTCAAGTGAAGAAAGCGGACTTCAGCGCGGTCGCGATCGATGATCTGTTCAGAAGTCCACGAAATGGGTATGCCGGAGCGCGTGGCAGCCATTACAACGAGGTTTCGACACGGACTCCGTTCGAGGTAACGGATATAGCGATAGTGCGGCAGAATCTGCGGCCACAATTCAAGATTCGCGGCTGTATCGAAAACCGTCATTCTCGGTGCACACATGATGATGGAGTTGGTTTTGTGCATTAAAAGTGATCGCCACCGCAAAATGAAAACCCACCCGGTTATCGATGTTGCGCATCTTCTGCGGGACAAACGATACTTCCCTGAAAAGTAATTCGGCGAAAGAGAAAAAATCATCCGCCACAGACAAAGGGGATCGAACCCTGGTCCCTAACGGGACGAGCACGATACGGCTTCACGTCCGACCGTTCGCGATCCTTGCTATTAACTGGCTGACGTGACGGTTACATTTCTCAAGCACGACCATGTCTGGCGTGGTCTGCATCTCGTGCAAGTTGGGTCATCAAGCCAAAGAACGCCTGTGACTGGCCGATGAAGAGTCCCATGTCTGTCAGGAACTGCAGAGTGCCCATGGCAATACCTTCCGTATTGGTCGGTCGAATGATCGAACAAATGGGAAGACTCGGATCCAGGAACGGGCATGGTTCCGGCATGATGAGACTCTTGTTCAGGGTCTCATCATCCACTTGCAGATCAGGAAAAGTCACTGAAACGCCAGTCACCGGGTCAACGGCAGTCAATGGCGGCGCATTGCCGGCTTTGTCTGACCATGTTTGAAAATGCATGGTCTCCGTAGGGCCGATGCTGATCAGTATTCGCAGGACTTCGGTATGAGTCGCTCTGAGTGCCATCGCAGGGTAGAGGCTGTTGCCACCTTGTTCGATGGTTGCAAAGTGGAAAGCCGCAGTATTTGCGATCGCCTGTAGGAAATTAGAATCAGTTGTGTCGGCGTCGGTCCTTGGAATTGCCGTGTGTTGGTTAACTCCTAGAGTTGGGACAGCCTGCGGAAAGGTAAAGTTTGGATCAAGATCAGGGTTATGATTGTCGATGCGATAGCGCGTCCACCAACTGGTGTCGACAGTGAGTTGCATCAGATTGGTGAGCCGTAAAATTCCACTGGTCCCGCTGGCGGTACTCCCTGGCAGTGTACGAAACGGCTCAAGATCTACAGGAGCTGCTCCCTTGGACTCCAGGTAAGCGTTGAGAAATGTGTGATGCGTGATTTCGTCATCGGTGTTGTCGTGGATGTATATGGGCATGTCTTCATCGAGCACCTCTATGGCCCCCGTGTAGGCTTCGTTTCCGGTGCCGCCAGGCACCTCATCATCCTGGACGCCGCCGAGTTCATTGTATTGAATCCAAAAGTCGGCCTCGAGTATTTCTGCCGCCGCGGCGAACCGGAGCAGGGCCGCATCTCCCGTTGTTAGACCTCTAGTCCGAGGAGTTGGCAGCGGCCTGAGTATTTCACTTGTCGCGGAAGCACCCGCCAACACTCCCGCGCCGATTGTTCCTGCGCCAATCGCGAGTGATTTGCCCAGGAACCAACGACGACTGATAGAACTTTTGCGAGGCTTAGCTTTTTTTTCTGCATCTTTCTGGAAAGGACGATTCTCGTTTTTGCTAAAATCATCTGCTGTAGGATTACTTGTTGCTTTCATGCCCGTAGAATCGCAGCGGTTCGCGCTGGGCGCTGCATGGGAAAAGTTACGCGTTTGTTACCCGCAAGCCGGAATAGTTTTAGCTGATCAGCGCAGGGTCGCAGCCGTTGCGATGCTGCAGTGATGTGCAAAAAGAAAATGGAGCCTACGGGATTCGAACCCGTGACCTCCTCAATGCCATTGAGGCGCTCTACCAACTGAGCTAAGACCCCGAGAAAACAATTGTAGATTGTAAGTTTCGGATCACAGATTGCAACATGCCAGCTGCGGTCTTGGCGCCACCGTTATTCCGGAGCCGGCGAATCTCGTAAATCGCCCTTGTTCGTGACTTGCGGTGGATCAAATAATTTGACCCATGCCTGAATAGCTTTGAAAGCGTTTCAGTCCAAGCTTGCAACAAAAGGGCGTTTATGATGTTTAATCAGCAGAGGAACTTAATGAAGCTATCGAAATTCGCGGCTCTTTGTTCGGTCGTGGTAATTGGGATGGGAATTTGCACGAGCACAGGACAAACAACCGGATTCGCTCCCCAGAATGCTCCTCGTGTCGCACCGAGTAATGGTGTTCGAGGGAGTAACGTGCGCCCGAACAATTCAAATCTGCCGTATGTTCCTCGTGGGCCGGCAAACATTGGCCAGCGCCCATTCGGCATGCTCCCGCCTCAAGTCCAAAGGCAGCCCAGCAATCTTCGACCGAATTATTCACCCCTCACCCGGCAATTGAATCCGAGGCTGGCGGCAATGAGGATTCAACAGCAGACGCCAACTGACAATGTGCAACCAACCGGCAACCTGTTTCCACGAAGCGGAATTGTGCAAACTCCGCTAACAATACCGGACGATCAGCGCGCGGTCAGAACGGACGATCTAAAGCCCACCAACCATGTATTGGTGAAGGGAGAGATTTCGGAAGCCTTGGAGACAATCGACACCCCACACCGCGCACGAAATGGCGATGTGCAACCGGTCGTCCGTGATTCGGCGAATCGTGATTCTAAGCAGCCCAAGGTCAAGAGGAACCACCAAACTGGAAGGAATCGGTTCAGCTATTCCGATGCACTTCGTCGTAATTGGCACGGATGGCATAATCGGGATTGGTGGCGGCAGCATTGTAACAACATCGTTTTCGTCACCGGCGGATATTATTTCCTGGACGCAAGCTATTGGTACCCAGCTTACGGTTATGATCCGCTTAGTAACTATTACGACTACGACGGGCCGATCTACACCTATAGTAATCTCCTACCCGACCAGGTGATCGCGAACGTTCAAGCTGCGTTGCAAGACGCGGGTTACTACTTCGGGTCAGTGACTGGGTCGCTAAGCGTGGAAACGCGAGCGGCTCTTGCTAATTTCCAGCGTGACCAGGGACTGATTATTACTGGAGCAATTGACGAGCCGACCGTCGAGGCGTTGGGATTGTACTAGGTCTCGCATCTGGTCGCGCGCGAAGTCAGGATTCGCTTGATCAATCTGAGTGTGGCGATTTAAGAAATCGCCTATGAGCGATCTGACTTTTCAAAACAATGTGCCGGATCCTTTACTCTCCGGCAAAGAATTGCCGAGTTTCAAATTCGAATTGGAGAAATCCAAGGGGAAAGTAGCCGGAAACAGCTTCGGCAAGGAAGCGACCGTTGAACAGCTTCCCATCTCCAAAGGAATCGCCGGTGTGTCGATGCAACTTGAAGCCGGTGTGATGCGCGAACTTCACTGGCACGCGACTGCAGCGGAATGGGCGTTCGTTCTCAAAGGCCGTGTTCGCACAACGGTCATTAATCCGGCTGGTCAAACCGAGACGAATGACTTCGAACCAGGCGATATCTGGTCCTTTCCACGCGGCCATGCTCACATGCTTGAGTGTCTCGGCAACGAACCAACCCATTTCATTTTGATCTTTGACAACGGCTATTTCTCGGAGTTCGGCACGTTCAGTATCACCGATTGGATCGGGCATGCGCCCAAGCCGCTACTGGCAAAAAATTTCGGCCTGCCTGAATCGGCGTTTGATGGCTTTCCAAAGGAGGAAGTTTATTTTGCTCGCGGCCTCATCCCACCAGAACCGATTCCGGAAAATCTGCAGGGGCCTCGCATCTCGCCACCCGAGACGCACAAATTTCGAATGCTCGCAGGTGCGCCGCACGCGATTTTCAAAGGCGGCCGCGAATGGCGTATCGATTCCACGCGATTTCCAATTTCGACAACACTCACTGGCGTAATTCTCGACCTCGAACCAGGCGCGCTGCGCGAACTTCATTGGCATCCGAACGCCGATGAATGGCAATATGTAATCGAAGGCGATCTCAGCGTGACGATGTTCGGCTCAAATGGTCGATTTCGAACGGAGCAACTGAACGCCGGCGATGTCGGGTACATTCCACAGGGCTATGGGCACTCGATTGAAAACGTCGGGAGCAAGCCGAGTCGGATGCTGATCGGTTTTAACACCGGAATTTATCAGGCGATTGATCTTTCTGCGTGGATCGCCGGAAATCCGATTGATGTTCTGGCGACTAATTTTGGCAAGCCACCTTCCTTGCTCGAGAAGTTCCCGCGCAAGGACGTTTTCATATCGCCGAATCAATAGCGCTTCGTCCGCCGGGACATCAGCCTGCCGTTTGCGCGCCGCCCGCACTTCCAGGAATTTGCGACGGTCGCATACCGCCGCTACAGGAAGGACTGCTAACAAACCCTTGAGCCATGCAAAAGTTGATCGAGTGCGTGCCAAATTTTTCGGAAGGTCGTGATCAAAACGTGATTCGGCAGATCACCGATGCAATTGAATCCGTGGACGGTGTTTCGCTGTTGGATGTCGATCCTGGCGCCAGCACCAACCGCACCGTTGTGACATTCGTTGGCAGTCTTGATGCAGCGGTGGAAGCGGCATTTCGCGCTATTAAGAAAGCGTCGGAGTTAATCGATATGCGCAAACACAAGGGAGCGCATCCGCGCATGGGCGCGACCGATGTTTGCCCGTTCATTCCCGTGAGCAACGTGAGCTGGGACGAAGTGATCGCGTGTGCAAATCGCCTGGGACAGCGTGTCGGCGATGAACTAAAAATACCCGTCTATCTCTATGAGAAAGCGGCGAAAGATCAATCGCGCTCGAATTTGTCCGTAATTCGCGGCGGCGAATACGAAGGGTTCTTCGAAAAAATAAGACAGCCCGAATGGAAACCAGATTTTGGGCCCGACGTATTCAGCGAAAAATCAGGGGCAACTGTAATCGGCGTTCGTGATTTTCTTGTCGCATACAATGTGAATCTGAACACGAAATCAGTGCGGCGCGCAAACTCGGTTGCGTTTGATGTGCGAGAGCAGGGGAGGGTAAAGACCGAAGATGGAACGCCATCGGGAAAACCGGTGCTGGATGCGAATGGGGAGCCGATCCGGACTCCCGGAATGCTGAAGCACGTGAAGGCAATTGGTTGGTTTGTGAAGGAATACGGGATTGCGCAGGTCTCGATGAACCTGACCGATATCGAAGAAACGCCGTTACACGCGGCGTTCGACGCGTGTTGCGAATCGGCAGCCAGGCGCGGCCTGCGCGTGACCGGCTCGGAGATTGTGGGCATGGTCCCGAAGAAAAGTCTCGTTGATGCAGGCCGATATTTCTTGCGCAAGCAAAAATGGTCGGAAGGCGTGTCCGATGAAGAATTGATCGACATCGCCATTCGCTCGATGGGCTTGAGCGAACTGAAACCTTTTGATCCAAAAGAGAAGGTGATTGAATTCAAAATCGAATCTGCTGAGCCCAAGAGATCCCTGGCGAAGATGAATCTGCGTGAATTTTGCAATGAAACCCTCAGCGATTCGCCTGCGCCCGGCGGCGGTTCTGTCGCAGCATTGATGGGCGCGCTAGGCGCCTCGTTAGGCGGAATGGTCGCGAACCTGTCCGCAGGAAAACGCGGCTGGGATGACAAGCTCGAGTATTTCAGCAATTGGGCTGTGACAGCGCAACAACTCAAAGATGAATTGCTCGCGTTAGTGGATGAAGATACAGCGGCATTCAACAAGGTGATGGATGCGTTCGCATTGCCCAAAGAGTCGGCTGAAGAGAAAGCTGCGCGCGCGGCTGCGATCGCAAAGGCGACCAAATATGCAGCGGAGGTTCCGTTAAAGGTCATGGAGACAGCGTCGAAATCTTATGAATTGCTCGCTGAAATGGCCGAAAGAGGAAATCCAGCCTCGGTTTCCGATATCGGTGTCGGCGCGCTAGCCACTCGTGCATGCATCGAAGGCGCGGCGCTGAACGTGAAGATCAATCTCGCACAGTTGAAAGACGAAAAATTCAAGACGGCTTCATTGAAAAGAATCGAACAAATCAGCACCGACTCTGATACGCAGTTCGAGAAGATCTCTCAAGTTGTAGCAAGCAAACTGCGTTGAACAGGTAAAGTGGGCAAGCCTATGCTTGTCATGTTGAGCGAAGCGAAACATCTCTGGTTGTTACTTAGCGTTTCCAGAAGAACTACTCGGAGATTCTTCTCCCGCGACTGCGGGATCAGAATGACAACACCCTTTTTGTTTCAACGATTCAACAAATCATGAGTTCTATTGCGGTTTTTCATGCGTCGCAACTCGTCACGTTGAGCGGCCCGAAGCGGCCGCGCGCGCGACGCGAACTGTCCGAGTTGGCAATCATTCCCGATGGCGCAATGCTGATTCGCGACGGCAGGATTGACGTCGTCGGTCCGAGCGCTGAGATAGAAAAAAGAGCAGGCGATGCGGAAGTTATCGATACTCGCGGGAAAGTCGTTCTTCCTGGTTTTGTCGACGCGCACACGCACTTGGTTTTTGCCGGAAATCGGCTGGACGATTTCGAGCGCCGCGGGCGCGGTGACACTTATGAGCAAATCGCGAACGCTGGGGGCGGAATTTGGTCAACCGTTGAAAAGACGCGAGCAGCGAGTGAAACCGACCTTCTTATGCAAGCAAAAAAGCATGCAGACTGGTTCGTGCGCTGCGGAACGACAACGGTGGAGTCAAAATCGGGGTACGGTCTGAGCATCGAAGATGAACTGAAGATTCTGCGCGTGATGAGGCGCCTCAATCAGGAAACGTCGCTGGAAATT
>WNGO01004199.1_pt1 | contig 13397 bp, 14 predicted proteins | sample 5400511 | NCBI WGS metagenome assembly WNGO01 (sample SAMN13153380, study PRJNA577476) | soil metagenome | isolation source: 20 cm soil or saprolite under Garry oak tree replicate 2 | place: USA:California | collected 2016-06-15
AGGCCGCCGAGATCGGACATGTCGAAGTCGCCGCTGTCTTCAGGAGCACTGCGGCCGCGCCGGGACCCGCCGGCGGGACCCGCGAACGCCCCGTAGCGGCGCAGCTGGTCGTACTTCTTGCGCTTCTCGGCGTCGCTCAGCACGTCGTGCGCCTCGTTGATCTCCTTGAAGCGCTCGGCGGCCTGCGGGTTGTTGGGATTGCGGTCGGGATGGTGCTGCTTCGCCAACCGCCGGAAGGCCTTCTTGACTTCGTCGGTCGTGGCGGTCTCGGCGACTCCCAGCACCTGATAGTAGTCGCGCTGTGCCGCCATTACTTGCCCTGCCAGGTGAGCACGACGACGCGGGCCGGGCGCAGCAACGTTTCGCGCATCTTGTAACCGGGTTGCACCACCTGGCCTACGGTGTGGTCTTGCTCCGGTTTCTCGGCAGGTTGGGTCGTCACGGCTTCGTGCACCTGCGGATCGAACGGCACGCCCGCCTGGTCGATGCGGGTCACCCCGGCGTTCTCGAGCTCCTTCCACACTTTGCGCTCCACCAGGTCCACGCCGTCGTGCAGCGTCTTGGCGTCGATAGCCGCGGGATCGATATGCGCAAAGCGCGACAAATCGTCGAGCGCGTCAGCGAGTCGCGCGACCAACTCCGCCTGTGCCCGCGCCCACGTGTCCGCGCGCTCCTTGATCGTGCGCTTGCGAAAGTTGTCGTACTCGGCAGCGAGCCGCAGATGTCTGTCCTTCCAAACGTCCAGCTCGGACGGTTCAGTCGCCGGCGGAACAGGCACAGCAGGAGTCTCCACCGCTTCCCCCGTATCGGGGTCGAGCGAGGGAACGGGCGGTTGGTGGGGGCGCGGATGTTTGTTGGTCATAAGGGAACTTTCGGTCTGGCAACAAGATACCCGGAGGCACTTTGTCTGGAAAGCGCCCGGGTGCCGCAGCTATTCCCTGCCGGGATCGCGATCGGAGCGACGATATGTCGCAATGAAGTGCGTCACGTCCGCCATCACGCGTGGCACAGCGAGCAGCTCATGCGGGAGCTCTGCGTACCAATTGAGCTGCGCACGCGGCGCGAGATCGTCGGCGAAGCGCCGGGCGACCGCGGCGTCGATTACCCGATCCTCGCCTGCGAGCAGAAGCAGCAACGGACGCTCGATGCGCTGAGCGTCCGCCAGGACTGCGCGCTGCGCCCACTGCAGCTCGGCCCGCGCGCCGGCCGTCATGTAGCGGCTTCCGGTTCCCGTCGGCAGCGTCGGCCACAGATCGGCGAGCCTCGCGGCAACGCGTTTCCACGCGGCGGGCCGCCGGCGCCACGCGAGCCAGGGACTCGAGATGACGGCGGCCGCGGGAGGCTCGCCCGGCTGAGTTTCGAGGTAGCGCAGCACGACCAGGCCGCCGAAACCATGGCCAACCAGGACCTGCGGGACCTCGTGTCGCGGGCGCACGGCACGACGAAACGCCTGTAAATCGCCAAGCAACTGGCTGAAGCGGGACAGGTGACCGCGGCGGCCACCCGAGCGGCCATGCCCGCGCTGATCGAGGAAGTAGGCGGCGTAGCCGGCATCGCGGAGCTGCATTCCCGTTGCGGCCGAAGGCTCCCCCGGTTTCGCCGGTTCGGGATTCCAGTCATGCAGAAACAGGACGGCAACGCCGGGGTGAGTGGCCTCGTAGGCGTCGTAGACGAGGGACGTGCCGTCGGGCGCATTGACGCGGTTCATGGCGCGTCCGCGATCAGACGGCGCAGCAAGTCGAGGGCGGCTTGCGACGCCCGCGCGCGGATCTCGCCTCGGTCACCGGGGAAGACGCGCCGCAACGCGCGGACGTCGGCTCCGTAGCGCGCGGCCAACCACACGGTCCCCACCGGCTTCTCCGCTGTCCCACCCGTCGGCCCCGCGATCCCCGTGACCGCCAGTGCCGCATCCACCGCGAACTGTCGCTGCACGCCCTCGGCCATCGCGCGAACGACTTCCTCCGACACGGCGCCGTGTTTGTCGAGCAGCTCGGGGCGAACATCCAGGGTCCCGCTCTTCAGCACGTTGTCGTAGGCGACGACCCCTCCGATAAAGACGTCGGAAGCGCCGGGAACGGCGGTGATCCGACCGCTCAACAGGCCGCCCGTGCATGATTCCGCCACTACTAGGCGCGCCTTGCGCGCGCGGAGCTGCTCCAGAACAACCGCAGCGAGGTCGGTCCCATCTTCGCCGTAGCCGTCCTCGCCTGCTCGCTCGCGCAGCTGCGCCGTCGCGGCCGCGAGACGGCGCTCCGCGTCATCGGCGCGCAGTCCCCACGCCGTGACACGCAGTTCCACGCCTTCCGTCGATGGCAAGTAGGCGAGCGTCAACGGCGCGATGGCGTCCTCGATCGCGCCCACGCGCTCGGCGAGCGCCGACTCGGCGACGCCAGTGGTGCGCACGGTGCGCGATCGCACTACCAACCCCGAGCTGCGCTCGGCGAGCCGAGGCAGCACCTCTTCGGCCAGCAGCCCGCGCATTTCCGACGGCACGCCGGGCAGCATCACCACCACCCGGCCGCGGTCTTCCACCCACAACCCCGGAGCCGTGCCCCGAGGGTTCGCCAGGACGGTGGCGCCGTCGGGCACTTCGGCCTGCGTACGATTCACCGCGGGCATGGCGCGGCCCAGCCGCCGGAACCGTTCCTCGAGCGCGCGCAGCACCGCGGCGTCCAGCCGCAATGGCTTATTGAAGAGCGCCGCAACTTCCTTCTTGGTCATGTCGTCGCGGGTCGGGCCGAGGCCGCCGGTGGTGATGACGAAGCCGGTGCGGTCCAGCGCCTCGGCCACCGCGGCGCGAATCGCGTCGGGCCGGTCGGCGACGGAGCTGTGCCGGACGACTTCCACGCCCGCGCCCGCCAGGGCCCGTCCCAGCTCCGCGGCATTCGTGTCAATGATCTGGCCCAGCAGTAGCTCGCTGCCGATGGTGACGACCTCGAGCTTCACTTGCCGACTTTGAGGAGTGTCCGGTAGCGGTACAGGTAGGCGAGGAGGGAATACACGGTGAGGACGATGGCACCCGCGAGCGTCACCGCCACGAACCAGCCGTGGAACTGGTCCCAGAAATTGCGGAAGTCCCCGGCCAGATGCATTTCGGCGATCGCATCCTTCCAGGCGAACCAGGCGATGGTCGCCCCGATGAAGATGTTCTGGACGACGGCCTTCAGCTTCCCCGCACCCATCGCGGGAATCACGATCCCGCGGCGCTTGGCGAAGAAGCGGAACGCGGTGATGAGCACCTCCCGTCCCACCAGGAGGAGCGCGACCCAGACCGGGAAGCTCCCCCACCATTTGATGCGATAGTCCACGAGGATCGTCGGGTGGCGCGTCATCCAGAAGATCGGGATCAGGGTCGCGAACAGCAGCAGCTTGTCGGCGATGGGATCGAGCAGCATGCCGAGCTCGCTGATCGAGCCGTAGCGCCGCGCCAGATAGCCATCGACCAGATCCGAGAACGCGGCGATCAGGAAGACCACGAACGCGATGACTTTGGGCCAGTATCCGGAAATGAACGGCAGCAACGCGATCACCGGTGTAAGGCTAATGCGCGCCAGCGTGATGATGTTGGGCAGGGTCCACCGCATCGCGTCGACTCTCAGCTCAGCGTCTTGAGTACCAGCTTGCTCACGGCTTTCAGCGTGTCGAACACGCCGTCCCCGCGGACCGCCACCGCCTCGTGATAGGCCGCGTGGCCGACCCACTCGCCCCCGACTCTCTCGACGAGGCTTTCGCCCGGATGCGCCGGGTCGGGCGTCTGTTTCTGGCGCGTGGCGTCCTCGATGGGCCACCCCGGATTGAGCGACGCCTGCAGGTCCTTGATCGGTGCCGCGTTGGGCAGGTCGCGCTTGTTGTACTGAATCACGAACGGAATCTTCGTCAGATCGTAGCCGTACTCCGCCATGTTGTCGTACAGGTTCTGCATCGACTCGACGTTCGCCTCCATGCGCTCGATCTGGCTGTCGGCGACGAACACGATGCCGTCCACGCCCTTGAGGATGAGCTTGCGGCTGGCGTTGTAGTAGACCTGCCCGGGGACGGTGTACAAGTGGAAGCGCGTCTTGAAGCCGCGAATCGTCCCGAGATCGACCGGTAGAAAATCGAAGAACAGCGTGCGCTCGGTCTCGGTGGCGAGCGAGATCATCTTGCCGCGCGTGTTGGGCGAGACCTTCCCGTAGATGTGCTCCAAGTTGGTCGTCTTCCCACCGAGGCCCGGCCCGTAGTAGACGAGCTTGCAGTTGATCTCGCGGGACGCGTAGTTGATCATCGACATGGGCGCGTCCCGTTAACCGAAGAGTTTGTCAATTTCGTCTTCCGCCCCTTCGAGCAGGCCTTTTTGCTGGGCCTGGCCCGTCCCGACACGATTGAACATCTGCTCGAAGACCTTATTGAGATCGCCGACGACGGTTTTGGCCTTGAGCTTCACCAACCCCAACGTCGCGCGCTGATCGAACAGCACGACGAGAATCACCCGCTTCGCCACGTCCGCGAGGTACATCGACTCGCGCTCGCCCTGATGTACCAGCGACGCGAACTCCGCTTCGCCGATCATCTTCGCGAGCTGATCGTTGGCGCTGAAATCGGCGGCGGTCAGCGAGGCAAAAGCGGTCGGATCGAACTGCGGCGTTTCCCCGACGGTGGCGACGAGCTGGCCGTTGCGGTCGACGAGCAGCGCACAGCGGGCGTTCGAGTCACGCAGGAACGCCTGCAGGTGCGTCTGGATTTGCTTGAAATCGTTCTCGTTGAAAGACCAGCTTGCAGCCCCGGCCATGCGCCTCCTAGAGGTGGGTCAGGGAGTCAGTCAGTCTCGGACATCTCGCGCCGGGCCGCAAGCGCCTGGGCAATGGTCACCGCGTCCGCATATTCGAGGTCGCCGCCCACGGGCAAGCCGCGCGCGATCCGGGTGACCCGCACGCCGCTGGGCTTCAGCACCTGCTGGAGATATGTCGCCGTGGCCTCTCCCTCCATCGACGGGTTGGTCGCCACAATGACTTCCCGAACCTCCGAGCCGTTCGCCAGCCGCGCGAGCAGGCGGTCCACATGCAAGTCGTCCGGCCCGATGCCGTCCAGGGGAGATATCCGGCCGCCCAGCACATGATAGCGGCCCCGATAGCGGCCGGCGCGCTCGATGGCACCGACGTCACCCGCTTCTTCAACCACGCACAGCAGCGCCGCGTCGCGCCGCGGGTCGCGGCAGATGGGGCACGGATCCTCGTCCGAGAGATTGCCGCAGGCCCCGCACGCCATGACCGTGCCACGGACGCGCCGGATCGCTTCCGCCAACCGCTCCGCGGTCTCCGCGGGCTGCTTCAGCAAGTGGAACGTGAGGCGTTGGGCGGTCTTACGCCCGATCCCGGGGAGCTTGGCCAGCTCCGCCACAAGGTCCTCGATGGCGGACACGGATAGGCCGGGGGCGGGGGGCCTAGAGCGGCAACTGAAATGGGAACGGCAGACCCGACGCCAGCTTCCGCACCTCGGCCTGATACAGCTCGGCCGCGCGCTTCTGCGCCTCCGCCACCGCGGCAAGCACGAGATCCTCGAGCATCTCGATGTCGCCCTGACTGACCGCCTGGGGATCGATCTTGATGCCGCGAATGTGCCCCCGCCCGTCGACCGTGGCCTGGACCATGCCTCCACCGGCCGACACGGTCAGTGTCTGCTGCGCTAACTGCGTCTGGATCTCGGTAAGCCGCCCCTGCATCTGTTGGGAGAGCTGGAGCAGGCTAGATAAATCCGCCATACGTCGAAAGTTACCCCTCGTGAGACTGTTGGCAAGCTATTCGAGCAGCTCCAAATCTAATGCGTCCACAGCCGCGCTCAGGGTGGGATCCTTGGCGCGCAGACTCTTGAGGCGTTCGGCATTGGCCCCCTGCTCGGTGATGCGCTCAGGGGGCGCCGCGGGGGGTGTCGCACTGCCTGCGACGACCTTCACGCGCGGTGCCTCACTCACATAACGCCCCAGACTCTGCGCGATCGCATCGCGCTGCCGCTCGAGTCCCTCGGCATGGATTGCGTGGCCGGGACGGAGGGTCACGACGCGGCCATCGACGCCCACGATGTCCGCTTCCGCCAGCAGGCTGCCGAGCATCGGCGACTTCGCGCGGGCGTCGCTGATCACGTGTGCCCAAATCGAGCGGACGTTGTCGAGAGTCGGCTCTAACTTTTTGCCTGGGACGGGGGACGACGGAGGGGGGACGGGTGGGACCGCTGACGTGGATGGAGCGCGGGACGAAGCCGATGGCTGCGATGGCGCACCCGTCCCCCGTCCTCCCTCCCCCTTCCCCAACGCTTCGATTACCTCCGACAACTCCACAGTCCTATCGAGCATTGCCCATCTCAGAAGCAGGACCTCAACCAGCATCCGCGTGTTGGCACTGCGGCTCAGACGCTCTTCGGAGTCGCTCAGCGTCGTGAGCAAGCGGACGATGTCGCCGGGCGGGAGCTGCGGCGCGTACTCGCGCACGACGGCCAACAGGCCTTCCGTCATCCCTTCCGGCTGGCCGCCGACGCCGACGAGGAGCAAGGCGCGCAATGTCTCGGCGGCGCCGTTGACGAACTCGCCGAGGTCCGCGCCACCCTCGAGCAGCCGCTCGACGAGTGGGAAGACCCCGGCAGGATCCCGTCCTACGATGGTTCGGAGCATCTCGCCGTAGAGCTCGTCGGGGATCAGTCCCAAGACCTCGCGCACCCGATCGGCGGTGACCGGCCCTTCACCGAACGAGAGCACCTGGTCGAGGAGCGAGAGCGCGTCGCGCATCCCGCCGTTGGCGCGCTTCGCGATGAGATGCAGGGCGTCGTCCTCGACCGACAGCTGTTCAGCCTTGGCGACCTCCTTGAGGCGGGCGACGATCGCGTGCGGGCCGATGCGCCGGAAGTCGAAGCGTTGCAGCCGCGACAGGATCGGCGCGGCGGTGTTGGCGATCTTTTGCGGCTCGGTCGTGGCGAAGACGAACACGACCCGGGCAGGTGGCTCCTCGAGAATTTTCAGCAGCGCGTTCCACGCCTCGCGGGTGAGCATGTGGGCTTCGTCGACGATATAGACCTTGGATCCCGCCTCGGTGCTCGCGGCGTACATGGCCCGCTCGCGCAGGTCGCGCGCGTCGTCCACGCCCCGGTTGGACGCCGCGTCGAGCTCGACCACGTCCAGATTGGCGGCTCCGGTCCAGATGCGCCGGCACGGATCGCATTCGCCGCACGGCTCCCCTCCCCCCGCCGACGTACGGCGCTCGCAATTCAGGGCCATCGCGAGGATCCGGGCGGCGGTCGTTTTCCCGACGCCACGGGGTCCGGCAAAGAGGTAGCCATGCGCGACCCGCCCCTGGGAAACGGCACCGCGCAGCGCGGCCGCCACGTGATCCTGGACGATGAGATCGCCGAACTGTTTGGGGCGGTACTTGCGTGCGAGGGCAATCATTGAGAAGGGAATCTAACCTGGGTAGCTTTTGCGTGCCCCAGGTCCGCAGGCTTTCCGCTCGTGAACCGCGTCAGGCCCCCGCAGGGAGCAGCGCTAAACGATGTCGGGATTCGTTGCGGGGTGCCTGGGGCATTTTACATCCAATAATCAATGATCAATGATCATTGAACATTGAACATTGATCATTCGCCAAGGCGCGCCGCCCCTCACCGACAATCGACCGTTCCAGGAGCAGCACGGGGGGGGACGGTGACCGTGAGATATTGGCGCATCCCATTCGCGATCACGGCGAGGCTCGTGGTCCCGGGCTGATCGGGCTTCAGCACCACGACCCCGGAGACGCTGTCCTGCGCCACGCGGACCACCCGGAAGATGCGCGCGTCGGCGACGGCGGCGCGCAGTCCCAGCAACGGCGTCGCATTGGCAAAGCCATCCTGCGCGGCCACGCGCAACGTGACACTCGAGTCGGGGCGGATCGCGAATCGGGTGGCGACGCTGGCCTGGCCGCACAGCACGACGAGCTGCGCCGCTGCTCCCGCCCCCACGTTGAAGGCGACTTGTTTCTCGATCACGCCGATCGAGGCGATGACGGTCGCCAGGCCGGCATGCTCGCCTAACGTCACGCCGACGCGAGCCTGTCCTGCCGCATCGGTCAGCGCGGCAGCCGGCTCGATGCGCGCATTGATCCCCGTGAACGCCACGGCCTGACGCGACAGCGGTGTACCCGCCGAGTCGCGCGCTTCAAACACGAGCGCGCGCGGCAGCTGGGCACCCGCAGAGCCGCGCTGGCCGCCGCCTGCCAGGAAGCCCGAACGCGTGGCGGAGGCGATGGAGGAGGGTGGGGGAAGGCGTGGAGGTGGTGGAGGTTGGCGAGGTGCCGGCCGCGTCGCCGAACGGCGTGCGCAATCATCGACTGCCGCCAACAGCGCCGCATCCGCACCCAGCAGCCTGAAATCGTGGCGATCGCGGTCGGTGGGGTCGAATGTCAGGCAGTTCCGTCGCACGAGCTGTCTGAGCTCCGCGGGCGCCATCACCGAGCCGGAAAGCAGGCGCACCAGATCACTTTTGCGGAGCGGCGCGGGCCCCGCCCCGCTCGCCTGCATCGCGAGCAGCAAGACGAGCACGGCGCTCACGGCCGCGGGCACCCCGAGTTGTCGAAGCGTCGCGAAACCGAGTCCACCGCCGCGTACAGCACTTGATCCTGCACCGCCCGCCGCTGATCGAACGACGCCACGCGCGCCCGTCGCTCCGTGCTATACGTGATCCACAGGTTTTCGACCGACACGAGGCCGGTGGCGAGTCCGGCGCAGTCCACCTGACCACTCGCGAAGAGGCGCGCCCGATCCTGGAAATTGCGCACCGCCCGTGTCAACGAGTCGCTCAGGCGGTCGAACCGCGCGAACGGTGAGACGACCGGCTGTGGGGCCGGAGGCGGCGCCGGGCGCGGCTGAGGTGGCGGCGCGGGCGGCGGCGCCGGCGGCGGCGCGGCGATAGGGGATGTGGCGGCAGGGGGTGCGCTCGCGGTTGTACGAGACGGACGACGCGGACCCGGCGCCGGCGGCGCTGGGGTCTGCTTCGTCACGCGCGACACCAACTGCTTCGCCTTGTCGAGCAACCCCGCCCACGGCGGCGGCACGCGGGGATGGCGGAGCGCGAAGTACCAATACGCGCCCGCTCCCACGCCCGCCAATAGCAGCAGCATCGCGAACCGCCGGAGCCAGGGCCCGCGGCGTTTGCGGCGGCGCACCTTGGTCGGGGGCTTTTTCTTCTCCTCGTCCTGCTCGAGCAGCCGGAACGTGTGGGTCGGCGTGCGCCGCGGCGCCGGCGCTGTCAGCGGCGGCGGCGGCACCGACGCCACCGACTCCGGTGTCACCGTCCAGGGAATGTCATCAATCGGCTTCCGCACTGGCGGCGGCGGCGCTGGTGCTTACGGGGGGGCGGCGGCGGCGGCTCCGGCTGCGGGGGCGGCGCCGGCTCATCGTCCGCACTGGTGCGGATGACGGGAATGTCGTCCGCACTCGAGCGCATGATGCGAAATCCCTTTTCGGGGGGCGGCGCCGGCGCGGTCTCCTGCGTCTCCTGCGTCTCCTCGACTTCGGCTTCCTCTTCTTCCGGATCCTCCGCCTTGGGCGGCGGCGCTGGTTCCGGCTTTGGAGCGGGTGCCGGCTTTGGCGGCTTGGGCCCGGTCAGCGTCGGCCCGTACGCCTTGTAGTTCCGCCACGTGATAAACGAACGCTTCTTCCCGTCCGGCTTGATCGAGTCGGGCTGGAGCAGCTCATAAAATGGCAGCGCCGTCTTGTGCCAGTCGGCACTCTGCGTTGTGCGAAAGAACCGTCCCGTGACGCCGCCGGCCTCCGCTGCCACGAGAATCGCCACGTGCCACGGATCGGTGAAGAACTTCTCGTGCGTCTCGACGTCGTGCGCGGTGAGGAAGCCGCCCTGCCCCGGGTGGCTGTGGTACCAGCCGAGCAACGAGGCGGAGGCTTTCGCCAGCTGCTCCTGCATGCGGTCCCACAACCGGGACACGACGACTTCCGTCTTATCGCCGTAGATCGCCTGGCTCAGCTTCAGCGTCTTGTCGATCACGGTGAACAGCACGCCCGTTTCCGGATCGCGGTACAGGTCACCGATGAGAAAGCCGAAGATCGCCTGCGTCGGCGAGCTCTTGAGATGCTCCTGGAGGGCGATGACGGCTTCCTGCTGGAAAAAAATCGGATAGGGCGAGCGGCTCGACGGACGCCCCGGGGCGGTCGTGCCCGGCGCGGCGGGCGGGTTCCACAAGATCGCCCGTTCCATCGGCATCGCCTGCGAGCGCGGCTCCGGGCGCGCGCTCACGCCAGCGTCTCCACGATGATTCGCGCCGCGCGTTCCACGTCCTGGCGGTCGACGTCGAGATGCGTGACCGCGCGCAAGCGCCGTGGCCCCCACGGCGCGAGGCGCACACCGGCCGTCGCAAGGCGCGTCGCAACCGTTGCTGGCGTGTCGCGCTCGCGCAGCAGGTCGACCATCACGATGTTCGTCTCGGGGTCGGACGCTCGGACGGCCGGACTGCCGGAAAGCAATTCCGCAAAACGGCGGGCGTTCGCGTGGTCCTCGCCGATCCGCGACAAGTTGTGATCGAGCGCGAACAATCCCGCGGCCGCAAGAATGCCCGATTGGCGCATCCCGCCGCCGAGGCGCTTGCGAATCTCCCACGCCCGCGCCCGCATCGACTTCTTGAATCCGAGACACGATCCGACGGGACAGCCGAGCCCCTTCGAGATGCTCACCATCACGGTGTCGGCGCCCTGCGTCAGGCGCGCGGGCGGCACACCCATGGCAACCGCGGCGTTCCACAGGCGGGCGCCGTCCAGGTGGACCGCCATGCGCGACTCGCGCGCGACGCGAACCAAGGCATCGACCGCCGCCGCGTTCAGCACGCGGCCGCCTGCCGTATTGTGCGTGTTCTCGATCGCCAGCGCAGTGGCGCGCGGCACGTGCGGTGACGGCGCGCGTATCACGCCGCGCACCAGCTCGGGCGTCAGGAGGCCATCGGATGTCGTGATCGGACGGATCTGGACGCCCGACAGCGCGGCGACGCCGGCGACCTCAGAGTGCACGAGATGTGCGTTCGCTTCGAGCAGCAGCTCCGTACCCGGCTCGGTAACCAGGCCGATGCCTGTCTGATTGGCCTGCGTGCCGGATGGAAAGAACAGCGCGTCTTCGGTGCCGAGCAGCGCGGCGATGCGCTCCTCGAGGCGGCGCGTGGTGGGGTCGCCGTCGAGGACGTCGTCGCCGACTTCGGCGTCCGCCATGGCGCGCCGCATCGCGGCCGACGGTTTGGTGACGGTGTCGGAGCGCAGGTCGATGACGTTCATCCGAGACGCACGCGCTGCAGGCGCCGCATGCGCATCAGATCGTACGTCTCCGCCACCTCGCCGCCCAGCAGGAACATGTAGGCCGTGTAGTAGATCCAGAGAATGAACAGCAGGAAGCCGATCAGGTTGGCGTCCGACGCCACGCGGTCGAACGTCACGAACCGCGCCACGTACAGCGCATAGAGGCGCTTCGCGATCTCGAAGGCCACGGCGCAAAACAGCGACGCGACCACGCTCGTGCGCCAGTAGATGCGGCGGCTCGGCAGGAACTTGAAGATCACGAAGAACAGCAGCGTGCTGAGCACGAGCGACAGCAGTTGGGAGAAGAAGCCCGGAGTCGAGGACGCGAACGCGTTGGCCAGGAACAGCGTCCCCGAGACGAAGACCATGGCGAGATCGATGAGCTTGGCGATGGGCCAGGGCCGGTTCTCCTCCGTGTCGAACACCTCGTTCAAGGCTGCCCGCAGTCCTCCGAACATACGGGTCGAGAACCAGAGGAACAGGGGCGCCGCCAGGACGGTGATGTGCCCGCGGCGCGCCACCAGGTCGGCCAGCCCGCGCTCGATGAAGCCGAACGTGCCGGTCTCTCCCCCGCTCGCCTCGGGGAGAAAGCGCTCCAGCAGCTCGTGGACATTCAGCTGGTGGATGGCGAGCTGGTATTGCACGAGATAGCCGACGACTGCGAGGACGAGCCCGACGAACGGAATGGCGGTGAGCAGGATGTCGAAGGAGAGGGCGCCGGCGAGAAAGGGGATGTTGTCTTCGTACGCGGCCTCGAGCGTCCGCCGCACGACGCCGGTGACCGTGCGATGCCAGCCGCCCTCACCATTCACGCGAGCGGCTCGTCCTCCTCCTCAGACGCGGGGGCGGGGTGGGCGGGGGGGGCGGGGGGGGCGGGGGGCACAGGAGGCCGTGATGCGCGGGCGCGGCGGCGGCGGGCCGCCTCGAGCCGGCGGCGCAGCTGCTCGCGCGTGGTGATCTCCGGTTCTTCTTCTTCCTCCTCGTCCGACGCCTCGGCCTCGTCCTCTGCTTCCTGCAACAGCCCGCGCACCTCATCGACTTTCTCTTCGGCCAGCTCCTTGAGATTGCGCAGTCCCTTCGTCATCTTGCGGCGCGTGTTTTCGCCCCCCTCGGTGGGCGCGAACACGAATCCGGCCACCGCGCCGAGCACGATGCCGAACAGGAACGCGCCGAACCCGCCCCCCCCCCCCCCCCCACCCCCCCCACCGCTGCGCTCGCTCATTCGCCCGCCTCCGCGTCATCCGGTGCCGATACCAGCGCCGCTCGTGGGGCAGCGTGGGACACGAGTTTCGGTTTGAAATAGAGGTCGGTGAAAGCGCACGTGCCGTTGACGCGCAGCTGCTCGAACAGGAAGGTGAACGTCTTCTCGAGGTCCGCGCCGATCGCCGCCCGCACGTCCGCGGGCAGATCCCAGAACCGCCGCTTGAACGGCCCGATCGCTTTCTTGCGGCTCTTGTAGATGAACTGTTCCTCGGTGTCGCCCTTCTTCCATTCCTCTTTCGCTTCCTGCTTGACCCACTCGTGCACTTCCCGCCGCAGGTCCTGGGGCAGCGCCGGATGATCCATGACGATCGTCTGGAAGTTCGTCGCGAGGTGAATCTCGACCGCCTCGCACTCGGGGAATTTCGAGAACGCCTCCGACGGCAGCGTCGACGCGCCGTGCTGTACGGCGCCGCCGAGCCCGTACTTCGTCCGCGCGTCGTGTGACAGCGCCTTGAGCGCCTCGAGATCGAGTTGAACCTTCGCGATCGTGCCGTCGGGGAGTACGACGCCGCCATGGCTCGTCCCGGTCTGCACGGAGATTTTCGAAATGCCGGGCGCGGTCCCGAGCTCCTTCAGGGTCCGGTTGTACCCCTCCATGAAGGCCTGCAGCTCGTGCACGTCGCTGTTCTTGCCGCCCACTTCGCCGATCTCGGCACCGACGGAGACGGTCACGTCGTCCGGCTCACGGTCGCGAATGAATTGCGTCAGCTCGGCGGCGCGCTCGTAGTTGGTGCGCTGCTGCTCGTCGAGGTTGGGCTTGGAGAGGTCGACCAGCGTCGAGGTGTCGACGTCGATGTTGTAGAAGCCGGCATGCAGCTCTTCCTCGATCAATGCCTTGAGCGCCT
>WNGO01003378.1_pt1 | contig 13390 bp, 9 predicted proteins | sample 5400511 | NCBI WGS metagenome assembly WNGO01 (sample SAMN13153380, study PRJNA577476) | soil metagenome | isolation source: 20 cm soil or saprolite under Garry oak tree replicate 2 | place: USA:California | collected 2016-06-15
CGACCGAAGTGCGTGCGAGCACCGTCAACGGCGACATCGTGACGGATTTCCCGCTCATGGTCAGGGGCCGGCTCGGGCCCCGCAGCCTGCGCGGGACGATCGGGAGCGGCGGGCGGCGGTTGGCGCTCGAGACGGTGAACGGATCGATAAGACTCAGAAAGAGCACGTAAAGACGCGAGAAACGGGAAACGGGACACGGGAAACGGAGTCACGGTAGGCACAACGTTTCCCGTTTCTCGTTTCTCGTTTCTCGCAAGAATTGGCCTCCCCTCGCAACATCGCGGTACCTAATCCACCACCGTCTCGCCCCACCTTGGTCGTTTCCGAACCAGGGGTCCCGTGGTGCTGCGAGACCTTCTCGCCCGCACCGAGCAGATCGACGATCTTCGCCACCTTTTTGGGGCGCTCGGGTTTCACGCGGCGTGGGAGCCCGTGCCACCCGGACCCTGGCTCGGTCCGGCCCAGGCAGAAGCGGCGGGCGTCATCCGAGCGGCGCTGGTGGCGCGTCATGAGGCGTTCCGCGTGTTCGCGGTCGAGGCCCGCGACCCCGAGAGGGCGGTCCGCGCGGCGGCCCAGCGCCTGGCCGCGCGCGCAGAGCGGGGCCTCGCGTGTGCGCTCGGCTCGGGCCCGCGGCGCCTCGTCTGCGCGAGCTGGCGCGCGACCGCACGCGAGGGGAGGGAAAGGGGGAGCCCTGCGGTCCGCCTCGCGACGATTCCCCTCGAGCGACCGCCGGGCGGCTCGCTCGACACGCTCGAGCGGTTCAGCCCCCTCGTGGGGGAAACGGCGCTGGCGCTCAGCCTGCGGATCGGCGAAGCGCTCGCGAGCGAAGGGGTCACCCCGCGGTTCTTTCGGGCGTTCCGTGCCACGTTGGAGCGGCTGACGGACCGCCTGGCCACGCCCCGCAGTCGGTCCGACCGGCACACCCTGGCGCTCACCGCGCTCACCCGCGTGCTGTTCCTCTACTTCGTGCAGGCGAAAGGCTGGCTGGACGGCGACCGGCGTTACCTGATCCATCGCTTCGATGAGAGCGTCGCCACCCGGCGCCACTTCCACCGCCAGGTCTTCGATCCGCTGTGCTTCGGCGCCCTCAACCACCCCGCGTCCGGGCGCTCCGGTGCGGCGCGCGCATTGGGCCGGCTGCCGTTCCTGAACGGCGGGCTGTTCGAGCCCACCGCCCTCGAGCGGCGCCACGGCCCGGCCCGCTGGACCAACACCGACTGGCGCGATGCGTTCGACGGTCTGTTCGAGCGGTTCCACTTCTCGGCGCGGGAGGAGGACGACGGGGGCCAACACGTCGCGCCCGACATGCTGGGCCGTGTCTTCGAGGGCGTGATGGACCCCGCCGAGCGACGCGCGAGCGGCAGCTACTACACTCCCGCCGCCTTGGTGCGCGAGATCGTGCGCGCCGGTCTGGCCGCGATCCTCGTCCACCGCTTCGGCCTCGCCCCGTTGGCCGCGGAGCGCTGGATGTACGACGGCGACCCGCCCGATGCGCGGCCCGATCTCCGCCGAGTCGCCGTGCTCGACCCGGCGGTCGGCTCAGGGGCGTTTCTGCTCGGCGCCTTGGAGGAGCTCACACGGTTGCGCTGCGCCGCGGGTGAGGGACCGGCCGTGACGGTGCGCCGCGACGTCGTGGCGCACTCCCTTTTCGGTGTCGACCTGAAGCTCACCGCCGTGCGGCTCGCCGAGCTGCGTCTATGGCTCGCCCTCGTGGCAGACCAGGACGAGACGGACCTCGCCCGTATCGCCCCGCTGCCGAACCTCGACGGGCACGTGCGCCAGGGGGATGCCTTACTCGACCCGCTCACGCTGGCCCGCGCGCTGGGGGCAGGTGCCGCGGCAACCACGGTCCCCTCGACGGCGGTCGAGCGGCTCACCGTCGCCCGGCGCGCGCTCTTCAGCCTCGCCGGACCGGCCAAGCGGCAGGCGCTGGGCGAGCTGGCGAGTGCCGAGGGGGCGCTCGCACGCCGCTTGTTCGCGAGCGCGATCGCCGACCTCGAGCGCCGCGCCGCTGAGCTGGTCGCCGCGGGCAAGGATCGCGACCTGTTCGGACGGCGGCGGGGGCTCCGCCCCGACGAGCGCGCGCTGCTCCGTCGCGTGCGCGCCAGTCGCCGCGAGCTCCGGGCGGCCGCCCGCCGCCACTCCCGTGAGGGCGGTGCCCCGTTCTTCGCGTTCGAATCCCACTTCGCCGACATCCTGGCGCGCGGCGGGTTCGACCTCGTCGCCGGAAACCCGCCCTGGGTGCGCGGCGAGCGGGTGCCGGCCCAGGTGCGGGAGACGTTGGCAGCCCGCTACGCCACGTGGCGGCCGGCGCGCGGGCCCGGGTTCGCGCACCTGCCCGACCTCGCGGTCGCGTTCGTGGAGCGCGCGCTCGAGCTGGCCGCTCCCGGTGGAGCGGCGGCACTCCTCGTCCCCGCGAAGCTCGCGTCGAGCGGCTACGCGGAGCCGCTGCGGCAGCGGCTCGCCGCACGCACGCGCCTCGAGCGGGTGGCTCCGGTCGACCAGGCGGGTGCGTTCGGGGGAGGAGCGGCGGTCTATCCCATGGCGCTCGTGGCCGCGCGAGTCGAGCCGACGGGCCGCGAGCGCGTGGCCACTACCCTGGGGCCGAAGACCAAAGCTCCCGCGCTGCCGCAGCGCGCCCTCGCAGCCGGCGGTCCGTGGATCCTCGCAGGTGAGGCGATGCGGGTCGCGCGTCACCTGCGGACGGTCTGTGCCACGGTGGGCGATCGCTGGAGCCCGCAGCTCGGTGTGAAGACCGGGGCTGACGACGTGTTCCTGGTCGCGCATCCGGGACCCGCGACCCGGCCGGTGGTCCGAGGTCGAGACCTGAAGCCATGGCGGGCGACCCCGCGCGCGCACATGCTGTGGACTCACGGTGCCGACGGCCGGCCGCTCGCCCGCCTCCCGGCCGAGCTGGCGCGCGCGCTCGACCCGCATCTCGAGCGGCTCCGCCGTCGCAGCGACTACCGCGGGGGACCGGCCTGGCAGGTGTACCGCCTCGCCCTGGCCGACGCCCCATACCGGGTGATCTGGCCGGACCTCGCCCGGCGACTCGCGGCCGTCGTACTCGACGCCGGCGTAGTTCCGCTGAACACCGTCTACGGCATCGCGACCCGTGTCGCGGACGACGCGTACGCGCTGGCGGCGTTGTTCAACTCGCGCTGGCTGACCGCGCTCGCGCGGCTCTCCGCCGATCCAGCCCGCGGTGGCTTTCGGCGCTTCAACGCGCGCGTCGTGCGCGGATTGCCTCTTCCACCCGCAAATCCGGCGGCCTGGCGCGCCCTCGCGGAACAGGGGAGGGCGAACGCCTCCGACGACGACGCTATTGCCGACATGTACCAGCTCGAGGCCGCGGACCGCCGTGCACTGGACGCATCCGCCGCGGATCCTCTCTGAGCACCTCGGCCCGCTCGCCGAGCCGCTCGCCTGCCTCCTCACGCCGGGGGCGGTCGGCCCGGCGCCGGCGGTCGCGGCGCTCGGGGCGCGCGCGCTGCTCGACCTCGCGCCGCTCGCGCTCGAGGACAAAGCGCCGTGGCCGGCATGGCTCGCCCCGCATCAAGTCCCCGCCGCCCAGCGGCTGGTCGGCATCCTGGCGCGCCACGGCGGCGCCCTGCTCGCGGACGCCGTCGGCCTCGGCAAGTCGTACGTCGCACTAGCCGTCGCCCTCGCCCTCGGCGAGCCGTTCGCGCTGGTCGTGCCGGCGGTGCTGGTGTCGCAGTGGCGCGGTTTGTTGGAGCGGTACGAGACTGTCGCCCCGATCATCACGCATGAGTCGCTCAGCATGAGCCGTTGCCCCTTGCCGCCCTCTGCCGCCCCTTGCCGCCTTTTTGTCGTGGACGAAGCCCACCGCTTCCGAAACCCCGACACCAACCGCTACCGCGCGCTCGCGAAGGTCCTCGTCGGTGCGCGAGTCCTCCTCGTGACGGCCACGCCGGTGCACAACCAGATCGCCGACCTGTTTCATCTGTTCCGCCTCTTTCTCCGAGACCATGACCTCACGGCGCTGGGTGTCCCCTCCCTGTGGCGCGCGGCGCGAGGCGACGCGGATCCGCACGCCGTGACGGCCGCCGCCGCGCGGCTGAGTGTAGCGCGCACGCGCGAGCGCGTGCAGACCGGGTACGGCACCGGGCCGGCGGTGCTCTCTTTCCCCGAGCGAGCGGCCGGGGAGGCGATGCGCGTCGGCACGGCGCCCGACGCGGAGCTCCAGGAGCTCGTGACCGGGATCGCCAGGCTCGAGGTGGGCGGCGAGGCGGCGGCCCTGTTTCGCCTCCTCCTCCTGTCGCAGCTCGCCTCGAGCCTTCCCGCGTTTCGCGCGAGCCTCGCTCGGTTCGAAGCGTTCCTCGAGCTGGGCGCCGCGGCCGCGGCGGAAGGAACGGCGCTCGGGCGCCACGACTTCAGGCGGCTGTTCCCCGCCGGATCGGACGACCTGCAGCTTCCGTTCTTTCCGCTGGTCCTTTCACCCGGACCCGGCGCCGCGACCGAGCGGGACCGCGATGTGGTGCGGGGGCTGCGGGCTGTCGCCGCCTCACGGGACGATCCCAAGGCGGACGCGCTGGCGCGCCTGCTCGACGGGCGCGTGGGCAAGACGATCGTCTTCGTCCAGCCGCGGGCCACCGTGCATCACCTGATGCGCCGCCTCCGAGGCCACCGGCTCGCGGCCGTGACGGGAGAGCGGGGCTGGTTCGGGAGCGAGCCCGCCAGGCGGGAGGACGTGCTGCGCGCGTTCGCACCGCGCGCGCAAGGCGCTCCCCCTCCCGCCCTCGCCCTCGAGACCAACGTTCTCGTCGCGACCGATCTCCTGAGTGAAGGGTTGAATCTCCAGGACGCCGCCCGAGTGATCCACTACGACCTACCCTGGAGCCCCGCCCGGCTGGCGCAGCGCGTGGGCCGGATCGATCGCGCCGGCTCGCCCCACGGGCGCATCGAGACCATCACGTTCCTCCCGCCGCGGTCCCTCGCCGACGCGCTGGCAATGGAGCGCCGCCTCGTCGCGAAGCGGCGCATGCAATCCCGAGCTGGCGCCGGCCCGCACGGGTTCGATTGGTGCGATCGGCTGCACGGTCTCGCCGCCCGCGCGGCATCGCCCGCTACGGCCGGGACCTGCGCGGCGGTCGCGGCGGTGAAGCGTGCCGTCGTGCTTGTGGTGCAGCTGGGGCGTCAGGTGGAGGGGGTGGTCGTCACGGACGCGGGCGCCCGGGCCGATCCGGCGCGTGCTACGCGACTGCTCGAGCAGGCAGCCGCGGCGGAGCCGGCTCCGTTCGACCGCGCAGTGATCGAGCGGGCGATCCAAAGGGCGGCGCCCCTCGTCCGCGGCCGCCTCGCCGCGCTCGAGGACGCGCACTGGCGTGCGGCCCACCGCGACCGCATCAGTCGCCGGCTCATCCCGTGGGTGCTGACGGCCGCGCGCCGCGCCGCCACGCGACGCCGCCACACCGACCTGGCCCGCCTCGATGCTCTGGTGTCGCGACTCGCGCTCGGCATGACGGCCGGAGAAGAGCTACTCCTCGAAGATCTGCTGGCCCGCCGCGCTCCGCTCGCAGTGCGCGACGTGCTGGCGTGGCATGAGCGTCTGCCACCCGTCGCGACCGGCGCCGAGGCGCCGCAGGTCAAATTGATCGCGGCGATCGTGCTGGGTGAAGATCACTCGTGATGGAGCAGGAGCTCTTCGTAGTCGAGCTCTTGCTGAACGCGTCGCATCACGGCGTCAGAGATCGCACCGGTGTCGCGTAGGCGGATCAACTGCCGCCGCTCCGCGGCGAGCAGCTCCCGCGCGAGCCGCAGCTGCGCGATGGACTTGGCTTCGATCGGGCCGTCCAGGACACCGTCCGCGTGGCCGTGCAGATGGCGCGTGCGGAGGCGGTAACGATCGCGGGTGTGCGACAGGGCGTCCGGGTGCATCCACGACTCCGTCGCGAGCTCCTCGAGCCGCGCCAGCGCCGCCTCCGAGGCCTCGATGCGCGCCGCGAGCTCCTCGCGGCGCTCGTCGTCGCCGCTCTCTCGTACGTCGAGCCAGCGCAGCAACGGCGCCAGCGTGAAGCCCTGGCCCAACAGCGTCACGAGGATGACGGCGAAGGTGATGGCGATGATCAGGTCGCGGCCGGGGAACGGTGTCCCCGCAGCGGTCATGGTGGGAATGGCCGCGGCCAGCACGAGGGACTCCCCGCCGCGCAAGCCGGCCCAGGAAACGACTGTGGGAAACTGCCAGGGCGGGTACGGGTCCCGCTTCCGCACACGCGCGCTCAAGAACCGAGGCAGGTAGGTCGCGGGGAACACCCACACGAAGCGCGCGACGATGATCGCGACGCTCACGAGCACCGCACCCGACACCAGCTCCTGCGCGAACGGACCGCTCCAGCCGCCGAGGATAGGGCGCAGCGCCAACCCGGTGATGATGAAGATGAGCCCCTCGAGCGCGAACACGACCACGTCCCACATACCGACGTTCTGGACGCGCGTGTCCGCCGCCACGAAGCGGGGTCCCACCCGTCCCAAGTACAGCCCCGTGGCGACGACCGCCAGGATGCCGGAGACGCCGAGCCGTTCGGCGGGCAGATACGCGGCGTACCCGGTCAACAGCGAGATCGTGTTCTCCACCTCCGGGTCGTGGATGTGGCGGCGCACCGCAGCCAGGAGCCACGCCACGGCCAGGCCCACGGCAATTCCCCCGGCGCCAACCACGAGGAAGCGGCCGGTCGCCGCGGGGACCGAGAACGAGCCGGTGACCGCCGCAGCGACCGCCATGCGGTACGCCACGATCGCGGCCGCGTCGTTGATCATGCTCTCGCCCTCGAGGATGGTCACGATGCGTCGCGGCAGCGGCAGCCGCCGCAGAAACGCCGTCGCGGCGGCCACATCCGGCGGCGAGACGACGGCGCCGAGGGCGAACCCCGAAGCCCACGGCATCCCCGGGACCGCGAGGTGCGCGACCCAGGCGACCGCGACCGTCGCGAACAGGACATGCCCGACGCCCAAGAGGAGGATCGGGCGAAGGTTCGCGCGGGCGTCGCGGTACGACGCCAGGAGGGACGCGCGATACAAGAGCGGCGGGATGAAAACCAGAAAGACGAGCTGCGGGTCGAACTGGACCGCCGGAAGCCCCGGTAGGAGCGCGACGAGCACTCCACCGGCAAGGAGGACCGCAGGCGTGGGAATAGCGAGCCGGCGCGCCACCAACGCCAGGAAGGTGACGCCGACGAGCAGAGCGAGGACGGTCTCGAAATGGTGCATGGCGTTTGCGACCCTCAAAGTTACCTTCCGGCGTGCCTCTCTCAACGTTCCTCTTCGACCTCGACGGCACGCTCATCGACTCCATCGAGCTGATCCTGCGCTCGTATCGCCATACCATGCGCGTACACCGCGGGCACGAGCCGTCGGACGACGTCTGGATGCAGGGGCTGGGCACCCCGCTGTGGGTGCAGTTCCGCCAATTCACGGAGGACCCGGTCGAGATCGAGGCCATGGTGGCCACATACCGCGACTACAACCTGGCCCACCACGACGAGCTGGTGCGTCCCTATGCCGGCGTGGTCGAGGCGGTACTGGCGCTGCGGGCTCAGGGGAAGACGCTGGGCCTCGTCACGAGCAAGATGCGCCGCGGCGCCGTGCGCGGCCTCAAGGTCGCCGGGCTCGAGGACGCCTTCCCAGTGATCGTCGGCGCAGACGAAGTCACGCATCCCAAGCCCCACCCCGAGCCGGTGCTCACCGCGCTCGAGCGATTGGGCGCGCCGGCCCTGGACGCCGTGTTCGTGGGCGACTCGCGCCACGACGTGGAGTGCGGCCGGGCCGCGGGCGTGAAGACCGCCGCCGTCCTGTGGGGACCGTTCGACCGGGCACACCTCCAGGACCTCGAGCCGGATTACTGGCTGGAAACGCCGGCAGACCTCACTTTACTGGCACCCGAGACCTAGCACCCAGCACCCGGAGGGTTCCGTGCGGTTTGTCCCATTCGAATTGGAGCGCTGGCAGAGCACCTGGGAGAACCGGGTGCGCTACAACCTGTCCGAATCGGGCGTGCACCCGCTCTCGATCCAGGAGCTGCTCGGCCTGGCGGGCGCGTCCCCGGCGCCGCTGCTCGACGTCCGGCTCGGCTACAGCCAGTCGAACGGCACCGACCTGCTGCGCGGGCGTATCGCGGCGCTGTACGATGGCGTCGCGCCAGAGCAGATCCTGGTCACCACCGGCAGCGCCGAGGCGAACTTCGTCGTCTGTTGGCGGCTGGTCGAGCCGGGCGATACGGTCGCCGTGATGCTCCCGAATTACCTCCAGACCTGGGGACTCGCCCAGAACTTCGGGGCCCAAGTGCGCGGCTTCACGCTGCGCGCCGAGGCGCAGTGGGAGCCTTCTTCCGAGGAGGTGCGGAGCGCCATCGCCCCGGGCACGAAGCTGGTGGTCGTCACCAATCCGCACAATCCAACGGGACATGTGCTCTCGGAGGAGATGCGGACGGCCATCGTGAAGCGCGCGGCGGAGGTCGGCGCCTGGCTGCTCGCGGACGAGGTCTACCAGGGAGCGGAGCGTGACGGCACGACGACGCGGTCGTTCTGGGGCAGCTACGAGCGCGTGATCGTGGTGAACGGCCTCTCCAAGGCGTACGGGCTGCCGGGCCTCCGGATCGGCTGGGTCGTGGCACCTCCGGGGTTCTCGGGGGACGCGTGGGCGCGGCACGACTACACCACCATCGGGCCGGCGGGCGCGAGCGATCACCTCGCCGCCGTGGCGCTCGAGCCGCGCGTGCGGGAGCAGGTGCTCGCGCGCACCCGCGGAATCCTCCGCTCCAACTATCCCGTGATCGAGCAGTGGTTGAAGGGCTTCGGCGACACGTTCAGCTGGCATCCCCCGCGGGCAGGGGCGATCTGTCTCGTCCGCTACCGCCAGGCGATCAGCGCCCTCGACCTGGTCGAGAAGATGCGGGCCGACCACAGCGTGTTGCTCGTGCCGGGCGACCACTTCGGGTTGCCGAACCACATCCGCTTCGGCTTCGGGGAGGAGCTGCACCACTTTCGGGAAGCGCTCGCCGAGACCGAGCGGGGTCTGAAGCGCGTGTTCGCCGATTGAGATGCGGGTCGTCCCGCTCGAGGCGTTCCGCGACAAGATCCCCTTCGCCGTAGCCATCGCTGCCGTCGAGCGTGGCTTCCGCGCGCTCGGACGCGGCGAGGCCGCCCTGCCCGACCCGATGGTGCTGGAGCTGCGCGAGCAGCAGGCAGAGGTGCACGTGAAGGGCGCGCACCTCGCGGGCGGGCGGCACATCGTCCTCAAGGTCGCGACTGGATTCTATCGCAACCGCGCGCGCGGCCTGCCCTCGGGCGACGGCATGTTCCTGCTGCTCGACGCCGACACCGGCGTCCCCGCCGTGCTGCTGGAGGAGCACGGCTACCTCACCGACTTCCGCACGGCAGCGGCGGTGGCACTGACGCTCAAGTACCTGGCACCCAAAGACACGCACGACGCCCTGCTCGTGGGTGCGGGTGCGCTGGCGCGGCTGACGGCGCGTGCCATGGTCGCGCAGCTGCCGCTCGCCCGGCTCACTCTGTGGAATCGCACCCGTGAGCGCGCCGAGGGACTCGCCCGGGAGCTCGGGCAGGTCGTCGAGACACGCATCGCTCCGGCGCTCGAATCCGCCGTCCGCGACCACCGCGTAATCGTGACTGCGACGGCCAGCACGACGCCGCTCGTGATGGCCTCCTGGGTGGGGCCCGGCACGCACGTCACCTCGGTGGGGACCGGTAGCCCTGAGAAGATCGAGCTCGAGCCGGCGTTGCTCGGGCGGGCAGACAAGCTCGTGGCGGACCGCGTATCCCAGACGGAGCGCTACGGCAACCTGCACCACGCCATGGCGGCCGGCATGGTGACGCGCGACAAAGTCTACGCGGAGCTGGGCGACCTCGCCGCCGGTCGGCTCCCCGGACGAGAGAACGCCAATGAGATTACCGTCGCGGACCTGACCGGCGTCGGCGTGCAGGACGCCGCGATTGCCCAGACGGTCGTCGAGGTCCTCGGGCTCTGATGACGTCTTAGATCAGTGCACGCAAGACGAGATACGCTACGCCCGCGACCCCCGCCGCCGCCGGGATCGTGAGAATCCACGCCCACACGATGCGTCCCGCCACGCCCCACCGCACCGCCGAGAGGCGGTGCGCGGCGCCCACGCCGGAAATCGCGCCGGTGATCGTGTGGGTGGTGCTGACCGGAATGCCGAAATGCGAGGCGATGAACAGCGTGATGGCGCCGCTCGTTTCGGCGCAGAAGCCGCCGAACGGCGTGAGCTTGGTGAGCCGCTGGCGGCGAGAACCTGCCGCTCGGCGACCAGCAATCCGACGATGATCCCCATCGTCTTCTGGGCGTCGTTGGAGCCGTGGCCCAAAGAATACGCGGCGGCCGAACCCAGCTGCAACACCCGGAAGACACGATCCACCTTGCGCGGCAAAGAGCGGCGCAGCGCCCACGACAGCGCCACCGTGAGCGCCAGCGCGAGCGTAAGACCCATCACCGGCGCGACGACGATGAAGGCGAGGGTCGAGATCCATTTGCCGGGGAACAGCAGTGCGGCGAAGCCCGCCTTCGCTACGGCGGCCCCGCCGTAGCCGCCGATGAGCGCATGGGAGGACGACGTCGGTAGCCCGAGCCACCACGTGATGAGGTCCCACACGATCGCCCCGATGAGGCCGGCCAAGATCACGGTCGCGTCGACCACCGCGAGATCGACGAGCCCTTTCCCCATCGTCTTCGCGACCGCCGTCCCGAACAGGAAGACGGCGATGAAATTGAACGCCGCCGCCCACACAACCGCCGCGGACGGCGTCAGGACCCGGGTCGACACGACCGTGGCAATGGAGTTTGCCGCGTCGTGAAAGCCGTTGATGAAATCGAAGGCGAGCGCGACCAGCACGATCGCGAGGACGAACCAGGCCGAATGCACCATTAGGCGTGCTTGATGGTGATGGACTCGAGCACGTTGGCGACGTCTTCGCCCTGGTCGAGCGTCGTTTCGAGGTTGTCGTAGATCTCCTTCCACTTGATGATCTCGAGGGCGTCCCGCTCGGTCTCGAACATGTGACCGAGCGCCTCTTGGTAGATCGCGTCGCCTTCTTCCTCGAGTTTTTTCGCCTCGATGCAGTACTTCATCACGTCGTCGCCTTTCTTGAGGCGGCCGACGGCCTCGGCGAGCACACCCACCATCCGCTGGATCACCTCGGTGAGCTGCTTCACGCCTTGGGGTGCGAGACCCAGGTGAAAGATCTGAGAGCGGCGGGCGGTGCCGTCGATCGCGTCCATCACGTCGTCCAGATCGGACGCGAGCTGGTGGATGTCCTCGCGATCGAGCGGCGTGATGAACGTGCGATCGAGCCGGTTCACCACTTCGTGCGTGACCTGGTCGGCCTCGTGCTCCAGTCGCTTGATCGCCTCGACGCGGGCGATGCGGCGATCGGGAGGCGCGTCGAACAGCTCGCGCAGATGCTCGGCCGCGACCGTGTTGCGCGTGGCGACCGCGACGAACAGGTCGAAGAACTCTTCTTCCCGGGGCAAGAGGCGCACAGTCGTCCTCCCGTGGTTGAGGGGGTACGGGGTCGGGGAACATAGCGGCCCTACCCCGGAGCCACTAGGTTACCTCGCCAAATGGCCACGACCCAACAGCCACAGGCCGATTTCGTTAAAGCGCTCTCCCGGCTCGACGCCACCGCGCTCGTGGTCGGGTCGATGATCGGCTCGGGGATCTTCATCGTTTCCGCGGAGATCCTCCGCGAAGTCCATGCCCCGGGCCTGCTGCTCGTGGTGTGGGCGCTATCGGGCATCGTCACGCTGATGGGCGCGCTCACCTACGGCGAGCTGGCGGCGATGTTCCCGCGCGCGGGGGGACAGTACGTGTACCTGCGTGAAGGCATTTCGCCGCTGTTCGGCTACCTGTACGGCTGGACCCTGTTCGTCGTCATCCAGACCGGAACCATCGCGGCCGTCGCGGTCGCGTTCGCGCGATTCACGGCCGTGTTCTGGCCCGGCCTCTCGCCCGACGTGTTCTTCGGGTTCACTATGCACTTCCCGAGCCCGATCGGCGACATCGCCGTCGGTCTCTCGCCGCAGCGCGTCCTCGCCGTCCTTTCCGTGGCCCTGCTCACGTGGATCAACGTCCGCGGCGTGCGCACCGCCGCCCTGATCCAGACGTCCCTCACCGCGATCAAGACCGGCACGCTGGCGTTGCTGATCCTGCTCGGCGTCACTATCGGTCGGAACGCCGAGGCGTTGGCCGCCAACCTCGGGGGCAGCTTCTGGGCCACAGGCGGCGCGGCCGTGGGCCTGGGGACGATCGGCGCCGCGATGGTCGGCTCGCTGTTCTCGATGGACGCATGGAACAATGTCGGATTCGCAGGAAGCGAGCTCAAGAACGCCCAGCGCGACCTCCCGATCGCCATGGGGGCGGGTGTGCTGATCGTGACCGTCCTGTACGTGCTCGCGAACGTCGCCTACCTGAACGTCCTGCCCGCAGCCGCGATCGCGAGCGCGCCGCAGGACCGCGTCGGCACCGCCGCGCTCCAGGCCATCCTGGGAGAGCCGGGCTTGAAGCTCATGGCCGCCGCGATCATGATCTCGACGTTCGGCTGCAACAACGGCCTCATCTTGTCGGGAGCACGCGTGTATTACGCCATGGCGCGAGACGACCTGTTCTTCAAGTCCGCCGGCGTGCTGCATCCAGACTACAAGACTCCGGCGGTTGCCCTCGTAGTGCAGGCGGTGTGGACCGGTCTCCTCTGCCTGTCGGGCACATACACCCAGCTTCTGAACTTCGTCATTTTCGCGGCGCTGGTGTTTTACGGGCTGACTGCGGTGGGGCTGTTTGCGCTGCGCGCCAAACGCCCTGCGGCGGACCGACCGGTCCGCACGCCGGGCTATCCCTGGCTCCCGGCGCTATATGTGATCGCGACGGCCGTAATCGCCGTCGACCTGCTGGTACAAGATGCAACTCGTACCTACAGCTTTCTCGGTCTTGGCCTCGTACTGCTCGGCGTGCCGGTGTACTTCGGGTGGCGCGCCATGGTGCGGGGACGTAACGCCACCGTCTAGTCACCGAACCAACACCCGAACACTTGCCGGTCCTCCGGACCGGTAGCATATTGGCTTCGTACCCGAACAAACACCGAAGCCAATAATCATGTCGACGCCCCACCCTTCAGCCGCGCCCCCGACGTCCCGGCCCTCCTCCTGCCCCGACTGCGGCGGCGGACTGGTCCGCCAATCAGGGTGCCTGGTGTGCGTACAGTGCGGATGGGCGAGATGCGGATGAGCGGTCGGACCGTGAGACGGGCGGACAGCCGGACGGCGAAGGCGACGCAGCTAGCGCTGCTACCGTCCGCCAGTCCGCCCGTCCGCCCGTCCGCCCTTGCCGTTCTGGACGAGCGGC
>WNGO01001910.1_pt1 | contig 13389 bp, 12 predicted proteins | sample 5400511 | NCBI WGS metagenome assembly WNGO01 (sample SAMN13153380, study PRJNA577476) | soil metagenome | isolation source: 20 cm soil or saprolite under Garry oak tree replicate 2 | place: USA:California | collected 2016-06-15
CGGGAACGGCACGGCGATCTTCACGCGCGACGGCGGCGTCGCCCGCCAGTTCCAGTTCGAGGCGCAGGCCGGGATGGTGGGAATCAACGTCCCGATCCCGGTGCCGGTGGCGTACTACTCCTTCGGCGGGTGGAAGAACTCCCTCTTCGGCGATACGCACATCTACGGGCCGGAGGGGATCAACTTCTACACGCGTGGGAAGGTCGTCACGTCGCGCTGGCCGGATCCGGCCACCTCGAAGGTCGACCTGGGCTTCCCGCAGACGCGCTGACCGCGTGGGTCTGACCGCGTGGGTCTGACCCTGCGGGTCAGACCCAATTGTCGGTACGCCGCTTCGCGGGAAACGCGCGCGGGCAGAGCCCGCGCGCTCCTTGGGTGGTCCGCGGCTGTTCTCTTCCGTGCGGCGCGAGCATGCTTCGCGTGCTCGCGTCGCATCTGTTCGCCTCCGCCGGCGTTACGGGCGCGCCGGCGCGGACAGGTCTTAGGGACAGTCCCTAAGACCTGTCTACTCCGAAGGTGACCGATTCGCCCAGGAGCGTGGTCTGCGGCGGCGTGGTCTCCGCGATCACCTTCCCGCGGCGGATCACCCAGCGGCGCACGGGCTTGACTCGCATCACCTCCAGCGCCGACGGCGCGTCGAAGATGACCATGTCGGCCGGCTTGCCTTCCTCGATCCCGTACTCGTCCTCGACGCCGAGCGTGCGCGCGCCGCGCGTCGTCGCGCACTCGAGCATCTGCGGGATCTCGTCCAGGCCGGACATGTACGTGAAGTGCAGTGCCAGAGACGCGGCGTCGACGAGGTCCGCCTTGCCGAGCAGGTACCACGGGTCGACGATCACGTCATTCCCGAGCGACACGTTGACGCCCTCCGCCAGCAGCTCCTTCAGCTGCGCGAAGCCTCGCCGCTTCGGATACGGATCGAGCCGTCCCTGGATGAGCGAGTTCGCGTACGGATTGACCACGACGTTGATGCCGGCACGCCGCAGGAATCCGCGCAGCTTGGAGGAGTAGTACGGCTCGTACGAGCCCATCGCGGTGCAGTGGCTCGCCGTGACCCGTCCGCCCAGACCGTGCCGGACCGTGTTGTGGGCCATCACCTCGAGGAAGCGCGAATTCGGATCGTCGGTCTCGTCGCAGTGGACGTCGATCCGCCGGCCGTACTGCTTCGCCAGCTCGAACACTCGGTGCACCTCGCGGTGACCGAGCTCCGTCGTCGGCTCGTAGTGCGGAATCCCGCCGACGCAGTCCGCGCCCAGCTCCAGAGCTTTCTCGAACAGCTCCTCGTTCCGCGGATCCGAGTAGATGCCGTCCTGGGGGAAGGCGGTGACCTGGATCGTCGCGAGGTCGGCGAGCTCGTCGCGCACCCGGAGCAGCCCCCGCAGCGGCGCCTCGTTCTTCGCGGACACGTCCGCGTGGGCCCGGATGTAGAGCGTTCCCTGCGCCACCGACCAGCGGACGATCTCGCTCGCCCGCTCGAAGACGTCGTCGGCGGTCAGGCTCTCCTTCAGCTCACCCCAGACGTGGATGCCCTCGATGAGCGTCCCCGACTGGTTGTAGCGGGGCCGTCCGGCCGTCAGCGAGGCGTCGAGGTGGAGGTGGCAGTCGACCAGCGGGGGCGTCGCCAACCGGCCCTCGGCATCGACCACCTGCGGCGCGTCCGCGTCGAGCCGGGGCCCGAGGCGCACGAACCTGCCGCCCTCGATCCCCACGTCCACGACCCGCTCACCGACGCGTACGTTGCGAACGAGGAGGTCCACCGCGTTACCGTAAACCGGTGACCGAGCCTCCGTACAGGCCGCTCGACGCCCAGGTCATCCCGCGCTTCGCCGGGATCCGCACGTTCATGCGCGCGCCGCACGTGACCGACCTGCGCGGTGTGGACGTCGCCGTCTACGGGATCCCGTTCGACACCGCCACGACATTCCGCACGGGTGCACGGTTCGGCCCCGAGGCGATCCGCTCGGCTTCGGCGCTGATCCGGCCCTACCACCCGGCGCACGACGTCAACGTCGTCGAGAAGCTGTCGATCGTCGACTACGGTGACCTGCCCGTGTCGCCGGGCGACACCGAGCGGACGTACCGCCAGATCCAGGAGGCCCTCGCCCCGATCGTCGACTCGGGGATCTTCCCGGCGGCGATGGGCGGCGACCACTCGATCACGCTCGCCGAGCTGCGCGTGCTCGCGACGAAGCACGGCCCGCTCGCGCTGGTGCAGCTCGACGCGCACGCCGACACGTGGGACGAGTACTTCGGCCAGCGCTACTTCCACGGGACGACGTTCAAGCGCGCCGCGGAGGAAGGGCTGCTGACGCCGAAAGCGTCCGTGCAGGCCGGCATGCGCGGCTCGGTCTACGCCGCCGGTGACCTCGAGGGCGCACGCGAGCTCGGCTTCACCGTCATCACCGCCGACGAGCTGCGCACGCTCACGCCGGAGCAGTACGGCGAGCGCGTGCGAGAGCGCGTGGGGGACACGCCGGTCTTCATGTCGTTCGACGTCGACTTCCTCGACCCGGCATTCGCGCCCGGCACCGGCACGCCCGAGATCGCCGGTTTCTCGACGGCGGAGGCGGTGGGCTTCATCAGGGCGCTTCGCGGCGTCAACCTCGTCGCGTGCGACGTCGTCGAGGTGTCACCGTCGTACGACGGCCCCGGACAGCAAACCGCGCTCGCGGCCGCGAATGTCATGTGGGAGCTGCTCGCGCTGCACGCGCTCGGACGATGATCCAGGCGATTCTCTCCTTCGACGTCGATGCGGAGTCGCCCATCCTCGTCGAGGGACGGCGCTATGCCGAGAACGCCGGCGTCATGTCCCACCAGGCGTACGGGCCGCTCGTCGGCGTGCCGCGCATCCTCGACCTACTGCAGGAGTACGGGCTGCCCGCGACGTTCTTCGTCCCGGGTGTGACGGCGGAGCGCTACCCCGACGCGGTGGAGCAGATCCTCGCCGCCGGGCATGAGATCGGGCACCACTCGTACGCGCACGTCAGCCCGTTCGACCAGGACGAAGCCGCCGAGCGCTCGGACTTCGAACGCGCGCTCGAGTCGCTCGCGCGCTTCGGCGTCGAGCCGAAGGGCTTTCGCTGTCCCAGTTGGGAGCCGGCGTGGCGCACGCCCGCGCTCGTCGCCGAATACGGTCTCGCCTACGACTCGAGCCTCATGGACGCGGACGCTCCGTACCTGCTGGAGACGAGCTCCGGCGACATCGTCGAGCTCCCCGTCCACTGGGCCCTCGACGACTGGGAGCAATACGCCTACCTGCCGCGTCCGCCGTTCAAGAGCCCGATCGAGTCGCCCCAGAAGGTGCTCGACCTCTGGATCTCCGAGCTCGACGCGATGCGGCGCTACGGCTGTCTGTTCGTCCTCACCTGCCATCCGTTCCTGTCCGGACGGCCCCACCGCGTCGAGGTGCTGCGCCGCCTGATCGAGCATGCGCTCGAGACGAAGGACGTCGAGTTCGTCGAGGCGCGCGAGGCCGCGCGCCGCGCGCGCAACGACGACGGGCTCCCGCGTCGCCGTCTGGAGCCCGTCGTCGTCGACGAGAACGTCTATCCGAACTACTAGATGGCCGGAACCGGGCGAACCTCTCCCGAGGGTGCCTCGCCGGCCTCGCTCGCGATGTCGACGACCGCGCCCGGCGGCACGCTGGTCTCGAGCGCGGGCTTGCTGAACGCAAGGATCCGCTTGATGTTCGGCGAGTGCTGCAGCGCCCAGACGATGCCGAGGTACAGGCCGCCCGCCAGCAGCCAGCACTCGACCGGCACCGGCCCCCAGTTGCGGGCCGTGTCGTAGCCGAGGTTGCCGGGCAGGATCGCGCTCGCGATCGCGCCGTACGCGACGGCGACGAGCAGCGAGACGACTGCCGGCGTGTTGAAGCGTCCGGCGTCCTGCCAGGACGGCACGTGCAGCAGCGGCCGCGAGATGCTCAGCCGCTCGGGCAGCACGAAGTGGTCGACGACCATGATCATCGTCGCGCACGGGACGGTGATCGCCAGGAACGTCGCCACGTCGAACCAGCCGTTGACGGCCTTGTAGTTCACGATCCACGCTGCCAGTGCGCCGCCGCCGGCAACTGCGACGCAGGTGTAGAGACGCCGCCAATGGCGCCAGCCGCCGAGCAGGTTCTGGCCGGCGTTGACCGACTCGTAGTAGTTGCCGTCGTTGATCGCGAACTGGCTGACCGTCGCGATGATGAACGCGAGCCAGAACGCGCCGAACAGCGAGTAGTGCACGCTGAAGTTGAACGGATCGGCGTCCCCGGCCAGCGTCAGCATCATCCAGCCGCCCATCGTGAACAGGACGAACCAGACCGCGGCGAAGATGTACGTCGGCAGCGGCCAGTTGAACCGCGGTTTGCCGTAGCGCCAGAAGTCGGGCTCGTTGCCCCACATCGAGAAGCCGATCGCCGCTCCGACGGCGACCCAGAACGGCATGTTCCCGCCGGGGGTGCCGCCGAGGCTGCCGCTGTCCGTGATGAATCCCTTCAGCACGAGGTAGATGCACCACAGGATCAGGATCGGCGTCACGAGGTAGCGCGCGAACACGCTGATGCCCGTGAAGCCGAACAGGTTGTTGAAGATCATCACCGCGGCGAGGATGATCGCGATCGCCTCGACGTGGCCCCAGCCGTAGAAGCCGTGCCACAGGTTCGCGAGCAGGCCGGCCTGGAAGCCGACCCAGCCGAGCGGGGCGATCAGGACGAACAACGACACGATCACGGAGCCGCCGCTCCCGAAGATCGACCGTGTCAGCAGCGCATGGGTCTGACCGGTGCGCGACCCGAGGTACGAGCCGAGCATGGCGTACGCCACGTAGAGGCCGTAGCCGAGCGCCGCGATCCCGGCGGTGGCTGCCAGCGAGTAGCCGCCGTCGTGGATCTCGAAGCCCAGCACCATGTAGGAGAAGCCGGCGACGAACGTCGTCCAGAGGCCCGCGAAGTGCCACATCGGGCGCCTCTTGTCGAGCGGGACGATGCCTGTCTCGCTCGTGGAGTAGTCGTGCCGGATCGAACGCTCGAGCTCTTGTCGTTCGAACTCGAGATCGGCGCGAATGTCGTCGACGTCCGTCGCGATTTCGTGCCGTGGGCGAGGCTCGGTCACTGCAAACCTCCCTCTGGACCCGGGATTGGGGACGGGGAGGACTCTACGACGGCAGTCGGATCGAGTCTAGGCCGCCGCGGTGGCCGCCTCCGGCTTCAGCTCTTTTCCGAACTTGGCGCGGGCGACGAACTGGCCGACGCCCGGCTCGGCGACGAGCTGGTCGCCCTCGACGAGGACGTTCCCGCGGAGCAGGACGACCTCGGGCGTGCCGGTGACCTCGGTGCCTTCGTAGAGGTTGTAGTCCGTCTTCGAGTGCTGGTTCGCGGCGGTGATCGTCACCTTCTTCTCGGGATCGAAGATGACGATGTCGGCATCCGACCCCACGGCGATCGTGCCCTTGCGCGGATAGAGCCCGAACAGCTTCGCCGGGTTCGTGCAGAGCAGCTCGACCATCCGGTTGAGCGAGATCCGGCCCGGGCGCACGCCGAACTCGTGGATCATCTGAAGCCGGTTCTCCAGGCCGGGCCCGCCGTTCGGGATCTTCGAGAAGTCGTCCTTGCCGAGAGTCTTTTGTCCGTCCCAGAGGAACGCGCAGTGGTCGGTCGAGATCGCGCTGAGGATGTCGGTGCGCACCGCGTTCCAGAGCACGTCCTGGTTCGCCTTGTCTCGCGGCGGCGGCGTGTAGACGTACTTCGCGCCCTCGAAGTTCGGCCGCTCGAGGTAGGTGTAGTCGACGAAGAAGTACTGCGTGCACGTCTCGCCCCAGACGTCCCAGCCCTTCTCGCGCGCGAGCGCGATCGGCTCGACCGACTCCCTGCACGAGACGTGGACGACGTACAGCGCGGCCCCGGCCACTCGCGCCAACTGGATCGCGCGGTTCGTCGCCTCGCCCTCGGTCTCGGGCGGCCGCGTCAGGGCGTGGTAGTGCGGCTCGGTGTGTCCCTCGGCCAGCGCCTTCTTCACGAGAACGTCGATCGCGTCGCCGTTCTCCGCGTGCACCATCACGAGCGCGCCGGTGTCGGCGGCGACCTCCATGGTCTTGAAGAGCGTCTCGTCGTCGACCATGAGCGCGCCCTTGTAGGCCATGAACAGCTTGTACGACGTGATGCCCTGGTCGGGCAGCGACGCAAGCTCCTCGAGCGTGCCGCCCTCGTGGAGGTCGGTGACGGCCATGTGGTAGCCCATGTCGATGACCTGCTTGCCGTTCGCCTTGCCGCGCCACTCCTCGATCGCATCGGCGAACGTCGTGCCCCGCGGCTGGATGATGAAGTCGACGTGACACGTCGTCCCTCCGAACGCCGCCGCGGTCTGTCCCGACTCGACGTCGTCGATCGTCGTCGTCCCGCCGAACGGCATGTCGAGGTGCGTGTGCGGATCGACGCAGCCGGGGAGCAGGTACTTCCCGGCTGCGTCGATCACCTTGTCTGCCTGGACGTCGAGTGACTCGCCGATGAGTGAGATCCGCTCGCCCTCGACGTAGACGTCGCCGACGTAGTCGTCGGCCGCGGTCAGGATGCGGCCGCCCTTGATCAGTACGGACATCGCGGATCTCCCTCCTTTACTTTCCGCCCGCCGTCACCTTGACGACGGCCTTCTTCCACGTCTTGCCGTAGACGTCGACGTGCTGGCTTTTCAGCTGCGCAACGGCCGCCTTGGCGAGATCGTCCCGATACGCGCCCGACGGCGCCTTCTTGATCACGCCGAACTGCTTCGCGATCTGCGCAGTCTGGTTGAACGCCTTCTTGTCCATGATCCCGATGCCCTTCGGGTTCGGCCAGACGAGCGCGTTGATCTCGTTCATCTGCCACGTCTGGTGGCCCTTCAGGAGCGTCGGCCCCTGAGCGAGTACGGCGTTCACGCAGTCCTTCGCGTGGTCGCGGCACCAGATCCACCCCTTGAACGACGCGGCCAGGAACTTCTTCGCGATCGCCTGGTGGCTTTTGTCCGAGATCCACTTGTCGGTCGTGAAGATGCCGTCTTCCAGCATTCCCGTGCCGACGTTCTGCATCTTGATCACGTTGAGATCGCTCAGCTTCGTGAGGTTGCCGGTCTTCGGGTTCTTCGTCTCGAGCACCTGCGCGAGCTCGTTGTACGTCATCGCCGAAGCAGAGTCGACCTGGCGGTTCATGAACAGGTTCATGTCGAACGGCTGCTTGACGATCGTCACGCCCTTGTTCGCGGACGGATCCATGCCGGCGCGCGTCAGCGCTGCGAACAGCTCGAACTCGTTGCCGCCGAGCCAGTTCGCGACCTTCTTGCCCTTCATCTGCGCGATCGTCTTGATCCCGCTGTCCTTCCACGTCAGCTGCGTCATCCCGCTCCGCGCGAACACCTGCGCGATGTTGACGAGCTTCGTGCCCTTGTCGCGTGCCGACAGGAGGCTCGGCAGCCAGTCGAGCCCGAACTCGGCGCCGCCGCCTGCGACGACCTGCTCGGGAATGATGTCCGGACCGCCGACCTTGAGCCTGACGTCCAGGCCGGCCTTGCCGTAGTAGCCCTTCGCCTTCGCCGCGTAGTAGCCGGCGAACTGCGCCTGCGTCACCCACTTCAGCTGCAGCGTCACCTTCGTCTTCGACGCCTTGCCGGTCGACGCTCCCGCTCCCGCCGCTGCCCAGACGGCGCCGATGAGCACGAGCACGGCCAGCGGCACGACCCAGTACCTACGGTGCTTCATTACTCCCCTTTCCTGTCGTTGCCCTCGGGCCCGATTCTGCCCGCTTCTCACTCGGATGTCGATGGAACCCAGCGCAGCGTCAGGCGCTCGATCGCGGCGACCGCGATGTAGAGCGCCAGGCCCATCAGACAGGCGACGACGATGCCGGCCCAGGCCTCGTCGAACTCGAACACGCGCGCGCGTGTGAGGATCAGGACGCCGAGCGCGTTGAGCGAGCCGCCGAAGTACTCCCCGACGACCGCGCCGATCATCGCAAGCACCGTCGCCACTTTGAGGCCCGTGAAGATGAACGGCAGTGCGGTCGGAATGCGCACCCGGCGGAAGATCTCCGCCTCACCGGCGGCGTAGGAGTGCATCAGCTCGAGCGCGCGCGGGTTGACCGAGGTCAAGCCGCGCAGCGTGTTCACGAGCACGGGGAAGAAGCAGAGAATCGCCGCGATCACGATCTTCGAGCTCTTGTTCAGCGGCGAGAACCAGGTGTTCGTGATCGGGGCGAACGCGATGATCGGGATCGCGTTCGCGGCGATCGCGAACGGGAGGAGCGCCGTGCCGAGCACGCGCCAGCGCGCGAGTACGAGCGCGACGAGGATCGCGAGCCCGGAGCCCAGGAGGAAGCCGCCGACCGCCTCCTGGAACGTGAACCACCCGGCGGCCCACAGCTCGTGCCGCGTGTCCCACAGCGTCCGCGCGATCTCCGACGGCTTCGGCAGCAGGAACGCCTGCACGTCGAGCGCGCGGATCAGGACCTCCCAGAGCGCGATTACGCCGACGAGCACGATGACCGCCGGCAGCCAGTCGACGATGCGGCGCCCGACGAGACGCCCCATACCGCGCGGGACGGGCTGGACGGCGGTCGGCGTGCTGCTCATACCGGCGCCCGCTCCAGGTCGTGGCCGAGATGAAGCGCTTCACGGACCTCCGTCACGTGCTCGAAGAAGCGCGGGTCCTCGCGCGTCGTCGCCGTGCGCGGCTGCTGCAGGTCGATCGAGATGACGTTCGAGATGCGGCCCGGGCGCGGCGACATCACGACGACGCGCGTCGACAGGAAGACGGCCTCGGCGATCGAGTGCGTGACGAAGACGACCGTCGAGCCGCTCGCCTCCCAGATGCGCAAGAGCTCCATGTTGAGGCGCTCGCGCGTCATCTCGTCGAGCGCGCCGAAGGGCTCGTCCATCAGCAGCAGCGCCGGGTCGAACGAGAGCGCACGCGCGATCGAGACTCGCTGCTGCATGCCGCCTGACAGCTGCCACGGGTAGTGGCTCTCGAACCCCGTCAGCTCGACGAGCTCCAGCATCTCCTTCACCTTGTCCGTGCGCCGCCGGCGGTCCCAACGCGCGAGCTCGAGTGGGAGCGCGATGTTCTTTGCGACGGTGCGCCAGTCGTAGAGGACGGCGTCCTGGAAGACGATCCCGTAGTCGCGGTCGATGCGCGCCTGCCGCGCCGGCTTGCCGTTGACGGAGGCCGCACCGGACGTCGGCTGGATCAGGTCCCCGATGATCCGCAGCAGCGTCGACTTGCCGCAGCCCGAGGGGCCGATCAGCGACACGAACTCGCCCGGTTCGATCTCGAGGTCGATCCCCTGCACCGCGGTCGTCTCGTCGAAGCGCTTCGTGACGTCCTTGATTTGGACGACGCTCATGTCCGCCCTCGCGTCACGCGACGTTCTCCGGCGCCCTGCGGACGACGAGCTTCTCGGCGACGAGGATGATCAGGAAGAAGGTGATGCCGAGCGCCGCGGCGATGACGTTCGTCGCCCACAGCCCGGTCGGCTGCGTCGTGTAGTACTGGCTGTAGTTGATGATCTGACCGCCGAGACCGTCCTGGATCGACGACGGCAGCTCGCCGATGATCGCGCCCACGACGCTCGCGGTCGCAGACACCTTCAGCGCGGCGAAGATGTACGGCAACGCTGCAGGGAAGCGCAGCTTCCAGAGGATGCGCCAGTTGCCGGCCGCGTAGGAGCGCATCAGCTCGAGCGCTTGGCGGTCGGCCGAGAGCAGGCCGCGGATCGTGTTGATCGTCACGGGAAAGAACGTCAGGTACGCGGCGATCACCGCGACGGCGCCCCAGTCCTGCAGGGGGCCGGGGAGCTTCGGGTTCAGCCAGACGACGACCATCGGCGCGACGACGAGGATCGGCAGCGTCTGCGACGCCACTACCCAGGGCAGGAAGCCGCGTGCGAGGATCCGGAAGTGCGCGAGCAGCGCGCCGAGCGCGAACCCGAGCACGGCGCCGAGCGCGAAGCCGACGGCCGCTTCCTTGGCGGTGAAGAGCGCGGCGTGGAAGAGGATCGTGATCAGCAGGGGGCCGACGCCGCCGGGCCTGGCGCTCGACCACAGCGCCTGGAAGATGGTGTGCAGGTGGGGCATGGACGTGTCGTTGACGATGAACGGCCAGGTCCACGCCTCGCGTATCCACAGCCAGCGGTAGCCCTCCCAGAGGCCCCAGAGCACCGCGAGCACGAGGACGAAGAGCACCGCGCGGCCGACGCCGCGGCGCATGGCGACGGCTCGCGGGCGCGGTCGTTCGAGCGCGATCGCCGACACGCAGGATGCTTACCACACGTGGGAGGCGCGGGTCATACTCGATCCCGCTTCAGGCTTGCGGTGACGCGCGCGCCTCTTCCCGCCCGCGTCTGGAGAGCATGTGTTTCATCGAGTCGAAGCCGAACGCCCACGTCATCACGACGATCCCGAGCACGACGTTCCAGATGGTCATGACCGAGTCCTGCGTGATCGAGAACGCAGCGACGCTGCCGGTCGGCGCCCGACCGCGGAGCGTCGCGATGTCGAGCGCCTGTGTCTGGCCGACGCCGCCCGGCGTGATGGCGAACAGGCCCGACAGCATGTGCGAGGAGGCGATCAGGAAGACCGTGTACGCCGTGATCGGAATCCCGAACGCCGCCATGAAGACGACGTTGACGCCGATGCGGCACCCGTACGACGCGGCCGACGGCAGCGCAACCTCGCGCAGATAGCGGCGCCAGTCGCGGAAGATCGCCGCGCCCGCCTTGGCCTTGTGCCAGGTGTCGGCCAGCCGCGGCTTCAGCCGCGGCCAGAAGTCGATCAGCGCCACGATCACGACGACGATCACCAGCGGCACGAGGAACGGATGGGAGGCGACGAAGCCGCCTCCCTCGTCTGCAGGCGAGCCTTTCGAGACGGTATGCGGGCGGAAGATCGCGACGCAGATCACCATCAGCACGCTCAGGGCGGTGAAGAACGCGGCCTGCACGGCCGTTGCCGCGGCGACCCCGGCGACCGACGCGCCCTCGATGCTCGTCCGGAAGATGCCGATCATCGCCGCAGTCCCGGCCTGGGCCGGCGCGATCGCGTTGATTGCCGTCCCTCCCTGGGAGGCGCCCCACGCCGTCCGGAAGGAGATCGGCGAGCGGGGATACGCGGCGCGGAGGATGTTCCGCCAGCCGAGCCCGATGAAGGCGGACTCAGCCGTCTTCAGCGCAAGCGCGAGCAGCAGCCAGTAGATGGAGAGGTCACCGATCCGCCCGACGACGTCGCCGAGCCAGCTCCACAGGTCAGCGACCACAGGTGAGCATGCCACGTTCGGCCCGAGCTCTGGCGTCGGGCCCGCAGTTTACGGTGTTCGCCGTGAGCGACGATCTTTCCGGGCGTCTCGTACACCTTCCGTTCGAGCCGAATCCGGCGCTCGTGCAGCACACGGAGGAGCGGGCGAAGAGCCTGGAGAATCGAATCGCCGATCGCATCACGGCCTTTTCCGGCTCGATGCGGTTCGTCTACCTCCACGTCGTCTGGTTCGCGTGTTGGATCGGCTTCGGCGTCGAGGGCTACCCCTACGGGCTGTTGACGATGATCGTGTCGCTCGAGGCGATCTTCCTCTCGACCTTCGTGCTGATCAGCCAGAACCGAACAGATGCCAAGCGGCAGGTCGTCGCCGACCAGCAGTGGATGACCGTCCAGGAAGAGGATTCGCAGAACCGGGAGCTGATCAGGCTCTCGAATCAGATCCTCGAGCTGACCAAGGCGATCCACGACCTGGAGCGACGGCGGTCGGATTCGCCTTCAGCGGGTTAAGCTCGCGCGCATGCCTCTCGACCCGGGCCGCACCGTGGCGGAGCTGCGTGAGCTCCAGCAGCTGACCGGAGACGACAACGGCGCGCAGCGCGTCGCATGGACGGACACGTGGGAGCGCGGGCGCGAGTGGCTGCGAGGGAAGGTGAGCGAGACCGGCGCGGAGGAGACCATCGACGCGGCGGGCAACCAGTGGTTCACGCTGCGCGGCGCCTCCGACCGCGCGGTCCTGATCGGCGGGCACATCGACTCGGTGCCGAACGGCGGCTGGCTCGACGGCTGCCTGAATGTGATGGCCGGCGTCGAGGTGCTGCGCCGCGTAGCCGCCGACGGCTCGCCGCCGGTGACGGTGCGGCTGGTCAACTGGGCCGACGAGGAGGGCGCCCGCTTCGGGCGCTCGCTGTTCGGCTCGTCGGCCGCCGCGGGTTCGATGGCCGATCAGGACGAGCTGCGCGCGCGGAAGGACGCCGACGGCATCGCGTTGCCGGATGCGCTCAGTGATCACGGCGTGCAGCTCGACTCGGCCCTCGACGCGCGCTCGGAGCTCGAGGGTGCGGCTGCATACCTGGAGCTGCACATCGAACAGGGACCGGTGCTCGAGGCCATGGATCTTCCGTTGGGAGTGGTGCTGGGGACCTTCGGCGTCGAGCGCCATCAGGTGACGTTCCGAGGCCAGGCCGCGCACGCGGGGTCGACCCCGATGGACAAGCGGCGCGACGCCCTTGCGGGAGCCGCACGGCTCGAGCTCGAGATCCGCGAGATCGCGAAGCGCACCGGCGACGGCGCCGTGTGCACGATCGGCGGGCTCGTGACGAAGCCCGGGATCGTCACCTCGGTCGTCGAGACGGCGGAGTGCCTCCTCGACCAGCGTCACCTCGACGCGAACCAGCTGGCCGAGATGCTGAGCAACGCGGAGGCGGCGTCGCGCAAATTTGCGCAGGAGGAGAACATCGAAGTCGAGTGGGAGCGCATCTGGAACATCGAGCCGATCCTGTTCGACGACGAGCTGATCGAGCTTGCCGACGAGTCGATCAGGGAGGTCGCCGGCACTTCGCACCGGCTGCCCAGCGGGCCGCTGCACGACGCCGCCGAGGTCGCGCGCGCACGCGTCCCGACCGTGATGCTGTTCGTGCAATCCCTGCGTGGCCTCTCGCACACGAAGCTCGAGGACACGAAGCCCGAGCACCTGGAGCTGTCGGTGGAGGCGCTCGACGGGCTCGCAACGAAGACGATCGAGCGCGTCTCCGGCGCCTAGCGTCGCATGTCGTAGCGTCGCGGGTAGTAGACGCGCGCGCATGCGCCGATGCGACGGTGGCGGAAGGCGGCATCGACATCCAAGGGTGGCCGCGCGCTACGCGCGGGCGTGGGAGGGTGCCGATCCCGACGCGGCCGCCTCCCTCTTCACCATCGACGCGACCTACCGGGCCGATCCGTTCCGTGAGCCGTACCGCGGCCGCGACGGGGATCAAGCGCTACTGGCGCGAGGTGACGGCCACGCAGGCGAATGTCGAGGTTCGCATCGGGCGGACGATCGTGCATGGAGACCGAGCGCTCGTGGAGTAGTGGACACAGATGGACAGCGATCGCACCCCGGTCACCCTGCCCGGCGCCCTCTTGCTCGACTTCGCCG
>WNGO01002111.1_pt1 | contig 13389 bp, 7 predicted proteins | sample 5400511 | NCBI WGS metagenome assembly WNGO01 (sample SAMN13153380, study PRJNA577476) | soil metagenome | isolation source: 20 cm soil or saprolite under Garry oak tree replicate 2 | place: USA:California | collected 2016-06-15
GCAACCACGTTAACTCTGCCGGACAACGATCGCATTCGCATTCTAGCCATTAGCGTGGCTGACGAGGCTGGCCGGGTAACTCCGGCGCAGCGGTTGTAAGACACATTGGAGCGGACGGGCAGCGAAACCGCGCGCCTCGACGCCGCCGGGAATGCGAAGGTCGCGAACAATTAGCGGCGGGCCAAGATTGTTGTCACTTGGAAAGAATCATGCGCTTGGATTCCATGACTCCTTTCTCAGATGCGTATATAGGTGATCTCAGGCCTGCCATCGAAGAACTTGTGTCCAATCGCGGCAGCAATGAGACAAATAGGTCACCGACATGGGGTGATCCGATTGCCAAACCGTTACTACGACGTTTTGATTTTTTGGGCGGCAGCGTCCCACACGACCGCACTCCTCTGGAAGTAAGACTCATTAGCCATGTGGCAGGCTAGCGCGGCATGATGGCCGAATACCACATCCTCGACAACCGGCTGGCGCGTGCGCACGGAATGAAAGAAATTCCATAGGTGCGGTTTGAGCTCGCCAGAGGAAACGGAAGTGTAGCTGAAGCCCTCCGAAACCGGTTCTTTGCCCGGCGATGCGTCATTCTGCTCATGCCATTTCTTGACATATTCCTCTCGCAATTCCTTGGGGAAGCTTTGGGCATAATAGCTTGGAGAATCGTCCCTACCGCTTTGCGGAAGATAGTTGATCGTGTGGCCTGTAACTTCCAGAATGCCTTTGGAACCCAAAAAACGGTAGCCATCGTGCGTTTCGGTGCCGAGGTTCAGCCGTACGTACACGGCATGCGCGTCATAATCGAACAGCGCGGCGTGAACATCCGGCATGTTGCGCCCGTCCTTCCAGCGCAGAATCCCTCCCGAAGATCTTGGGGTCGAATGAACGCTTGGCCACGTCGCCCTGCCAGGTATCCCAATCGACAGTCTGGGGGGAAATATCGGGGGGCAAAGGATACTGCCACGCTCCGTCGGGACTGTTTCGCCCCTGCGCGACCTCGACCATCATCAATTCACCGATGATGTTTTTTTCAAGGAGTTCTTTGGCCTTCGCGTATAGAACCGAACTGACTCCTTGGGAGCCGATTTGCACGATGCGGCCACTGGATTTGGCGGCTTTGACCATTTCCACTCCGTCAGCCGCGGAATGCGACATGGGCTTCTCACAGTAGATGTCCTTTCCAGCGAGAACAGTATCGACAACGATTTTCTTGTGCCAATGATCAGGCACAGCCGCGATTATGCAGTCGATTTCCTTGTTGTTCAGGAGTTCCTGGTACCGTCTCGTTGTAGGGACGCCGGCACCGGCGATTTCCCTGGCCAGGCGATGCCGGCCGTCATAAAGGTCACAGGCAGCCACGCATTCGACTCCCGGCAACTCAATGGAATTCTTGAGCAGGTCGGAACCTTGCATGCCGACGCCGATAATGGCAAATCGTACGCGGTCGCTGGGGACTGCTTCCAGATAGCTGATTGCTTCTAGCCGTGAGTCTCCGAGAAAGACGCTGTTTGCGGCAGAGATAGCCGCGGCTGTAGCTGCACTGTGTTGGAGGAATTTACGCCGGGAGAGGTCTTTTGGCATTGTCTGCTCCTTGCTCCGGAATTGATACCAGGAAAGCCATGGCGAAAGTGCTGGACTTTAGCGCCGTATGTTCCACGAGCGATGTCCAATTGCCAACCGAAAAAGTGAATCCGTTGCTTAGCAGGAAATTCGACTGTCGTTGACATATTAATCGCTGCCGAGCAGACCGAGAGAAATCCGGTGTCCAAGCAAGGAAGACAATAATCGCGGGGTACCAACGGCGGTGTATTGCCCGACGAAGGACAGCGCGCCCGTCTCCCGGTTAATTCTGTAACTCGTGATGCCATCCGCTCTCTGGTTACAAGCGTAGAGGCAGTTCCCCGTGGGATCGATATTAAAGCTGCGCGGATAGTCACCTCGGGTCCATTCCTCTCCGACAAAGGTAAGTATTCCGCCCTCACCGATCGCGAACCAAGCGATGCTGTCGTGCAGCCGGTTCGCGGCATAAAGAAATCTTGCGTCCGCAGAGATCATAACCTCCGACGTAAAATTGGTAACCGGACTCCAGTCATCAGCTAACCGGTCTATTTCTTGGTTTGGTTTCCAGCTTTTTGATTAGGTGTTCCCCCGCAGTGTTGAATCCCGTGAGTAGGCCGCCCCAGCGATGGGAGTCGCTCCAAAGAGTGTCGCCAGTTTTGGGGTCAAGCACAGTCAGAAATACGTAGCGAACTGGAGACTGCCTGATGTAGCCACCGTTATAGGGGTCAGCGGAAAGAATGAAAATAAGGTCAGCCTGCTTTCGTTCTTTCACAATTTGAAATCTTCCCCACCTCTTCGGTTGAGCCAATGCCTTGTTTCCCACAGCGTCCACGCCCGTCTTATCTTCGAAGTAGACGGGCTTGGCCGACTGAATTCTCGGCGATCGTGCTAGCTTTTTTTGGGGTTGAGCCGCACTCGGAGCTATCGTACTGGCAAGAGCAGCAAGTACGGGGAGGTGTGAAAAGAAACGCATTCGAGCCCTCCGGAAGACCTGAAGACTATCTCCATCGTCAATGGTAATGCAATTAAAAAGCGGACAGAAGCGGCTCGGCTCAAACGCACGAAACCCACAGGGAGGCAGAAACCCGGCGAACAGACACTGGAACGGTTGGCACAGCCTTGGAATCCCGCCGGCGAGTTGCCGCCGGGCACTATAGACGAGGAAAAAGCGAAAGGCAAAGCTTCGAAACTCGTATCCTTAATATTTGTACGTACGAGATGATACATCCAGTCGCCCCGAAAACGCAGTACAGGTGTAGAATCAACCGCTAGATGCCCAAATGCTCGTGCCGGCGGTGTCAAGCGCGAGTAACGGCATCGGGCCGTAGCTGTTTTTCTGGGGAGTCGCAATTCACATGCGTCTATGGCAAACGTTCCTCCTTCTGTTTTGTATCGGATTGTGCGGCATGGCCGGGGCAGGTCAAGAAAATCCCACTGTTTCAAAACCAGAAATTACTTACAACAAAGACGTGGCGCCCCTGCTGCAAAAGCACTGCGTAGTCTGTCATCGGCCGAACGACATTGCTCCCATGTCGCTGATGACCTATGAGGAAGCGCTGCCGTTTGCTCGGATCATGCGGGAGAGCGTGGTTCAGCGCAAGATGCCCCCGTGGCATGCCGATCCCGGGTTCGGCGAGTTCAGCAATGACGCTCGCTTGACCGATGAGGAAATCGCGATCATAGACGCCTGGGTAAAAGGCGGAACAAAAAGAGGCGAGCCTGAAGCTTCCTCAGCGGACCCAGTGCTCACTCCAGGCTGGCATATCAAGCCGGACGTTGTGCTGACCGTTCCGGAATTCCTGGTCCCCAAAACTGCCCAAGACGATTACGAATACATCTACGTCCCCACAAATTTCACGGAAGACAAATGGATACAGGCCGCCGAGGTGCTTCCCGGTGATCGTCGTGTGGTTCATCACGCCACTGTGTCGGTGATCAATCAGTCCGAAGTAGCGAAGCATCTGGAAAAGCACGCCAAGACCGACGAAGGTGAAGACCAATATCATTACCGCACCGGAAAAGTGCTACACCTCCGCCCCGATGCGCCGGTCATTGATGATGGGTGCGCAGCGCCGAATGGGGGCGGCGTTCCCGGCGAGTCTTCTGGCTACGTGAATATCGTCCCGGCGATCTATCTTCCGGGGCATTTGGCGGAGACGCGGCCTCCGGGCTATGCGCTGCGAATCCCGGCGGGCGGCTATCTGCAATTTCAGATTCACTACAGCAATCATCATGGGCTGGATGTAAAGGATCGCACTAGCATCGGCTTGGTATTCGCTCGGGAACCCGTCCAGCATGAGATTGGGCAGTACGAAATTTGGAACAACATGTTTCTCATCCCTTCCAACGACGCCAATCACCGTGTGACTTCCTGCTTTACTTTACCGAAGGATGTGACGGCGGTGGCCTACACGGCGCACATGCATTTTCGCGGCAAAAACATGTTGACCAAAGCCGTTTATCCGGATGGTCGCGAAGAGGTGCTCCTCTACGTTCCCCATTTTGATTTTCGATGGCAGGAGACATACTTCTTGAAGAAGCAATTCTTGCTGCCCAAAGGCACGAAACTCATGACCATCGCTTATTTCGACAATTCCAAGAACAATTTTCAGAACCCCGATCCGTCCAAAGCAGTTCGTTGGGGTGAACCCAGTGACGAGGAGATGATGGGCTTCTGGTTACAATTCGCCGATCCTCAGATGACCGCTGAAAAGTCTGCATTGAGCCAGAAATGATGGCCATTTGTCTGTTGAAACTTTTAAGGTTCTTTGCGCCTTGAATTTCAGCCGCCGTAACTTTGTTCGACTCGGGGTGGGAGCCGCGCTATCACTGCGTGCGGCCCGCTTGCTGCCGCAGGGTGTAACGAGCCACACCGCCAAGCCATTGCCAAGACCCGCAGCTTCCGGGCGTCCTTTCAACGCCCACTTCGTGGATGTCGCTGCCGCCGCGGGCCTGCATGCGCCGGTGATCTACGGCGACCCAGAAATCAAGAAGTACATCGTGGAGTCCACCGGCTGCGGTTGCGCCTTCATTGATTACGATAATGACGGCTGGATGGATCTGTTTGTTCTATGCGGCACGCGTCTCGGAGGCGCCCCGGTGGGCACGACGAACCGGCTGTATAAGAATAACCGGGATGGAACATTTACGGATGTCACTGAAAAGGCAGGGTTGCGCTTGCTCGGGTGGGCCTGCGGAGTCTGCGTCGGAGACTACAACAACGATGGCTTTGACGATATCTTTTGCACCAATTTCGGGCAGAACGTGCTTTACCGCAATAACGGCGACGGAACTTTCACCGATATAACGAAGCCGGCCGGGCTGTGGAGCGATCAACAGAGGTTTGGAGCCGGCTGCACCTTCCTGGATTACAACCGCGATGGACATGTGGATCTCTTCGTTTCCAACTACGTTGGCTTTTCCTTTGAAAATGCCGCTGTTCCGGGTGAAAACGCCAACTGTCGGTGGAAAGGCATTCCCGTCGAATGTGGACCGCGGGGGCTGCTCACGGGCAGGCATTCACTGTACCGCAACAACGGCGACGGAACCTTCACCGATGTAACTCAGCAAGCCGGCATCGCACGCGCCGCAGCCACCTATGGCATGACTGTCGTAGCGGCGGATTTTGACGAAGACGGATGGCCGGACATCTATGTCGCTTGCGACTCCACTCCAAGTCTTTTGTTCATGAACAATCGTGACGGAACTTTTCGCGAGGAAGGCGTGCTGCGGGGTGCGGCCCTGAGCGACGATGGCATGGAGCAGGCGGGCATGGGGATTGGCATCGGCGATTATGACCTGGACGGACACCTCGATCTATTCAAGACGCATTTTGCGGACGACGCCAACATCCTTTATCGCAACGACGGGAAGGGGAACTTTGAGGATGCCACGGGGTCCTCGCATCTCGGGGTTGAAACACGATACGTATGCTGGGGAGCTGGCATCGTGGACCTCGACAATGACGGTCTTCCAGACCTCTTCATGGTTACCGGCCATGTTTACCCGCAAGTGGAGCGAACGCTGCCGCAATACCCCAATAAGACACCACGCGTCGTCTTTAGGAACCTGGGCAAAGGCGTTTTCGAAGAACTCATCCAGGAGCCTGGTCCGGGTGTAGCGGCGGCACACTGTAGTCGGGGATGCGCGTTTGGAGACTTCGACAACGACGGGGATATCGACATACTGATCATCAATCTCAACGAGCCTCCCTCGCTTTTGCGCAATGACCTCACTGGTAAGTCCAACTGGATCAAAGTGAAATTGGACGGCGTAAAGTCCAATCGAAGCGCCATTGGAGCCAGGGTGATTGTGCATTATGGAGGCAAGACCCAGGCGCAAGCGGTCCTCAGTCAATCCAGCTTTTTCTCGTGCAGCGATTCCCGCTTGCATTTCGGTTTGGGGAACTCCACTTTGGCGGACATCGACGTGTATTGGCCAAGTGGCCGGCACGAAACTTTCAAGCAGATCCCTGCCAATCGGCTCATCACCATCCAGGAAGGGGTGGGTCCCGTACCGAACCGCGGGTGGGCCAAAGTGTAACCAGCGATTCACGCCGACGTTCACCAATTCCCGCCGCCCAGCCGCCGACGCAAATTCAATATAAGGATGGGACTGCGGAGGCGCATCCAAAGCGAAACTCAGATAGCGCAGGCGAGCCTTGCCAGATTCGTTTTTCGAATACATTTCATTAGAATAACGAAATTGTGCTTGACTTTCCTATTGAATGGGACTACAACAGGGCGCAATGGGGTGGCTCGTGTCGTTTCTTGCTTACATCTCTGTGTAAAGCAAATGTGTCGCGGCCGCTTGGTGCATCGGCGAGGCGAGTATTACCGCCTTTAGATAACCTTCGCGGGAGGAAAAAATGCTGCATCTCAGGAAGCTTTGGTTTGCCTTTTTGGTGGCGATTGCCGTTTTGGCGCTCGCGCCTACGTCCGGCTGGAGCCAGAACGTCTACGGCACCATCGCCGGAACCGTTACGGATACAAGCGGAGCTGCAGTTGCGAACGCGACAGTCACGTTGACGAATCTGGATAACGGTCAAAAGCGCAACATGGAAACCGACTCGTCCGGCAACTATACGTTCGTCAATATTTTGCCCGGCCGCTACAAGTTGGAGGGGGAAAAGACCGGCTTTAAGAAGTTCGTGCGTGAGCCCATCGTGGTGCAGATCGAAAGCGGGCTGAGAGTGGATATCTCTCTGCCAGTTGGAGCGCAAACCGAGACTGTCGAGGTGACCGGCGAGGCGCCGTTGCTCCAGCCGGAAACGGCCTCGCTGGGACAAGTGGTCGAACAGCGGGCGGTCACTGAGTTGCCGCTGAACGGCCGCAATCCGCTGGCGTTGATCGGCATCGTGCCGGGCGTTGTGCCACAGGGCACGCCGTCGGCGGGCAATTCCTCGGGGGGCAATCCCGTCGGCGCTAATCCGTTCGCTCTCGGAGATTTTCAAGTTGGCGGAGGCCAAGCCGGGCAGAGCCAGATCCTGATCGACGGCGTGCCCACCAACGGAGCGTACCTGAACGTTGTGACCGTGATACCAACGCAAGACGCCATCGAGGAATTCAAAGTCCAGACGAACAATCTGGGTCCCGAGTACGGGCGATTTGCCGGGGGAGTCATCAACCTCTCAACGAAATCAGGCACCAACGCCTTCCATGGTTCGGCCTATGAGTTCCTGCGGAACAAAGTGCTGAATGCGAACGGTTTCTTCGACAACAGCAGCGGCCTCGCCCGTCCTCCGTTTACGCAAAACCAGTTTGGCGCCAACGGGGGAGGGCCCGTTCTGAAGGATAAGTTATTCTTCTTCTCCAGCTATGAGGGCTTTCGGCAGCGTAAGGGAAATCTCTTTCTGGGATGGGTTCCCACCCAAGCTGAGCGCGGCGGAGACTTTTCCGGGATAGGCTCAACCAATACGGCCTCAGTGCTTAACATTTACGACCCGCTCACGAGTACGAACTGCACCTCAACCAACCCGACTTGCAGGACGCAATTCTCACTCGGCGGAGTACCGAACGTGATCGATCCGGCCCGAATCGACCCCACGGCCAAGGCGCTTTTGTCGTACATGCCGATGCCGAATCTGGTAGGCAACCCTAACGGTAACTTTGCCGAGAACTATAGCACTGGCGGCGACATCGACCAGTACAACGAGCGCATTGACTATAACCTGAGTGCGAAGCAGAGAATTTTCGGACGGTACACGCATTCTAAAATACTATCGCTCCCCGACGACCCTTATAACGGTATCTGCAAGGACCGCTGCACCGAAACCACTTATGCTCACCAGGTTTCCTTGGGTGACACCATCTCGATTTCCCCGAAGACCATCGTGGACTTGCACATTGGTTATACGCGCTATGTGTACCTCCGCACGCCGCTGAGCCAAGGCATCGACTTGTCGAAGTTTGGTCCAAACTGGGCGGCGTTAACCCCCCAGATGACTTACACTCACATTCCGGACGTCTGCATCTCGGAGGTAGACGGGGATAATCACTGGGGCGCCGGCAGTTGGTGCACTCAAGGAGCCGGAAGCGGCATCGGGGCTTGGGACGACACGTACAGCTTCAACCCCATGCTCTCCCACATTATGGGGAAACACACCTTCAAGGTAGGCGCAGAATTCCGCGTACTCCGCAACAACTACTATCAGAGCAACAATCCTGGGGGCTTGTTCTATCTTGATGCCCGCATGACGGGGGCAAACCCTCAAGATGGCGGCAACGGCCGCACGCCTGGGATTGACGCGCTTGCGGGGGGAAATGGCTTTGCTTCCTTCCTGCTCGGGTATGGGGATCACGGCAACGCGACCGAGCCCGCGAAAACGGCCGACCAGAATCTCTACAAGGCGATATACGGGGGCGATACCTTCCAGCTCTCCAGGAAGATTACCTTGAACCTGGGAGTTCGCGTTGACCTCCAGGGGGACTGGACGGAGCGGTTTAATCGCATCGTTGCTTTCAACCCTTCCGAAACCAGCCCCATTGGGGCCGCGGCCGGAATGCCGAATCTGAAGGGTGCATATGATCTAGTGAGCAGCACGCAACACGCGGATCGCAGCGCATTTAGCTCCTGGAACCATGTCAGCCCGCGCCTTGGGGTTTCCTACCAATTGGATAAGAATACGGTTATCCGAACTGGCTACGGAATTTTTTACCTGCCGGTTGATATCCGCTGGAACGATGCTCCCCACAACCTCTTCATCAACAGCTTCAGCACACCATGGCAGGCGGTGGCATCGGATGGCGTTACCCCTAAGAATGTGCTGTCCAACCCTTTTGCTCCGAGCGGCGGAATCACTCCGGCCTTTGGGAGAAACCAGGCCTTGATCAACGTGCAGGGGAGTGGCAACGAAGCGCCATTGCCCAATAATCCCGCCCCTAACGTGCAACAATGGAATCTCGACATCCAACGTCAGTTTCCTGGCAATCTGCTGGTTGACGTAGCTTATGCGGGGTCCAAGGGCACGCATTTGCCCATGCATGATCAGACGCTCGACCAATTGGCGCCCCAGTTTCTGCCCACCGGTCCGGTGTGTGTGGCGGTAACAGGTAATCCGTGCCCTAATAATCCGGCCGCGTACGCCATAATTCAAAACCTAACGGCTCAGGTTGCCAACCCATTCGCCGGGAATTGCCCTCCCCCTCACACTGCGGCCTGCACTGGGCCCGTGCAATCGGGCGGCATGGGCACCAATTTCCAGGTAAAGCAAGGTCAGTTGCTGCTACCCTTTCCGCAGTTTGACAATGTGGCCATGGCCGAGCCCGATAACCGCGATTCCATTTATCATTCCATGCAGATGAAGGTGGAGAAACGCTTCGCTGCCGGCGCGCAGGTGCTTGCCTCGTACACCGTCTCCAAACTCATCGACAACACCAACTCGGAAATCAACTGGCTGGAAGCCTCTCCGGTGGGCTGGAACGACGCCAATGTTTACAACCTGCGCGGCGAGAGAAGCCTGGATGCATTTGACGTTTCCCAGCGCTTGGTACTCGGGTCCGTTCTTGACCTGCCTTTTGGCAAGGGCAAGAAGTTTGCAAGTAATCTGAACGGGGTTGCCAATAAGCTCGTCAGCGGATGGGGCGTCGATACCATCATCACCGTCCAGCGCGGCTTCCCGATTATCATCGGTGGCTGCCCTGGTCCGGTCAGCAACGTTGGGATTCCGAATGTGGGCTGTGCCCGAGCGACGAGAACGGCTCTATCGCACCAGACCTCCGGCTCTCTGGACACACGGCTGGCCAAATGGTTTGATACTTCCGTATTCACGAACGGCACCGATTACAGCTACGGGAACGACTCGCGTACCGAGCCGAACATACGCACCGACGGGATGAAAAACTTTGACTTTGCCTTCTTCAAGAACACGAAGTTTGGTCCAGACGAAAGGCTTGGTGTCGAGTTCCGCGGAGAGTTCTTCAACGGGTTCAACCACCCGCAGTTCAGTCCGCCGAATAGCGGCTGTTGCGGCGGCAAAGACTTTGGGCGGGTAACCGGACAGTACAATGTTCCGCGCCAAGTCCAGTTCGCGTTGAGGTTCACTTTCTAACCTCCTAACGTCGGCGCCCGGGCGGGCCTTCCCGCCCGGGCGCACGACTCTCTTCTCTGGTATATTCGACCTGGAATCCACTTTCCAATGCACCCCGGGGGGAACATTTCAGGAACCTTGCCTCGCCCGATTCCGCTAAGTGTACGTTTCCGTTCGAATCTTGCTCACCTCATGCCTCGCTGGCCAAGAAACGCTTGGGCAAAAGCGACCGTCTTCCTTCTTCTTGCCCTATGGTCGCTGGCTCCCTCATTCGCAACTTGCCAGACATCCGAAGGGCAGGTCGAAGCGTTTTTCCGCGCCGGCCAGGAGGCCCTAGAGCAAGGGCAGTTCGCTCGTGCTGCGGAAGAATTCAAGAAGGTGCTGGCTCTCGATCCGACCCTGCTGGAGGCTGAGGTCAACCTGGGCCTCGCTTACCAGAGCCTTTTCAAATACGACCTGGCGGTGCGCCATCTGGAGAAGGCTCTGCGCGAAAGGCCAAACCTCCTTGGCCCCACCATAATCGTTGGACTGGACTACCTCAAGCTCGGCTCTCCAGAAAAGGCTGTTCCATTCCTCCAGCGTGCACTAAAGCTCGATCCTTCGAACCGCGAGACGCACCAGGCGTTAGCTTCGTGCTACCTGGGCCAGGAAAACTTCCAAAGCGCGGCTGAGGAGTTCCGTCAGATCGCCGTCCATGATTCCGACAAGTCCGAGGCGTGGTTCAAACTCGGACACGAATACCTTGACCTGTCTGCCAGTTTGGCCTATCGGGGAGCGCATTTGTATCGCGAGTCGGCCTGGGGGCATCGTTTTCTCGGTGATCTCTTGTTTCAGCGCAGCCGCTGGGAAGATGCAGTGAAGGAATACCAAAAGGCGCTCACGGCCGAGCCACGGCAGTCCGGTTTGCACACATCACTGGGCCAAGCCTATCTGCATGCGAGGAAATTGGAAGAATCCGAAGCGGAGTTTCGCCTCGAGCTGCAGCTCGATTCACGAAATGAGCTCGCCTGGCTCGGCTTGGCCAATCTGCAACTGGCCCGGGACCAAGCCACAGCAGCGCTTGAATCTCTCGGAAAAGTTTGGGGAATCTCTCCTGAATTCTTGGTTGTGCAACGGGAGTTCCTGTCCATCGACCCTGCGGAGGCAAAGGCTTCCATATCGCGCCTGCAGGACGAACCAGAAGGAGCGGCCAAGCATTTTTTGGTCGCGGCACTATACACCACCGCGAATGAAAGTGCTCTTTCAGACCGCCAATGGAAATCGTTCCAAGCCGACCTTTCGGCATGGCAACAAGCACCCAATTTCGGCACGGGAGCCCCCACGGATCAGGATCCCTGCAGAGCTCATCGCTACTCTCGCTGCGCAGAGTCGCTGCAAGCCCGAAAGCAGCTGACCGATTCGGAGCGGCTGCTGTTGGGAAAAACGTACTTTACATTGCAACAATACGAATCTGCGGCTGACGCATTAGGACAAGTGCAGGGCGCCACCAACGAAAATGCCGAGGCCAGCTACTGGTCGGCGCGCACTTACCAAGCGCTGGGGGCTGAGGCGTATGCGCGATTGCAGGAATCTTTCCCCGACTCCTGGCGCACCCACCAGCTGCGCGCCGAAGGCTACGCCCTTCGCCAGGATCTCGACGACGCTCTCAAAGAGTTTCATGCGGCTCTGCAGTTGCGGCCTAAAGAGTCAGAACTTCACGAAGCGCTCGGGGAACTTTACCTCGACAATCATTCTGATGACGATGCGCAGAGTGAGCTGGAGAGAGCATTGGCGCTGGATCCCTCGCGTACGCACGCGCTGTATCTGCTGGGACGCTTCTACGTGCAAAAACGGGAGAATGAAAAGGCGCTGTCGTATCTGCAGCGTGCGCTGCGGCTTCAACCCGATTTGGCTGAAGCCAGCGGCTTATTGGGGACCGCCTACGTGCGCCTGGGACAGTTTGCCAATGCCATCCCGAAACTCAAGAAAGCGGCTCCTATCGACCATTACGGGAACGTCCATTATCAGTTGTATTTGGCCTATCGGAAGCTCGGCCAACCCGAACTCGCGCAGAAAGCTTTAGCGCGCTCGCAAGATCTCCGCCGAAGCTCTCTGGAACACGACCAGGCGCTGATCTTGGGAGCTCCGCAGCCGGAACCTGAACGGTAGTGAAGTTGACATCCTCCTCTGCCTAAAGGGAGAGGATTCCTACGGAGCCGGATGTTGGTCCGGTTTCTTCGGTGGGTTCCTCTCACAAGCTGTGCGGATCCATTCCATCAGTCTATAAAGTCGCGTCAAAACTATTGTGACTTCGAAAAGCGACCCAGGAAGCCTCCGCCGGCTCGCAACTCAATGGTGAGTGAATCCTTGCGCTCATGAATTGAGTTTTCCATTTCCACCTTGGTATTGTCCGCAGGGCTGTCGTGAACTTGAACTGATCTGTACTGGCCATCACCCAGAAACGAGAGCGGTAGGTGTATCGTTTTGGCTTGAGGACCGCACATGACCGCCAAGAACCACGTGTTGCCCTTGCGCCGGGCGTATGCGGCGAGTTCGCCTATGGCGGAATCCGGCAAAACAATCGTTTCATCCCAGACGGGGGGGACGCTCTCGATCACCTCGCCAGCCGGGTTGTCGAGGATGGTCTGAGGATTGGCAGCAATTGTGAGCAGAGGAGCAGCAAAGACAGCGATGCTGGCGATCTGGTGCACTACGGTCGTATCGCGGCGGCGGTCGTTGAAGAGCATGGCAGTGTAATCAGCCGGCCCGGCCAAGAGCCGCGTGAAAGGCAAAATGGTTTCGTGCCGGGCCCGTTCCTTCAGGGCACTGGACTCCATACCGCGAATGGCTTCGCGAACCAGCTCGTTGGGCCAAGTGCGCTCGCGGCCGGTGGGTTTGTTTGCTCCGTGGAAGACGAGAAGAATGTGGTATTCCGCTGCTTTTTGAAGCAGCGCCTCATAAAGGTCGATCACCTCTTTGGCCTCGTGATCGAAGAAGTCAATTTTGGCACCGACTACGCCGGAATCATGAAGCAGCTTGAAGAATTCCTCGCGCGCTTCCGGCGTGCGAAGATCCTTGCTGTGCTTCCAGAGCCACACGCCGACACCATTCTGCCGTGAGTAATCCACGATTTCTTTTCTCTGCTCCGGCGTCCATTTGCTCCAGAAGCCTTCGATGACGTTGTATTCGAACCCGAGCTGTCCCGCCGTACGGGAAAATTCCTTCATGCCGTCGACGCCGTCGGGACCACCGTCAAGATAGCGCCAAACGGCCCGGCCGGGTTTGATCCACGAGGTACGGATTCCTTCCGCGAAAAATCT
>WNGO01001912.1_pt1 | contig 13385 bp, 12 predicted proteins | sample 5400511 | NCBI WGS metagenome assembly WNGO01 (sample SAMN13153380, study PRJNA577476) | soil metagenome | isolation source: 20 cm soil or saprolite under Garry oak tree replicate 2 | place: USA:California | collected 2016-06-15
GACAGCATGCTCTATGGAGTTTCGACGCTCGATCCGGCGACCTACGGGAGTGTTCTGCTTCTGATTCTTCTGGTGGCAACCGTGGCATCGCTGATTCCCGCATGGCGTGCTTCGCGGGTAGAGCTGGTGCAGGTATTGCGCGAAGAGTGAAAAAGGCGGGTAAACCCGAAGGCTCACCAGTGCAAAGGGCTAGACATGTGGGAATGAAAAATCCCCACTTCTGGCAAAATCGGCCAGAAGTGGGGCACCCAACATTGTTCAAAACTCCCGCTTGAGCTAGGACTAGCCCCAGCGTGGCTGTTCGTCCAGACTGATGCCTAACGCGGTCTTCGCTACGACCTCATGCGTGAGGAAGGAATTCGCAGGATGAATTCTTCCGAGGCGAGCATCGCGGATCAGGCGCTCGTAGCCTACGGAACGGAAAATTCCTGCCCCTCCGCAGACTTCGAGTCCGAGATCGACCACACGCCATGAGCCTTCGACCGCGTGGTACTTGGCCGAAAAAATCTTCAAAGGCCACTGCGCCCCATGATCCACTCCCTGCGACCATTCGCGCGCAACCGTGTCGAGGTGTGGGCCGATGGATTCCAGTTCGATGACCATGTCGGCGATCGTGTGCTGGATCTCCGGATGGTAGGCCATCGAGCGGGTGAGAGCCATCGAACTCTTGCTCTTTGCGGAAGCGACTGCCAGGTCGAGAGCGCGCCGGGCAAGTCCGTAATAGACGTTGGCGAAACCCATCAAGGCCCAGGCGAATACCGAGAGAACGAAGGCATCGATTCCGGCCGCGCCTGGCGCCAGCACACGCACCACATAGCGATCCGGCACAAAGGCATTCTCGATCACGGTGTCGTCGCTGCGCGTGGCACGCATCCCGAGCACATCCCAGGTCTGCTTGATCGTGTACCCGGAGGTGTCGCGGGGTAGAAAGGCATGAACGACCTTTGGAGCTGTCGGGTCGCTCATATCCATCCCGTGCAAGCCGAACCTCGTCCACACGGGCGTGAGACTCCCGAACATTTTCCGGCCGGTGAACCGGTATCCGCCTTCGACGCGCTCGGCTTTTGAGGTCGAGAGGAGAACCGGTACATCGTTACCACTTTCTGCGTGCCCGGCCGCGAAGACTTCCCCGGCAGCGCAATCTTTCAAAATCCACTCCAACGAGTTGTCGCCGCGCCGCCACAGATCGGCCGCTATGCCGGCCCAGTAAAGATGCATATTTAGCGCGAGAGCCGTGGCGGGCGCATAGTAAGCGAGGCGGCGCTGTTCGCGGCAGACTTCCGCCAGCGACATCCCCGCTCCGCCGAATTTTACGGGCACTGGCATCAGCAGATATTTCGCCGCTTGCAGTTCTTTGAAATCTTCTTCGAAGAACCGGTTTTCCCGATCATAGTTCGCTGCTCGCGACGCAAATCTCGCCAGCATTTCCTCGGTGAGTACGGACTTCACGGGCGCTGATTCTGTTGAGTTGTTGTGTTGAGGAGAACGACCATTCCCACCAACACTCTCCTCGACTGCGGTCGTCTTTGTGACTGATTCCATGGATTCTCCTCCCTAATTTCCGGGATATTCTACAGTCTGTGATACAGCACCGGGGCTCAATTCCGGCAGCTTGTTTTCGCTGGTTTCTCGGCCGAAACGCACGGGCAGAATGGACGGAACCTGCCGCTTATATCGGCGATACGCCTCCCCGTAAACCCGGATCAAATCGCGTTCCTCGAGTTGAATCGCGATCAGGATGTAAGCGGTGGTGGCCAGGGCGAACACTAGATGGGCGACGGTCATCCGCGGCGTCGCCCAGAAAATGCACAGCCAACTGAGGTAAATCGGATGACGCACCACGCGGTAGAGGCCAGGGGTGCGGAACGGCAGGCCGGTATATTCCTGCCCTCGAAACCGGAGGTAGACCTGACGCAGCCCGAACAGGTCGAAATGGTTGATCAGGAATGTCGCGAGGAGAAGCAGAATCCACCCCGCCGCATAGACCCAGTAGATCGCCATGCTTCCCAATTCGTTGTCGACCTGCCAGACCGATCCCCCGATCGGCCGCCACTGCCAGAAGAGCAGGATCAGCGCAAGGCTCGACAGAAGAACATATGTGCTGCGCTCGGCTGCGGGCGGAACGATACGCGTCCACGCGCGCTTAAACCATGACCGCGCCATGATGCTATGTTGGAGGGCAAACAGGGCCAGCAGTCCGGCATTGATTGCCAGAGCGTGGCCGATCGATCCTTGCAATCCGGAATCGATGGTCCGAGGCACGCCAAAATCGCCCAGGAACGCTATGGCATACAGAAAGCTGGCAAGAAATACGAGATAGCAAAAGATCCCGTAGAGCAGGGTTGAGATCCGTCCAATCATTCGTGAACTCCTCTGTGAGCCCGGCGTTTGGCCTATAATCGGTCCACTCTAGGTCCGGGCTGTTTGCACGTTAGTGGAGGCCCTGGCGACAAGTAACGAAAGAAAGCCAAAGAAACGCCAAAGAAGTGATGCGACTGGGGTTTAGGCCTGTTAGAACGCCGGGAAGCTTGGGGCTCCCTGCATGATTGATCGAGAAACCGCGAAGAATCCAACCTATTACCGCTTCGGCGAGTTCATTCTTGAACCCGAGCGCGCCTCACTGGTCAAAGCAGGCCGCGAGATCAAGCTGCGCCCCAAAGTTTTCGACGCCCTGCGATACCTGATCGAGCACCGGGGGAGACTGGTGCCTAAGGAGGAGTTAATTCAGACCCTCTGGCCGGAAGCATTTGTCACCGACGACTCGCTGGTGCAGTGCATGGTGGAATTGCGCCGCGGGCTGGACGATCGCTCCCAGGAAATTCTGAAAACAGTTCCAAGACGCGGCTATATCTTTGCAGCTACGGTGACGACCGATCATGAGGCATCTGCTTCTGCCTCGCCGACAACTTCCCTTCCTCACACAATGCAGGGAGATTACCGGCTGCCGGTTGCGCGCACCCCGATAGTCGGTCGCGAGCGCGAACTCGATGCTGTCCAGCAATTGTTGAGGGATCCGGCAGTGCGGCTGGTGACACTCACCGGCGCGGGAGGCTCGGGTAAAACACGGCTTGCCCTCGAACTGGGGCGCGAACTGACGAATGCGTTCAACGGCTACGTATTTTTCGTGACCCTCGGCTCGATCAGCAATGCGGCGATGGTTCCCGCTGCTATTGCGGAATCAATCGGCATTCGCGAGACCGGCGGCCGTACCGTTCCTGACCTTCTGAAGGACTATCTGCGAGCCTGCGAGCCATCGCCGGTTTTGCTTCTCCTCGACAACCTTGAGCACATTCTTTCGGCTTCCGCGTTTGTTGTCGAACTGATGGAGTCCTCTCGCCTCTTGAAGGTGCTCGTCACCAGCCGGGCTGCGCTGCACGTGTATGGCGAGTATGAATTTCCTGTGCCACCTCTCGCATTGCCAGACAAACGGCTGGTGACATCACTGTCGGCGCTGGCTGAGAACCCAGCTATCAGTCTGTTCGCGCAGCGCGCAGCGGCCGTAACGCCGGATTTCGAGCTTACCGCGGAGAATGCTCCGCTCGTGGCGGAGATTTGTGCCCGAGTGGACGGTCTTCCGCTGGCGATAGAACTTGCCGCAGCGCGCGTAAAGATGTTGCCGCTCAGTGGAATCCTCACGCGCCTTGAGAGCCGTCTGCAGCTCCTGACCGCGGGCGCCCGCGATCTTCCCGAGCGTCAACAAACGCTGCGTAATACGATCGATTGGAGCTACGACCTGCTCACAGAAGCGGAGCAGAAACTCCTGCGCCGGCTCAGCGTTTTCTGGGGTGGATGCACTCTCGAAGGGGCGGAAGCCGTCGGTAACACGAAAAACGACTTGGGCGCCGACATATTCGACCTGATGTCTTCGCTGGTGGACAAGAGCCTGGTGCAGCAGCGCCCTCAGGACGCGGACGAGCCGCGATTTCGGATGCTGGAAACCATCCGTGAGTATGCCGTGGAACGGCTGCAACAAAGCGGCGAAGAAGCGGCGACCAAGCGAGCTCACGCTGCCTATTGCCTGGTGCTTGCGGAAGAAGGTAATCCGGATCTAGCCGAACCGGAGCGCTCAACCTGGTTGACCCGCTGCGACATCGAGCATGACAATTTTCGCGTCGCCCTCGATTGGTTGTTTCAAAACCGCGACCTCGAATGGAGCTTCCGTTTCTGTATTGCCCTGTTTCGATTCTGGGATATGCGTGAGCATTCCGCCGAAGGGTGGGCTCGCCTGGAGCGTCTCCTGGAAATGGCAGGAACCGAGTTCCCCCGGGAGCGCGCTAAGACTTCCCTGTTTCTGGGAGCGTTCGCCACGGCGCAGGGCGGCTTCCCGACAGCCACCCAGTACCTGGAGCAGGGTCGCGCAATCTACGAGGAGTTGGGAGACCCTTCCGGCGTTGCAGTGACTGTCAACGCTCTGGCGATCATGTCGCGTGACCGCGGCGACTACGCCACCGCCCAACGCTACTTTGAAAGGAGTCTCGCTTACTGGCGCCAAGTCGACGATCGCCTCGCGACCGCGCGCTGTCTTCACAATCTAGGAAACGTTTCGAGGATCTGCGAGGACTACAACTCCGCGCGGATGGCTTTGGCGGAAGCCATGCAGATTTTTGAACAGCTTGGAGACGACAGCGGCGTGGCTTGGGCTCTGAACCAGCAGGGCGATATTGCCAGAGAGCAAGGAGAACTGACCGAGGCCTGCGCGCTATACCAGCGGGCCCTGTCCGCATTCCGCAGCGCCGGCGACCGGTGGGGCCAGGCGCGTTCGCTGGCTGATCTGGGCGGCATCGCGTGTGAACTGGGCGAGCAATCCGTTGCCTATGAGCACTACCGCGAAAGCCTTGACATCTTCAGCGCCCTCGAACACCGACGAGGCATTGCCCGTGTCCTGGAGGGCCTGGCTTGCGTTGCTTTGCACCGGGGAGATGCGCGGCGAGCGCTCTCGGTCGCGGCGGCGGCATCGCACTTGCGGCACCTGGTGAGCGCACCGCTGCCATCTACGGAAAAGTTGAAGCTCGATCAAAAAATGGCAGATGTCCGGCATGAACTGGGCGAACCTGAATCAAAGAAGGTGTGGGAAGAAGGTTACGCCATGAACATGGAAGCTGCAATCCGCTATGCTCTGCCCGAGTAATGCCTAGCCGTAAACCTTGGGATCAATCAGCCTGCGGACCGCGGAAACACGATTGGCGGGGATATTGGCTTTGCGAGCGTGTTCCCGGACAGTATCCTCGTCGGGAGCAAAGTAAACGCAGTAGACCTTATCTTCGGTCACGTAGCTGTGGAGCCACTGAATCTGCGGCCCTATGTCCTTCAGGCTTTGCAGCGAGCGCAACGAAACCTCTCGGATCTGCGCTTCGCTTAATGACCCGGCGCCGAGAATATCGCGCTCGATGACAAATTGAGGCATAACCGAATTAGTCTACACTACCGGCCCTGCTCATCAAGATCGGGTTCTCTTGTTGTTGTAAGTTCCTTGTCAGATATCAGGCCTATGGAAACCGCCAAGGCCCGTACTCGATCCAAGTCGCCCTTGGGACTACAGCGGCCTGCTTCTTCGTATCCTAGAACAGCGTAATAAACAGCTTCACTAATCTCATTGCTAGCATCTCGTTTCGTGCCCCCAGACAACATATATATCGTATAACGATATACAAAGCCATTCAAAATGCGCCGATCACGGTCTGTGGAAAGGGAACTGACACGATCCAAGTTCCACCTGGAAGGCATTCTTCCATGTTCCTTGCGCCACCGAATCCATTTACATCCGGCGCCTGCCTGGAGCTTCGAAGAAGGGGGTGACAACTCAAACTAACCGGCTTACAATTCCTCAAGGAGTCCCCCCAAGGAACTTGCCCCCTGTTCCCTTCCCGTCGGCGTGAAGACGGACAGCGGTAATGACACGCCTGGTGAGTCACGGTGACAACTTGCAGACACAAATCCAAGGGCTTCGCATAGCTGTGCTGGTGTCTTTATTAACGGCACCTCTGTGCGCGGCGGACGCAGCCTCGGATATTAAGAACCTGGCTGCCGCGGTCGATGCGCATTACAACCACTTGCGATCGCTGGAGGCGGAATTTACCGAGGTTTACCGCGGCTCGGGCATGGACCGGACAGAGTCAGGCACGCTGTGGCTGAAAAAACCCGGCAAGATGCGTTGGGAGTACCGTTCTCCCAAGGAGAAGCTCTTTGTGAGCAACGGGAAAGATGCGTGGTTTTACGTCCCGGACGACCGGCAGGCGCGGAAGGAAGCGGCCAAGAAGTTGGAGGATGTTCGATCTCCGCTTGCATTCTTGCTTGGTAAGACAAAGCTGGAGAAGGAGTTGCACGGGCTCTCCCTAGCGCCTGACATCACCCCTCTAAGCTCCGGCAACACGGTGCTGCGGGGAGTACCAAAGGCTTTGGCGGACAGTGTGAGCGAGATCATCCTGGAGATCACGCCGGACGGCAGAATTGTTCGCCTGGTAATGCAAGGAGTGGATGGGGCGTCGACGGAATATCGCTTTACAGATCAAAAGGAGAATGTGGCGATTGCCGACGGAAGGTTCGATTTTCGGGCTCCGGCAGGCACCGAGGTCGTCGAGGGAGAGCTCGGGCAATAGCCGGGCAGGTTACTTGCGATACCTCACAGGGGAGCTTTGGGGTGGGTCGACGGCTTAGAATGGTAGACTGAGCGATAGGTTTCCGGGTCGACAATTCCTTGAAAAACAAGGGCAAATGGCGGAATTCGTAGTCAAAATCGCGGACGATCGCGGGCGCGTCCATCAGCACATCGAGCAAGGATACTCGGAAGCCGAGGTGCGCGACCGCTTCTCAGCCCAGGGATACCTCGTCTATTGGGTCAAGCCGCAGGGGATGATGGCCGGCGGTTTCTCGCTGCGACGCCGCAGGAAGCTCAAACAGGACACTTTTCTTGTTTTCAACCAGCAGTTTTTGACCCTGATCCGCGCCGGACTGCCGATTCTGAACTCGCTGGAATTGCTGATCAAGCGGCAGAAAGATCCGCAATTGAAGACGATTCTGGAGAACGTTCGCGAACGGGTCAAAGGCGGAGAACTGCTGTCCGATTCCTTCGCGGCCCAGGGGATCGTTCCCAAGATCTATACGACCACGCTGATGGCGGGCGAGAAGAGCGGCAATATCGATGAGGTTTTGGCACGTTACATCAGCTTCCAGCGTCTGGCGATGACCTTCCGCAAGAAGTTGTTCGTGTCGCTCATTTACCCCACGCTGCTGGTCTCAGTCGTCCTGATTATGGTGACGTTCCTGTTCACCTACGTCGTGCCCAAGTTCGCCGACCTCTTTAATAGCCTTGACGCCAAGCTGCCTGAAATCACTGTTTTCATGCTGAATGTAGGACTGAACGCGCAAAAATATGCGCCATTCATCCTAGTAGGTCTGGTGGGTAGTACCATTTTTTTGTGGAAGTGGAAGGATACGGATCGCGGTGCGGACCGGATTGATCGTGTGATTCTGAGTGTGCCGCTGCTCGGGGAGATCAGGATCAAGCATCAGGTCGCGAGTTTCTCACGGATGCTCTCTACCCTGCTGTCGGGCGGATTGCCCCTCGTGCCGGCGATGGAAACGGCGGGTTCCGCAATGAGCAGCCGGCGCATCTTAAAAGGGGTAATGCGGGCCGGGATCCGTGTAAGAGAAGGTCAGGGGCTGGCGCCTAGCCTGGAAGAGCAGAAGATCTTCCCCGAACTGGCGGTGGAGATGATCGAGGTTGGCGAATCGACCGGCGCGCTGCCACAGATGTTGAACTCGGTGGCCGAGTTCTATGAGGAAGACGTGCAAACGGCGCTGGGGGCATCCATGGCCCTGATCGAGCCGATCATCCTTATTGTGATGGCGATTTTTGTGGGCGGCGTATTGATTTCGTTGTATTTGCCGATCTTTACCTTGGGAGTGCATTGATCTTGAAACGATGAGCTGCGATAGCTCACAACTAAGGATGAGGCGGCTAGCAGTCAGGACTAAGTAAATGGCAACAGCAGACAAGAAATCACTCTTCGTGGGCGGCGGCAACGGCGGACCAATCAGCCCGACCGGAAACCCGGTCACGGACCTGGAGCGAGCGCAGGACGTGGCGCGGCGCTATCGCTGCGAGTTCATCGATCTCAGCGGGTTTGAGCTGCATCACGAGCTGTTCAAGAAGATCCCAGTTGAGCTGATGTTCCGCTACAACTTCGTGCCGCTGGAAGAGACCGGTGACGGCAAGCTGGCGATCGCGATCGCCGATCCCAGCCAGTTGATGATGATCGACGAGATCAGCTTGCTCCTGAAGCAGCGCATCATCACCAAGGTGTCGACGCTCAAGCAGATCTCCGACATCCTGAAGAAGACCGAGCAGTCGCAACGCGTGCTCGAGGAGGCCAGCGAAGGCTTCCAGATCATCCGCGAAGATGAGAACACGGGCGCGGAAGAGACGCTGAACATCGACAAGCTGACAGCGACGGGCGATACCAGCCCGATCATCCGCCTGGTCGATACCACGATTTTCACCGCGCTGCAAAGGCGCGCTTCCGACATTCACATCGAAACGCGCGACGATTCCGTCGTGATCAAGTTCCGTATTGACGGTGTGCTGACGCAGGCCATGCCGCCTATCGGTAAAGAACATCACTCAACCGTGATCTCGCGTATCAAGGTCATGAGCGAGTTGGACATTTCCGAGCGGCGCGTGCCGCAGGACGGACGCTTCCGCGTGAAGTACAACGGGCGCGCTATCGATTTCCGCGTGTCGATCATGCCGTCGATTCACGGGGAAGACGCCGTGCTCCGCGTGCTCGATAAAGAGTCGATGAGCGAGAAGTTCCGCACGCTCACTCTCGACGTGGTTGGCTTTGACGAAGATGATCTGCGCCGCTTCCGCCGTTACATCAAAGAGCCGTACGGCATGGTGCTGGTCACGGGGCCGACCGGTAGCGGTAAGACGACGACGCTTTACGCCGCAGTCAACGAGATCAAGACCGACGAAGACAAGATCATCACCATTGAAGACCCGGTCGAGTATCAACTGCGCGGCATCACGCAGATTCCGGTGAACGAGAAGAAGGGGCTGACGTTTGCCCGCGGATTGCGATCAATCTTGCGTCACGACCCGGACAAGATCATGGTCGGCGAAATCCGCGACGCGGAAACAGCGCAGATCGCGATTCAATCGGCACTGACCGGTCACCTGGTGTTCACCACCGTCCACGCCAACAACGTGGTCGATGTAATCGGACGATTCCTGAACATGGGCGTCGAACCCTACAACTTCGTCTCGGCGCTGAACTGCATCCTGGCGCAGCGGTTGGTGCGTTTGATCTGCGATTCGTGTCGTACCGAAGTTCATTACGCCCCCGACGTACTGGAGGCCAGTGGCCTCGATCCGGCGCAGTGGGGCAAGGTTCCGCTGTACGAAGGTCCGGGATGCATTGAGTGCGCGGGCACAGGATTCCGCGGTCGAACCGCCATCCACGAATTGCTGGATTTGAGCGACCGCATCCGCGAGATGATTCTCGGCAAGAAGCCGACGTCGGAGATCCGGCGGGCGGCGCGCGACGAGGGTATGCGCTTCCTGCGCGAGTCGGCGCTGGATAAAGTGCGTCTGGGAATGACGACGCTGAAGGAGATCAACAAGGTTACGTTTATTGAGGCCATGCGATAAGGATGCGCGCCAAACGCGCGCTTGTGGCGTCGCAAAAACCGCGACGCTTCGCGCGGCGCGCCCAGATCCTTCGCGAGACAAAGAGCGCCTCGCTCAGGATGACACGGCAAACTTTCTCGGGCGAGCACAGTTCCCCTTCAGCTATTGCAATTCTCTGCGGAACGGTTTCTCATTTATAGAGGCAAAAGGCGTATTCGGGCATGAGTTCATCTACAAATACTGCCAAGCCGAGGTTGGCTTGTGAGATTTCGGCGGATCGGGTTCTGGCCGGGCGCGTCGTCGACAACGGAGACGGGCTCGAAGCTTGTTCTGCGCACGAACTCGCACCCGGCAGCGTTGTACCCGACCTGGTCGAGAACAATCTGCGGCAGCGCAGTGTGGTCCGCGAGGGAATTGAGAGCGCGCTGGGCGGAGTGGCCGGACGCTCGAAAGATGTGATCGCCATCGTCCCTGATGCGGCGGTGCGCGTCATGCTGGTCGAATTCGACACGCTGCCCTCCGATCATGAAGAGGCCCTTGGAGTGGTGCGGTTCCGGCTGAAGAAGTCGCTGCCTTTCGACGTGGAGAAGGCGAAGGTTTCGTATCACGCGCAAAAAATTGGCGATGAAATAAAGGTTGTGGCCGCCGTGGCGCTGGGCAGCGTGATCGAAGATTACGAAGCGGCGTTCCGCGATGCGGGATTCAGCCCGGGAATCGTGTTGCCTTCGACGCTGGCGGCCCTGGGCGCGGCCGACGGAAAGAAGCCGACGATGGTTATCAAGGTCGACGCGCACACAACCAGTATTGCCATCTTGAATGAAGATCAGTTGCAGCTGTTCCGGACGCTGGAAAACGCGCGCGGCGTGACCATCAATGGCGAGCAACTGGCGGAGGAAGTGTATCCGTCGATCGTGTTCTTTCAGGACACGTATCATTTGAACATCGAGCGAATTTACGTCGCGGGATTGCCGGAGTCGGGCGGCGCTGCGGCGGCGCTGCGCACGCAGACGGAAGCCGATGTGCAAGAACTGGTGTCGTCGGCGCAATTGGGAGCCAGCAGCGGTGGCTCGGTGCCACGGTGGAGAATGGCGGGAGTGGTGGGAGCATTGATTTCGTAACGCGGCTCGCTGCCCCCTCGACTGCGCTCGGGGCTGACAGGCGAGGCGGCTGTCGCTACATGAGCTGATCTGAATATGCGTATTGATATCAATCTCGCGAGTCAGCCGTACGAGGATGCGCGGCAATTCTGGATGCGCTGGGGGACAGCCCTGGGCATACTCGGACTGCTCACACTCGTTCTGCTGGTGCTGGACATTACCGGATGGTTGGGTGCACATAAGGACCGCGTGGTGATGGCGCAAACGCGGGCGCTGATCGCCGACCGCGACCGCACGCGCGCAGAGGCAGACCGAATCCTGAACCAGCCGGAGAATCGCACGACTCGCGACCAGTCGCGCTATCTGAATGAATTGATCGAGCGGAAAGCGTTCTCCTGGACGCGCGTTCTGGAGAACCTTGAGAAGGTCATGCCGCCTCGGGTCCATTTGGTCTCGATTAGCCCGCAACTGGATGAGAACAATGAACTCGCCCTGAAGATGACTGTCGCGGGCGACTCGTGGGACCGCGGGGTTGAGTTGCAGCGCCGAATGGAGGAGTCGCGCCGTTTTGCACAAACGGCGATAACAGCAGTAAGGCACGTGGACTCACAGACGGGCGATACGGAACAAATTGAAATGGCTGCGATTTACATTCCCGAGTTGCCCTCTGAATTGAGTCCCGCAACAGATGCGAAACCTGTAACGAATCAGAAGCCGAAAACGGGGATGACAAAGCCGTCGCCCAGGAAAGGGATGCAACACTAATGCCCGATCTACGGCAAACTCGGAAGAAAATGAAGCTGACCCTGGCAATCCTCGGTGGAGTTGATCTACTGGCGGCGGTTCTGTATTTCTCCCCCGTGGTGGGCTCGGTCGAATCACGGCAGATGGAACGGAACCAGCTTCAGGCTGAACTGACAGCCAAGAATCGGCAGGTGGCGCCGCTCAAGGATCTGCCTCAGAAGATAGGAATCGCCAAGCAACAGATCGCGGATTTCTATCGGAATCGCTTCCCTTCCCAGAACTCGCAGATTTACGGCGAACTCGGCAAGGTGGCTGCCGCAAACGGCGTGAAGATCGATCAGTTGCGGAATAAGCCAGCGGATACCTCGAGCAACGGACTGCAGCCCATCGAGATGGAAGCAGATCTGTCGGGAAGCTACACGTCGCTGGCACGTTTCATCAACGCGATGGAACGCGACGAGATGTTCTTCGTGATCAATAGCGTCACTTTGGGTGGCGAGCCGCAAGGTGCCGTGAAATTGAGCGTAAAACTTGAGGCATATCTGAAGGTGGGAACGTAGTGAACCTGGGACTCGAAAATAAGAAGCAGATGACGTGGGCGATCGTCCTCGGAGTCGTGGCGCTGATCGTGTGCGCGTATGAATTGATCCCACTCATCGGAGGATCATCCGAGCCGGCTTCGAGCGCGCAGGCCGCGTCCCCGCTCGTACCTCGTCCCGCAACTGGGAAGCCTGGAGCAAAGGCGTCAGCCAAGCCAGGCAAGCAACCGGTTGGCGAGAATCTCGATCCTACCCTGCGGCTGGATTTGTTGGCGAGCAGCGAAAAGACACAGTATGAGGGCGCGGGACGGAACATTTTCGTCTCCCAGCGAGAAGAAGTAGTAATTCAACAGCCGGTTGCTTCGGCAGTCACCGATCCCGGTCCACCGGCTTATGTTCCGCCGGTAGTGCAGCCTCCGCCGGCGATTCCGTTGAAGTTCTACGGCTTCGCCAATTCCCCGGGCGAACCGAAAAAGGTCTTCCTGAAAAATGGGGATGACGTTTTTGTAGCAGGCGAGGGCGAGATTGTGGACCGCCGCTACAAGGTGATCCGGATTTCAGCCACTTCAGTTGAGATTCAGGACATGGTGTACAGCGGTCCGGCGCAGGTCATCGCGCTGACGCAGGGAAGCTAGAAATTGAGTGATTGAGTAATTGACTAATTTAAGAAAGCTGCTACAAGACAAATTACACAATTACCAAATTGCCCAATTTCTCAATATTTGCGATGTCTTTTCGATTACAAACACGGCGTGCCCATCGGAACGGTGAGCAGGGTTACGTTCTGCTCACAATGCTGCTGATGATTGCGGTAATGGGGATCATGGCGGCCACGCTGGTGACCTCGATTAAGTTCGATATCAAACGGGACCGCGAAGAAGAGATGATCCACCGCGGCGTCCAGTATTCGCGGGCGATTCGCGCCTATTACAAGAAGTTCGGCCGGTATCCGGCTACCATCGAGAATCTGGAAAATACCAACCAGATGCGGTTTCTCCGCAAACGGTACAAAGACCCGTTGAACGGGAAGGATTTCAAACTGCTCCATTTCGGCGAAGCAAAGATGGGCCTGGCCGGAATGGTCGGCGGAGGGATGATCCCTGGAGCGAGCACGATCGCGGCAAATGGAGTTTTGACTCCGAACTCAAACTCCGGTTTCGGCAACAGCAGTTCGTTTGGGAATTCGAACTCGTTCGGCCAATCGAGCACCCAGAAGCTCGGCACTGATTCCTCTCAGGCCGGAACTGACGCGAACGCGTCTCAGGGTGCTTCCTCCGGCGGAAGCAGCGACTCCAGTGGTCAGGGCTCGTCCGATCAACCGGCGCAGACGTTTGGCGGTTTGCCCATCGTGGGGGTCGCCAGCTTAAGCAAAGATCC
>WNGO01001913.1_pt1 | contig 13384 bp, 17 predicted proteins | sample 5400511 | NCBI WGS metagenome assembly WNGO01 (sample SAMN13153380, study PRJNA577476) | soil metagenome | isolation source: 20 cm soil or saprolite under Garry oak tree replicate 2 | place: USA:California | collected 2016-06-15
TAAGACTTCAACCGCCTTGTTGCCAACCGGGACTATCTTTCCCGAGCCATCGACCATCGTTCCCCCAAAGTCGGTGTATAGCTGCGCGATGTCGCCGACGGTCACTGCCCTAACGCATCGTTACTGTCGCCAACAAATTCTTCAGCTCCGGCTCGCCTGAGTTCTGCAAGTTTGCTCTCCGACCGCCCCAGTGCGCGCACTTTCTCACTGGCTTGCAGCAAAGCTTCCGTGATTTTCCTTCCGGTGTTGCCCGTCGCTCCCATGACTGCAATCATGTTTTCCTCCGCGTTTCGTTGTTAACAGCGGGTTCCGCAACGTGAACCCGCAATCTCAAGCCACGCTCCGCAACTTGTGTTCTTCCGAATCCTGGAGCCGTTTCGAGAGGAACAATTGCTCCGAGGTCACCTCGGTGAGCTCAAGCGCTCTGCGGAAATTATCGATCGCGGCCTGAAAATGGTTTAGTTGCTTTTCGAATTCGCCGAGCACGGCGTAGAGCAGGTAATACGAGTTCAGCTGGTTCGCATTGTGGATCTCCGCCACGGCATCGATGCCCGCTTGCGGTCCATACACGTTCGCGACCGCAACGGCGCGATTCAGGGCAATGACCGGCGAGTCATCGAGTTCCAACAATCGATCGTACAAGGAGAGAATCTTTCGCCAATCGGTTGATTCGTAATCGGCCGCTGCGCAATGACACGCGGCGATTGCGGCCTGCAGATGATAGGACGTGAGCGCGTTGCCGGCAGCGGACATGCTCAAATGTTGCATGCCGCGCGCGATCATCGGCTGGTTCCAGGTCGAACGGTCCTGCTCGTCGAGCCGCAGAATGTTGCCTTCTGAATCGGTTCGCGCCGGCAAACGCGCCGCGTTGAGCAGCATCAGCGCGACCAACGCGTGCGTGCGCGGCTGGTTTCCCACAGGATGTTCCGCCAGCAAGGAACTCAAGCGAATGGCTTCGTGGCAAAGATCCTCCTTAATCAAGCTATCGCCGCTCGACGCTTTGTAACCTTCGTTGAAAAGGAGGTAGAGCGTTTGCAATACGTTGCCCAGCCGGATGGACAACTCGTCGCCGGCCGGGATTTCAAATGGAATGTGCGACTCGCGAATCCTCTGGTGCGCGCGCGTTAATCGTTTCGCGATTGCCGCTTCGCTGGTGAGGAAGGCGCTTGCAATTTCAGCGACGCCGAAGCCGCAGAGCACTTTGAGCGCAAGCGCCGTCTGCGCTTCGGACGCCAGCAGCGGGTGACAGCAGGCAAACATCAATCGCAAGCGGCCGCTCCTGATTTCGTTATCGAACATCGGCGACTCCCCGACGACGGATTCGGATGGCCACTGTTCCATGAACGCGATGATTTGCGGTTCCTTGTCGTGAAATAATCTTTCGCGGCGAATCAGATCGAGGGCGAGGTTCTTCGCTGTCTGCGTGAGCCAGGCCGCGGGATTCTTTGGAACGCCGGTGTATGGCCACGTTCGCAACGCGCGAACGAGCGACTCCTGAACGACGTCTTCGGCCAGCTGCAAACGAGTGATCCCAAAGATCCCTGTCAGAACCGAGATCAGCTTTCCGGCCTCATGACGAAACAAATGGTCCGCCAGACGAGAAACTTCGCCGGTCGTTGCGGTTCCGGCTTGGTCCGTCGTCGGGCTCACCCGTTCACTCTACGACTGTTTCGCCGTAGGCCTTCTTCAAAGTTGGGATGTCAATCTTGTCCATTTGCAACATCGCGCGCATAACGCGTTTTGCTCGCGTGGCATCTTTGTCTTTGAGCATCTCGTTCAAGACCGTGGGCACGACTTGCCACGACAAACCGAATTTGTCTTTGAGCCAACCACAACGGCTTTCTTCGCCTCCGGCGGATAGTTTCGACCAAAAATAATCGACCTCTTCCTGCGTGTCGCAGTTCACGATAAACGAGACCGACTCATTAAGCTTGAACACCGGTCCGCCGTTGAGAGCGACGAACTCCTGTCCCTCAATCTCGAAGGCAACCGTCATGACCGAGCCTTTTGGCCGGCCAGAGAGATTTGCTGTTTCCTCATCGTAGCGACTGATCTCTCCGAGCCTCGAGTTCTTGAAGATGGAGGTGTAAAGCTTCGCTGCCTCTTCCGCCCTATCGTCGAACCAGAGGAACGGCGTGATTTTTTGCGCGACCCTGTTCATACCCATGGCTTTCGTCAGTCTTGCGACACTGTTTCATAAGCGCGCTTCGCCATGACACGATGTTCAGGCTCGAATTGCTCGGCGAAATCCTCAGGCTCGAAGACCTGACGAATCTCGATTTCCCCCTCTTCGCCCGGCATGGGGTTTGGACAGCGCCTGACCCATTCGATCGCGTCCTGTAACGACTTACATTTCCATAGCCAAAATCCCGCCACTAACTCCTTGGTTTCCGCGAATGGACCATCGGTGACGATTCTTTTCTCTCCCGCGAATTTGACTCGGGCGCCTTTCGAGCTCGGTTGCAACCCTTCCCCGGCGAGCATTACTCCGGCCTTTTTCAATTCGTCGTTGAACTTGCTCATATCAGCGAGAAGCTCCGCGCTCGGCAGCTTGCCCGCCTCGGAATTCTTGCTGGCTTTGACGATTACCATGAATCTCATTTTGATGTCTCCCCTTCGTTCGAATTGGTTTCCGTGAATCAAGCTCTCGTGCCGGCAAGTTCTCGCTTGGAATATTCCTCGGCGCGTTGCTTGACCGAACAAATCTCGGCCACCGGACGGACTTCGACGACCGATCCGAATTCAAGGCCCGGGCATTGCTTTGCGATCTCGATCGCTTCGTTCTCGTCCGCGACCGTTAGATAAAAAAAACCGCCGATCGCTTCCTTCGATTCCGCAAACGGACCATCAGCGACGGAGCGTTGTTTTCCGGAAACAACTTTGCCTTCGTTTTCCAACGGATGACCGCCGGTGCATTTGCCTTCCGCCTTCAACCGCTCGAACCAGGCCATCCAGTCGGAAACGGCCTTCTGAAGTTGCGCGGGAGAAAGCCCACGGTCCCAAACATTGCCGCGAAAAAGCAGCAGGTAATCGGATTTAGGTGTTGTGTTCATGGTAGTTCCTTTCTTTTCAGTTAGTCTTCAATCTCAAATCTTTCACGCGGCGGCCGCAATCCACAGTTGCTCAGAGGCACGGTCTGTCGCGCGTCGAACCAATTCAGGGTGACGCTGGAATATGGGACATTCCGCGAGGATCGGGCGCACTTCAACGCTGATGCCGTAACGCAACGTCGGCATCGACTGCGCGATCTCGACCGCCTCGTTCAGGCTATCGGCTTGGAGCACGAGATAACCGCCCACCGCTTCCTTGGTTTCCGTGAACGGCCCGTCCACCACAAACCGACCATCCGTGCCGGAGATTACCCGGCCCTGGCCGCCGAGCGGCTGCGCCGCCTTTATTTTGCCGCGTTCGTTCAGTCCCTCGAACCACGCCATCACTTTGGTCATGGCCTGTTGGAGCTCGTCCGTGGACAAACCTCTGTCCCAATGCGGTCCGCGGAAGAGTAGCATGTATTCATCTGTCGTTGTTTCGGTATTCATGGTTTTTTTGGTTGTTAGTTGAAGTTCAATGTTACGACGAACGCGCGCGCCTGTTCAGGACAACCATTTTGCGTTCATGTCATTGTCCTTTCTTCTGCTTTGATCCGCAGCCGTTTCCTGGTCGCGAGCCACTTCGATAATCCGATCAAGCTAATTAAGAACCAAAACACCTCGATCAAGAATGCTGACACGTTGAACTTGAAAATGAGGGACAACATAATCAGCAACGAACCCGCGGCGTTTAACAGCGAAAAGCTCAGCGCCGAGCTGGGAAGTTTATCGAGCTGCAGGAGCAGATAGGCGATTACGATCAGTAAAACGCCGATGAATCCTGCCAGGTCGAATAAGTTGAGGTTTACGCTCACGCATCCACCATCACCTTGAATCCGCCGTAAAGCATGCGCTTGACGTCAAAAGGCATCTTCTTTGGCATCGTTAGCCGCTTGTCCTTCATGACTTTCGCATTCACGCGATCGCGATGGACGCGCGATTAGTAAACGATATAAGCAAACGGCAACGTAGGCAGCAAAACAGGCGGGACACTTCGGGATGAACGCCAGAACGAGACTCGGAGCGAGCCAGCCGACAACGTTGAGTCCAATTCCGAAAGCAATCTCTAACACGAGGGAGCGCGAGTCCGCGAGACATAGAAAGATGGTGCGCGGTAGAGGTTTCGAACCTCTGACCCCTACCGTGTCAAGGTAGTGCTCTACCACTGAGCTAACCGCGCCTGAATCAGAAGTGATAAGTGATCGGTGATCAGTGATCAGTCAAGACCCACGGCTGATCACTGTTCACTGACCGTAGATCGCTGATATCGCTCTACTTCATCACTGGACAACTAGGAGGCGCCGGACGACAATTCGTTTCCTCGTGAGTAAACTTTTCTTCAAACGATTTCTGAAGCGACCGTTTCAAGTCGCCTCGATTATCCCCAGCTCAAAAGCGCTGGTCGAACGTGTCGCGAGTAAAATGGATTTCAGTCAACCACGGGTAATTGCCGAATACGGCCCGGGTGAAGGCGTGCATTCGCGTGAGATCGCGCGGCGGATGACCCCGGACTCGCATCTGCTTCTGTTTGAGCTGGACGCGGCATTCGCGCGAGATTTGAAGCGACAATTTGCGGATGATCCGCGAGTGCATGTGATTCATGGAGACGCTGCCACTTTGCCGTATGAGTTGAAGCGGCGCGGCTTCGCTCAGTGCGATTACATCCTTTCCGGCATTCCGTTTAGCATTCTCAAGATCGAAAAGAAACGGGCGCTTCTTCAAAAAACCCATGATTCTCTCATCGTGGACGGCAGCTTCATCATTTACCAGGTCACCAACGAATTGAAGCAGCACGCCACGCTTTTCGAGCACGGCGAATCGGAATATTTCCTGCAAAACATCCCGCCGATGTTCATCACCGTTTTTCACAAAACACCATCGCCCCGTCGCCACGCCCGGCGCGCTTCAGAACGGAAACGGATCCCGGGACTGGTTAGCGTTGGTGCCGACGGATCCGCATGACGGAGAAGCCGCGGCGGATCGAAAAAGATTCGATGGGCGAGATGTCGCTTCCGGCGCATGCGCTTCATGGCGCCTCGACACACCGCGCGGTGCTCAATTTTCCGGTTAGCGGCCATCGGTTTTCGCGACCATTCATTCGCGCTTTGGGCCTGATTAAGTGGGCGGCCGCGCAGGCGAATCACGATCTCGGCCTGCTCGACGCAGAGCGCGCGGCGTTGATCGTACAGGCCTCGGAGGAAGTCGCTGAGGGAAAACTCGACGACCATTTTCCGCTCGACATTTTTCAGACTGGCTCCGGCACAAGCACAAACACAAATGCAAACGAAGTGATCGCGAACCGTTGCGCCCAGCTTGCGGGGAAGCCGATCGGGTCGCGCGAGCATGTTCACCCAAACGATCACGTCAACATGGGCCAATCGAGCAACGACGTGATTCCCTCAGCAATACACATCAGCGCGGCCGAAGAGCTAAAGAACCGTCTGGTCCCGGCGTTGGAAAAATTACATGGTGCGCTCGAAGCGAAGGCCAAGGAATTCTGGGATATAATCAAGATCGGCCGGACACATTTAATGGATGCGACGCCGGTCCGATTGGGCCAGGAATTTTCCGGTTACGCACAGCAGGTTGCTTACGCCAAAGAACGCGCGCAAAAATCAATCGAAGTCTTGCGAGAGCTGGCGCTTGGCGGCACAGCGGTCGGCACGGGTCTGAACCGGCATGTTGATCTTCCAAAGAAAATGCTGCGGCATCTGGAACAACGTACCGCCATTGCGTTTTACGAAGCAAAAAATCATTTTGAAGCGCAGGGTGGAAAGGATGCAGTTGTCGAAGCGAGCGGTCATCTAAAAACGATCGCGGTCAGCCTGTTCAAGATCGCAAACGATATTCGCTGGCTCGGCAGCGGACCGCGCTGCGGCATTGGCGAGATTCAGCTTCCCGCAACGCAACCTGGCAGCTCGATCATGCCGGGAAAGGTAAATCCAGTCATGTGCGAATCAGTAATGATGGTCTGCGCGGAGGTGATCGGCAACGACACCACCATCACCTGGGCCGGCGCGAACGGAAATTTCGAGCTTAACGTCATGATGCCGGTCATGGCGCACGATCTTTTGGAATCGATCCGATTGCTGGCGAACGTCGTCGATGTTTTCTGCGAGAAATGCGTTCGCGGTATCGTGGCAAACGAAGAGCGGTGCCGTGAGCTGGTAGAGCTTTCGATGGCAATGGTGACTAGTCTCGCGCCAAAGATTGGTTACGATCGCGCCGCCGAAATTGCAAAAGAAAGCGCGAAAACCGGGCGCACCGTCCGCGAAATTGCTCGGGAGAAAAGAATCCTCCCGGAACAAGAGCTCCAGAACGCATTGGACCCAATCAAAATGACCGAGCCCGGCGGAACGGGTGCAGGGTGACCTGTGTCACTTTCGCCATGGCGTGCTAAGCTCGATCCATGGTTGCGAAACTCGAGGGGGCGCAGTTTTCGGGCGGAGCCAATATTGCGATTAAGTGTCCTAGCCACACGTATGAACAGACGGTGGCCTTCTATCGTGACACGCTGGGCTTGCCTCTGCTCGAGGAAGAAAAGGACGGCTGCATTTTTCAGTTCGGCCCGAATCGGCTTTGGATTGACAGCGTCCCTCACCTGAGTCATCCGGACATCTGGCTGGAATTGGAAACTAATGACACCGACGCAGCCGCGTCATTTTTGAAGGTGCACGGCGTGACAAGGCGCGATGAAGTCGAGCAATTAAGCCAGGATTTCAACGGCTTCTTCATCTCTGCGCCGAACGGCGTCATCCACCTCGTGATTGGCCCCGAAGAAGCGTAAGGGCAGCTCATCCCCGCCACCGTCCGACCCAGGTGCTCCAGCCGTAGAAACCCAGCGGTTCTAACAAACCAGCCGCGACCAATGCGTCCACGTCGGCGCGGCTCGGCGTGATCTTTTCGTTGGAATCAATTCCGTAGCAATCGTCGATGACCATCCAGCAATTGTTGGTGAACTTGTCGCGGTAGCACTCGACGTCGCGCCGTTTGGCCGCATCGGCGTCGAGGATTAAGAGGCCAATCTTATCCCGACCCAGCCTTTCATTGACTGCCTGGATTGTTGCCGCGTCGAAGGAACGGCCCTTAATGAGAGTAACCATTTCCGATACGCGCTGCCGGACAAGATTCCGTTCCAGGTCGTGCAAGATATTGCGCGTGCCGAGCCGCTTGTGTTTCACGCTTCCGCCGGGCTCGATTGCGATCAGTTTTTTGCTCTGACCCGAATCACGCACACCGAACGCCGCGGCAATGGTGGCGCCGCCAATGAAGGCGCCGATCTCGAGAATATTTCCGGAGCAAATTTTTGCGAAATGATAAATCAGAATCAGCACGTCCAGATGCAACATGGAATATTTGTCCCGGATTTTCATCAGGTCCGAGTGAATTCGCTCGTGCCGATACTGCATCAGTGTGTGCATGAGACTGAGAGATTCGTTGTAGTCGCGCGCGTGCGGCGCCTCGAAATGCCGCGTTACTTCTGCAGAGACTCGACAATGTAGTCCGACTACAACCAGGTCGCGCTGCACGCCATCGAGTTGGGCAATGCCGGGTAAAAAACCCCAGCGCTCGAACCCGAGACGCTCGAACAATTTCAAACTCGGCTCATTATGTCCGAAGATCAGGCCGACAAGTGCAGTGATCCCCAGCGATGGCGCGACGGCAATCGCTTTTTCCAATAATTCTCGCGCCACGCCGCGACGCCGGAATTTGTCATCGACGTAAACGCTGATCTCTGCTGTACCGCGATACGCAGAGCGTGGCAGGAATTTTTTGAAATCGAGCCAACCAATCACGCGTCCTTCCGACTCGGCGACCCAGAATGGATATTGGTCTGGCGAATGTTCGTCGAACCATGGCAAACGCGCTTCGACCGTGGTTGGCTCAAGCTCTGCCGTCACCATACGCGTGGGCACGGTGGCGTTGTAAATCTCGATGATGTCCGGCAAGTCGGCCTCAACAGCATCGCGAATAATCATTTCGTACGAGATACAGTTTCGCACCGCGAGGGCAAGCTCGGCAGCATGGTGAGCTTCCAGCGGTCAGGGCTTATGTTTCTTAACGGGCCTTCGTGTACCGGCGGGTGAAATCGTCGGCGTAAGCGTCGAATTGGGCGGGGTGGTTGCCGCAGGGCTCACAACCCGAAATGCAAACGTCGGCGAAGGCGAAGCCGATGTCGACACCGACGCACCTGGTGAAGGAGACGTTGTCGCACTTGCAGACGGCGAAGGAGCCGGCGTTGGGCTCGGAGTGGGCGAAGGCGCAATGATGTTTTCCCAGTGATGCAATGGCACGCTTGCGCCGCCGATCTCTTTCACCAGCGCTTCGCAGTGTGCCTGAAGCTTTTCCAGATCCGGTGGACCAACTGTCTTGTCTGCCGTTGCAGGGAAAACGACGTAAGTCACTTTCAGATCGCTCACCGGTCGATTGTAAGGCGTCGAAAGGGCATTGATCTGTTTTGCTATGCGCAGCGACGCTTCTCCGACTTTGTTGTTTGGACCGACATCGCCGACCATGGCGGGGTAAATCGAATCTCCGAAAACGACCAGCGCATAATCGCCGGGTTTAACCGGTTCACTGCTGTGCGTAAATGCGCCAGGCACCACGATAAAGGGATCGGCCGTGCCGATGAGAAAGCTGTATTTTTTCAGCGTATCGACTTCGGCACGCAACAGCGCGATCGCATTCCGCAGCTCGCGCTTGCGCACCGGAGCAGTAGTTCCAAGCGCATACTCGTCTTCTGCGTGTTTCAGCGCTGCTTCGGTGCCGGCCAGGTATGGATTAGGCGCGGCGGTTTTCTTTTGCCAGCGATAGCTGGTTGAGGGCTTAAAATTAGTCGGCGCGCCCGCTCCAACGGGCATTCGATCGCCGTCGGAGCCATCGGCATCCACATCCATATCTGCCTGGAACAAGAGCGCTTTTCGATGCGTCTGGGGATGCTGCATTTGCAAAACAGTTTGGCAATCGAAAAAGTTGTGGCGCGACAGAAGCAGATCGAGACGGCCGAGATTTTCGCGCAGCACTCGGACTTTTGTGTCGTAGAGCTGAGCGTAAAGCGGCGACACCGGATCGGCAGATAACATCGATGCCAAACCGGGCAACAACTTCGGCAAACTCGGACTGACTTTCGCCAGCTCCTCGATGGTCTTGTTCGGCGAAGGCACACGTGCTTGTAGTTTTAGATCGAGCACGTAACTGTCTGGCTGCATCCGTTCAGTCGTGGCATCAGCTCCCGGAATGGTCTCGACCGTAGAGTGAAGTGTGATCCCATTGAACAGCTTGGCCGTGTCCAATTTTCCACTGATCACCGGTGGCCGAGTCGGCGTCGGCTCCGGTGTTGGCGTGGCGAGGATTTCAGCCGGCGCGGCGCGTTGCAGTCGCTCAAGCGAGATCCAGCGGTAAACAATCGCGGCGAAAAGCGCGCCGGATATGACCAGCACGAGCCGCCGCCACGTTCGAAGGGGCATTCTTCCCACGCGATTACTTTTTTACCCAGACGACGATGGCCGCAATGATGCCGATCACGGCGAGGATCGCCATCATTCCCGCAGGCATCACTCTTCCGCTCCGCAGAAATTTGGGAACAAACTGCGCCGCAAGCAACAGCGAGACAATAAGCGCAGTCGCCAACCCAATCGTGCGATGTTCGGGCAACAGAAACGCAGCTACGAGCAATAGCACCCCGGTAATTGAGCCGGCAATGATCGACGCCACGCTGCCTGCCTTTATGTATCCGACAATCCCGCCAATGATTGTCAAAGCGCCGAAAACAATAAAATAAATTTTTGCTGCTTCCATACGCTCGCGAATGCTTTCGGAGTTGATCGCGGCTGGCGCACTCGTAAGCCAACAGCTCTGCGCTGTCCAGTGGAACCAAATGGTAGGGACATCGCGCTGCGATGTCCGGGCACGCCGGGAACATCAATGCTGGCTACAGCGGGCGTTCGCTGGCGTTATTATAGAATTCGATTTGCCGTCCACCGAGCCGACGTATGACGCGCCAGCCATGACTCTTTGCAAACTCGCTGACCTCTGCGTCGGACATCTCTCGAAGAACTCGCAGCTCCGCAGGCTGGGTGACCACGTACTCCGATCTACCTGAAAGTGCTTTCGCGGCTTTTGCGGCGAGACCTTCCAAACCCGGATGCATGGTGTTGCCTTACCGATTTTTCGCGCGCCGTGCGTTGGGGGAATCTCTCTGTGCCGGCAGGGGTGGCGGACGCTTCGGCCTTCGATTCAACCGCGATCCAAGAACGCGATGCGCCTTACGATTCGGCGAAGGTCCGTGTGCGCTCGGCTTTTCCATATTGGTCTAACTCGTTGTAGAGGCGCTCGCCGCGGCGAGCGCCTGTCCACTAGTTTGAATGCTTAACACAAGCGGAGCCACAACAATCTCGGCTCACTGGCGCGGCCACGCCAGACGGCTAAGCTCTAGAAATGTTTTCGGAAACGATCGAGCTACGCGGGCATATTATCGATTCCCTGATTTTGCCAAAGGTGCTGGATCAAATTTTGACCCACGGCGCGAATTTTAAAATTGTTGAGATCAATATCGGCAAAAAACGAGCGGACCAAAGCTTTGCCCGAATCGAGGTGTCTGCCGAAACCAGCGACGCGCTCGATGAGTTGATTCTGCGTCTTCGCCAGCAGGGCGCCGAGGTTGTGGAACGCGCAAATGCGCAAGTCGCCACCGCACCGGCCGACGGAGTTTTTCCGCGCGATTTCTACGTGACAACGAATCAGCAAACGTTTGTGCGCTTCGACGGCAAGGAAATCGAAGTGCGCCCTGCAATGGTCAACAGTGCAATCGCCTTTGACCGAAAAAACACTACGGCGCGAGCGGTTAAGTTCTTCGATGTCAATAAGGGCGACGAGATTGTTGTTGGGCATCAGGGGGTTCGGGTTGTGCCGGTCCAGCGTGCCACAACGCACACTGATCTTTTTCAGTTCATTAACACCACCGTTGATGCCGACGAACCGAAGTCGGCCATCATTCGAGGAATCGGTGACGAGTTGCGGCGCGCGCGCGAGGCAGGAGGGAAAATCGCAGTTGTCGCCGGACCGGCCATCGTACGGACCGGTGCCAGCCAACACTTGGTCCGGTTAATCGAAGCAGGGTATGTTGATCGCGTTTTCGCTGGAAACTTATTTGCCGCTTACGATGTGGAGCGGGCGTTGTTCGGGACCTCGTTGGGAGTGAATCCAGACCTCGCGTTCGCCCGAGGCGGACACGAGAACCATCTGCGGGCCATTAACACAATTCGCGAAGCGGGCGGGGTCGCCGCAGCCGTGCAACAAAAGACCCTGACCAGCGGTATTCTCCACGCCTGCGTCCTTCATGAAGTCGATATTGTACTTACCGGTGGCATTCGGGACGAGGGACCGATCTCCGGTGTAACAACGGACGCCATCGAAGCTCAAAAAGTCATGCGAGCCAAACTCGCCGACGTCACTCATGTAATATTGCTCGCAACACTCCAATATTCGCTGGCGGTCGCAAGCATGTTGGCGCCTGATGTGAAAACGGTTTGTGTGGACATTGATCCTCCGGCGGTGGAACGGGCGATCGAACACCAACCCTTGCAGTCAATTGGTCTCGTCACAGACGTCGAACCATTTCTTCGCGAACTCGCCGATTGTCTCACTGAATCGCCCGTTCGCGAGTAGATTGACGATCGTATGCGTGAGTTGCTTCTTTGTTCGCCGGACTACTACGGCATCGAATATGAGATCAATCCGTGGATGAGTCGCGCCCGCGGCGCCGAGGTGGCGCTGGCAAAAAAGCAATGGGAACAGCTACAAGCGACTCTCTCAAGATTGGATTGCAAGGTTCATGTAATTGCGCCGCAGCCCGGACTTCCTGATATGGTTTTCACGGCGAACGCCGGACTGACCGTTGGCCGCGAATTCATCCCCAGCAATTTCCGCCACAAAGAACGCGCCGGTGAGCAGCCGTTCTTTGCCAAATGGATGCAGCAACACGGATACGAAGTGCACTGGTTGCCCGAAAACCTTTATTTCGAAGGCGAAGGCGATGCGCTTTTTGGCCGCGACGTACTGTTTTGCGGCTACAAATTTCGCTCCGACATTCAATCGCATCGCGCGCTGGCAGACATGCTTGGCTGTCTGGCTATCTCAGTGGAACTGGTTGATCCCCGCTTTTATCATCTCGACACCTGTTTTTGTCCGCTGCCCGACGGCGGGGCGTTCTGGTTTCCTGACGCGTTCGACGAGTACGGGCAGCGCGCAATCCGCGAGCACGTCACCGATTTGATCGACGTCGCGCCTGAAGAGGCTGTGCACTTTTCGTGTAACGCGGTGGTGATTGAGCGCGACATTGTGTTGCCCGAAGGCGCGCCAAAGCTCGTGACGAAGCTGCAAGAGCGCGGCTACCGCTGCCACCCGTTGCCGATGAGTGAATTCATCAAAGCCGGCGGCGCCTGCAAATGCCTCACCATGTTTATGCCGCAACGAGAGGCCGTGCCGTGATGGAGTGTAGGAGAAGTGAAGTGATGTTTTCCAGAACTCCAAGACTCCACTACTCCATTAATCCGTCCTTTCCCGCTTCGCTCGCAGCGCGATCTCGATTTTTCTGAGTGGCAGGCAATTCATCACGTCATCTTTGGTGAGCCAGCCTTTGCGTGCGATGCCAATGCCGAACCACAAGTCCTGCAGACGCTCAGTGCGATGAGCGTCGGGATTGATCACGCATTTAACACCTTTTTGTTTGGCCAACGGCCACCAACGCCAATCCAGATCGAGCCGCTTTGGCGCGGCGTTCAATTCAATCCACGTGCCGGTGCGAGCCGCCGCGTCGAGGATTGCGGGAATGTTGATCTGGTAGGGTTCGCGTTTCAGCAGCAGCCGTCCGGTGGGATGCGCCAGCATGGTGACAAACGGATTCTCTATCGCGCGGATCACGCGCGCGGTCATTTCCGCTTCGCTCAAATTGAACACGGAATGAACGGATACGATCACGTAATCAAGTTCTGAAAGAATTTCATCGGGAAAATCGAGCGAGCCATCGCGCAAAATATCGCACTCAACCCCGGCAAACAGACGAAAGCCATGCGGCTTTTTGTTCAATTTTCGAATCGTGGCGATCTGCGCGCGCAGTGCCGTTTCGTCAATCCCATGTGCCTGAATTGAGCTGCGGCTATGGTCGGCAATCCCGAGATACTCCAGGCCCAGCGCCTGCGCAGCGTCCGCCATCTCTTCAATGGAGTTGTGTCCGTCGCTCGCAGTCGTGTGACAATGAAATGTCCCGCGCAGGTTTTCCTTTTCGATCAGTTTCG
>WNGO01001915.1_pt1 | contig 13380 bp, 7 predicted proteins | sample 5400511 | NCBI WGS metagenome assembly WNGO01 (sample SAMN13153380, study PRJNA577476) | soil metagenome | isolation source: 20 cm soil or saprolite under Garry oak tree replicate 2 | place: USA:California | collected 2016-06-15
AATACATCACATTGCTGCCGACACTACCGCGCCGAAGCGAGAGTCCCGCCTGGTGGCCTTGTTTCAGGGTTGCGAGATCGACGCCAAAACTCCGGTTGGCGGCCTGCGTTCCCGCAATCGACTGAAACACCAGATCGACCGGCAAGCCCTGATCGATCAATCCGAGCGTGGTCGTCACATGGGCCAGAACGCAAGCCTGGGTCGGAATCTGCAACCGCGCAATGATGTCATCGAGCAGCCGCAACAGCGCGCCGATCACCGCCGGATCGTCGCTTGCCGGATTGATGCCGATGCAGGCATCACCGGATCCCAACACGATGCCGTCGAGGATCGAAGCAGTGATGCCCTTGGCATCGTCGAAGGGATGATTGGGCTGCAGCCGCACGCTCATCCGCCCGCGCAGGCCGATCGTGTTGCGAAAGGCTGATGTCACCTCGCATTTTTTCGCCACCAGGATGAGATCCTGGTTGCGCATCAGCTTTGATACTGCCGCGGCCATTTCCGCGGTGATCCCGCGCGCCAGTTTTCCGAGAACTTCGCCGCTCGCCGCGTCGGAGAGCAGCCAATCGCGGAACGACCCGACGGTTAGCGAAGAGATTCCGGCAAAGGCTGACGCGTCATGGGTGTCGATGATCAAACGGGTGACTTCGTCGTCCTCGTAGGGAATGACGGTCTCATGCAGGAATTGTTTCAATGGAATGTCGGCCAGTGCGATCCGCGCCGCGATCATCTGCTCCGCGCTGTCGGCTGCGATCCCCGCCAGGCGGTCGCCGGACCGCGGCGGCGTGGCGTTGGCCAGGAGATCGCGCAAATTTTCGAAGGCATAGCTGGTTGCATCGATGGTGTGGCGGTAGACCATGGCGGCTCCCGACCGGCAGCGCGTTTGCGCGCGGTGGCTCCCGCCAAGACTATCAGCTGAAGGGATTCCACGCAGCCCGGACGGGGTGCGAGGAATATTCCTGTAAACATCTGATGTTATTCGTGAATTCTTGGCTCAATACTGCCACCCGCTGTCATTCCCGAGCGCCGGGCTGCGATCGCGCAGACCTCGCGGGAGGTCCTAAATAAGGTGAACGATTAATGATTTTTACAGGAACATTCTGCATAATTTTTTGACGGCCGACGGTTGTGACCGGCCTCCTAGGAGGCGCTGTTCATGCCTGAAAAAGCGAAATTCGATAAACCCTCTTCCGGCAACGCTGTTGGGTCCCGGCTTTCGCTGGCAGCCAAGCTGTACTCGATCTTCGCACTGTTCGCTGTTCTGACCGCGGCGATCACCATCCTCTCCGACTACAACACCCGTCGAAACGCGGAACTCACCGAAGCCATCGAGACTGCGAGCCGCTCCGCACTCAATGTCGAGCGGGTCAATTCGCTGGTCTATGCCGTCGTGATGGAATCCCGGGGCATCTATATGTCGACGGAACCCGCCGTCGTGAAGAAGTATGGCGAGGGGCTTATCAAGTTCAACGATCAAATCCTTGCCGTAGTAAAGGACTGGGAGTCCATCGTCCGGGCAGATGACGCCGAGCAGTTCGCCGTTTTCAAGAAACGCATCGAACAGTTCGTCGACTTCCGCAAGGAGCTGGTTCGCCGCGGAATCGAGATTGGCGGCGCCGCAGGCCGTGAGTGGGGCGACAACGATGCCAATCGCAGCGTGCGTTCCGCCCTCAACAAGGATCTTGAAGCGCTTTCCAGGGTCTATGCCGAACGCAGCAAGCAGATCGCCCGGCAAACCGAGCTCAACCGCGCAATGGCATTTGTCCTGACCGGTCTCGGCGGGCTGGCGCTGGTCCTGGTCTGCATCGGCGTCCTGATCATCTCCCGTTCGGTGGCGCGGCCGCTTTCGGCGATTACCGCAACCATCAAGCGCGTCGCCGATGGCGCCGAAAGCGTCGAGGTTCCGCACACCAATCGGGGCGACGAGATCGGTGCGCTGGCGTGCGCGATCCAGGTCTTCCAGGAGGCGATGGACCGTAACCGCAACCTCAATGCGCAGGTCTTGCGGGACTCCAGGGCGCGCGAGGAACGGGCCCAGCAGCTTGAGACCTCCGTAGAGGCGTTCCGAGGCGCGATCGGAGATGTGCTGCGCGCGGTCAACGATAACGCGTCGGCGATGCGTGATACCGCGGAGTCGATCACTAAATCAGCATCGGATGCAAATGGACGCGCTGTCGCCGCTGCCGGCGCTACCGAGCAGGCCTCCAGCAATGTTTACGCCGTCGCCAGCGCCGCCGAAGAGCTATCGACTTCGGTCGAGGAGATCGGCCGACAGGTCCGCCAGTCGGCAGGCGTCGTCGAACAGGCCGGCCTTCGGACCGAAAGGTCGATCGCCGAAATCGAGAGTCTTGCGGCCGCGACCCAGCGCATCGACGGCGTGCTCAATCTGATCCAGACGATCGCCGAGCAAACCAATCTGCTGGCGCTGAATGCGACGATCGAGGCCGCTCGCGCCGGCTACGCCGGTCGCGGCTTCGCGGTGGTTGCTCACGAGGTCAAGGCTCTGGCCGAGCAGACCGCCAAGGCGACCTCCGAGATAGGTCAGAATGTCAGCCAGATCCAGGCATCGACGCGGAATGCCGTCGATGCCGTACGCGAAATTGGCAACGCCGTGCGTGACATCAATGAGGTCACGTCGAACATCGCCGGCGCCGTCGGGCAACAAGACGCCGCGACGCGCGAGATTTCCGCGAACGCGCAATTGGCGGCTCAGGGCAACGAGACTTTGGTCTCCAATATTGGTTCGCTGAGCAACGCCATCGGCGAGACCAGCAACGCGGCGACGTCAGTGCTGTCGGCCTCGACCGAACTGACTTCCACGGCGGAAATTCTGTCGCACGAGGTCGAACAATTCTTCGACAATTTGCGCGCCGATCCGCTGGATCGTCACAACGATCGCGCACCGCGGACCGGTACCGCAGGCAAGTGAGGCAAGGGCCTTCCCCAGGCGAACGGCTGCTTCAACGCCGCTTCAAGGCCAGGGCGCTTTCGGGCTAGCCTCTTGAACGAGTATTTAAGGGCGATTGCGGTAGCCACCAGCAAAACCTGCGCGGCCACCGCCAGCTTTTGCAGTTGCGTCCGTAGCAATTTCAGAAACAATGTGTTTCGATTGTTTCTATTTATACCCATCAAAACGAGCTCCATGATGGTGGGAGGTAGGAATTGCCCGAAGTCCTACTCAACGCCAATCAATGGAGTGTCCCATGACCAACGACTATGCCGCTGCCTTCGGCCGCCTGATGATAGCAACCGTGTTTGTTCTGAGCGGTCTTGGCAAAATCGCGGCGCCCGCGGTGACCCAAGCCTATATCGCTTCGACCGGCTTGCCACTGCCGATCGCCGGTTATCTCATCGCCATCGCGGTAGAGGTCGGTGGCGGCCTGCTTCTCGCGGCCGGCTACCGGACGACCTTCGTCGCCAGTGGAATGGCGGTGTTCACGCTCGCGACGGCGGTATTCTTTCATAACAACTTCGCCGATCAGAACCAGATGATCCACTTCCTCAAGAACATCGTCATAGCAGGCGGTCTGTTCCAGGTCGCAGCCTTCGGTGCGGGATCGTTAAGCATCGACGCGCTGCGCCTCAAGGGGCAACGTCGCGCGCTGAGCCCCGCTTGAACTTGCGACAGCGCCGGAGCCGCGCCATTACTAAGACGCCGGCTGTGGTCCAAAGCGAAGCTCTCTTTCCAAGCGCTTGATAAGGATTCCCTTTTTCGTCATGGCCGGGCTGATCCCGGCCATGCACGTCTTTCTTGCCTAAGTGCGGGTAAGACGCGGATGCCCGGCACAAGGCCGGGCATGACGAGTTTCAAGTTGAATGCCGGTTCTATTGGCTGCATTTTGATTCAGACGCTCACGTCACTCCACCAGCAGCACATCCACGGCCACCGTGAGCTTTTGCTTGCGCGAGCCCACGATGATGCCATCGACGGGCGAGACGTCGGAAAAATCCCGGCCCACGGCAAGCACGATGTGGTCGTTCTCAACCAGAACATCATTGGTCGGGTCGAACCCGACCCAGCCGATCTCCTCGCCACACCATAACGAAACCCATGCGTGGGTCGCGTCCGCGCCTTGCAGGCGCTGTTTGCCCGGCGGCGGGACGGTGCGCAGATAGCCGCTGACATAGGCCGCCGGCAGTCCGAGCCCGCGCAGTCCTGCGATCATCACATGCGCAAAATCCTGGCAAACGCCGTGGCGCTTTTCGAACACTTCGTTGAGTGGCGTCGAGATCACGGTCGCTTTCGGGTCGTACTTGAAATCGCTGCGGATCCGATGCATCAGGCCGACCGCGCCGGCAAGAATTCCGCTTGCCGGCGGAAAGCTCAACGCCGCATATCCGGTAACCGGCTGCTGCACCGGCACCAGTGGGCTTGCAAACACGTAGCCGATCGGCGACGTGGGGCCGAGAGCGTTGGCCTCGAAGGCCAGATCACGAACGTCTTCCCACGTGGGACCCCGCATCGCGCGGTCAGGAGCGTGGCGGTAAACCGAGACCCGCGATCGTGAATCGATCCGAAGGGTACGATGGGGGACCTCGATCAGGACGCTCTCGGTATGCGTACCGAAAAAGTCGTGCCGTATCGTGCGCTCCGCAGGCCGCGGCCGGATATCGACGCTGTGCGAGACCAATCGTTGTCCGTCGCCGCTCCTCGGCTCCAGCCGCAGCGAGCATCGCGCAAAACCGATCGGACTTTCGTAATTGTAGGTGGTGACGTGACGAATGTCGTAGATCACGCGAGGCCCGTCAGCTTTTCAGGCCGGCTCGCATTGGGTCCGTGCGGAAAGTAGTGCAATCCGATGGCATCAGCGAGATTGAGCAGGTCCTGCTCCAGCGCGAACAGCGTCTTGGTGTCGAGGCTTGCCGCCTCCGACGTCGTCAGCGTCGCCTGCAGGGCCACGGCGAGACGCTGCGGACGCTCGATCAGTCCGCCCTCCTTCAAGGTCGGCAGGCTAGCGATGTGATCGTTCAACGCAAACACCTGAAAGGCGACCGACCTTGGATTGTAGGGATCGAGCACCACGAGATCGCGAACTGGCGCCAGTAGCGGCCCGACCAGATAGCGCGAGCGGTAGGTGATCTGGCAATCCACCAGCGTCAGCAGGATGTCGAGGTCCTCGCCGCCGGCCTCATCATAGGCAAACTGACGCGCGAAACGCACGGTGTTGACGGCGCGTTCGGCGCGGCGGCCCATTTCGAGAAAACGCCAGCCGGCGGCGCGGTTCATGTTTTCCTGGGCCAGGCCTGCGAAGCTCGCGAGCTCCTGCAGCGTCAGTTCGGCGGCGCTGACGACGCCGTCGTCATCTTCAACCTCTTCGGCAAGCCGCTCCGTCATCTCGGTGATGACTTGCCAGGCATCCGGCGAAAGCCGTTCACGCAGCGACGTCGCGGTGCGCTGCGCCGCCCGCAGCAGCGACAACGCCGAGCCGAACTTGTCCCCGGCCTGCAACGCTTCGGCGACAATCTTCGCAGACTGTGTCCGCGACGCCTGCGAGCTCGCGCCCCATGTCACCAGAAGCCTATGAATTCGTTCCACCGAATGAGGCACGGTGGACGGCCCCTTGCCGGCATCGCGCTGCGACGTTCCAAGCGCCCGCACCAACCGCAACGTCGCTTCGGCGCGCTCGAGATAGCGTCCGAGCCAGAACAGATTGTCCGCTGCCCGGCTCGGAACCACGCCGGCGATGCGTCTGATCCGTACCGTATCCATCGGCGGCAGCAGGCTGGCCGTCGAAACCGTCTTGTCGGAGACCACCCAGACATCGGCCGCCCGCGCGCCATCCCCCATCGACACCGCGCGGGCATCGAGCTGGTCGGCGATCCGGCAGAAGCCGCCGGGCATGATGGTCCAGCCGTCGGGAGTTGCGGCCGCGAAAACCCGCAGCACGAACGGGCGCGGCGTGATCCGTCCCTGGTCCCACACCGGTGTCGTCGACAGCCGCACCAGCTCCTGGCCGACATAATCGATGCCGCGATCGTTGATCGCTGCCTTGAGCCGTTCGCGCTCGCTTCTCGACAACTCGCCGGCGAGCACCGGCCCATTACCCGGAAAGCCGGGGACGCCTCTGCGATAAGCGCCCTCGATCGCAAATTCGTCGAGCCGCGACAATACTTCCTCGCGCGCGGTCTTCTGGCCGCACCACCATGTCGCGATGTGCGGCATCTTCAGATCCTCGCCGAAAAACCGCCGGCTCAGGCTGGGCAGAAAGCCCAACAGCGCCCGCGCCTCCATCACGCCTGAGCCCGGCATATTGGCCACGACGACGCCGTTCTTGCGAAGCACATCGATCAGGCCGGGCACGCCGAGCTGCGAGGAAGCATCCAGCTCCAGCGGATCGAGCGAATTGGAATCGACCCGGCGCAGCAACACGTCGAGCCGCTTCAGGCCGGCGACGGTGCGGATATGGATGCGGTCGCCACTGACGGCGAGATCGTCGCCCTCGACCAGGAGAAATCCGAGATAGCGCGCCAGCGTGGCGTGCTCGAAATAAGTTTCGCTGAACTGGCCGGGCGTCAGCAATCCGATGCGCGGCTCGTCGCGGTCGGCGCTGGCGCGCAGACTGTCGCGGAACGCCTCGAAGAACGGCGCGACCCGCTCCACATTCATCGATTTGTAGAGCGCAGTGAAAGCGCGCGACAGCACCAGCCGGTTTTCCAGCGCGTAGCCGGCGCCGGACGGAGCTTGGGTGCGGTCGCCCAGCACCCACCAGCGCCCGTCGGGCCCGCGGCCAACATCGGCGGCATACAGCGCAAGATAGCGGCCACCGGGTGGTTTGATGCCGCAAACCGGGCGCAGATATTCGGTGCTGCCGGCAATCGCTGCCGCGGGTATCGCACCCTCGGCAATCAATCGGCCCTCGCCATAGAGGTCGCCGAGAACCAACTCCAGCAATTCCGCGCGTTGCACGATGCCGGCGGTCAATTGCTGCCAGTCGGTCTCGTCGATCAGGAGCGGCAGATGGCTCAGCGGCCAAAGCCGGTCAGCGGTTTCGCCGGGGGCGCGGTAGGTTACGCCGGCTTCCCGCAAATGCCGGTCGGCGGATCCGAAACGCCGCTCGATTTCCGCAGGCGCCAGCGTCGCGAAGGCATCGAAGAAACGGCTCCAGACCGCACGCGGCGCGCCGTCGGGCGCGATGAACTCATCGGGGATTCCCGGCAGCCGAACATAGTCGCGCATCCACTGCGCCACGCGCCGATTGGCTGGGCGGGCCTTGGCGCCCTGACTGCCGACCCGATCGCTTGCTCGAGTGCTTTCTTGGCCGTCGTGCCCCGCCATCCCGACTCTCCTGCCCAAAGCCCATCCCTCAATGGAGCAGCGGCCTCCTCAAGTCGAGGGTCAAAGGAAATTCAATTGTGCGTTCCTCGCGCGGCGGGTCGATCTTGCCGGGGCTATGGCCATGATCCTGAAACCGGGCAAGCCGCCGCGCCTCGGCCTCATAGGAATTGACCGGTTTGCTATCATAAGTGCGTCCGCCGGGGTGGGCGACGTGATAGACGCAGCCGCCCAGCGAGCGGCCGTTCCAGGTATCGATCAGATCAAACGTCAGCGGCGCATGAACCGGTGTCGTAGGGTGCAGCCCGGAGGCCGGCTGCCAGGCCTTGAAGCGGACGGCCGCGACCGCTTCTCCCGAACGGCCGGTTTCCGTCATCGGCATCCGCCGGCCGTTGCAGGTGACGACGTGGCGACCTTCGACAAAGCCAGAGGCCTTGACCTGCAACCGCTCCACCGATGAATCGACATAGCGCACGGTGCCGCCGGCCGAGCCCTCTTCGCCAAGAACGTGCCACGGCTCCAGCGCCTGCCGCACTTCCAGCGCGACGCCGCCATGGTGCACCCGGCCGAACACTGGAAACCGGAATTCAAGCTGCGCGGCATACCAATCCGGCGAAAAATCGTAACCGGATTGTTTTAGCTCCGTGAGCACGCCCAGAAAGTCTTCCCAGAGGAAATGCGGCAGCATGAAGCGGTCGTGCAACGTCGTGCCCCAGCGCACGAATTTGCCTTGCTGCGGCTCGCGCCAGAGCTTTGCGATCAACGCCCGGATCAGCAATTGCTGCGCGAGAGACATGCGGGGGTCCGGCGGCATTTCCAATGCACGGAATTCGACCAACCCAAGCCGGCCGGTCGGGCCATCGGGGGAATAGAGCTTGTCGATGCAGATCTCGGCGCGATGGGTATTGCCGGTGATATCGACCAGGATGTGCCGGAACAGCCGATCCACCAGCCACAGCGGCGCCTTGATTCCCGGCGGCGGCACGTGGGCCAGCGCGATCTCAAGTTCATGGAGGCCGTCGTGGCGCGCTTCGTCGATACGCGGCGCCTGGCTGGTCGGACCGATGAACATGCCGGAGAACAAATAAGACAGCGACGGATGCCGCTGCCAGTACAGCACCAGGCTCTTCAGCAAGTCCGGACGGCGCAGGAACGGTGAATCCGCAGGCATAGAACCGCCGACCACCACATGATTGCCGCCGCCGGTGCCGGTGTGGCGGCCGTCGACAAGATATTTGTTGGCACCGAGGCGACACTGCGCGGCGTCCTCGTAAAGGCCCAAGGTGATATCGACAGCGTCGCGCCAGCTTGCCGCCGGCTGGATATTGACCTCGATCACGCCGGGATCGGGCGTCACCTTGATGACCTCGACACGCGGGTCGAACGGCGGCGGATAGCCCTCGACATGCACCTGCATCTGCAATTCCTCGGCGGTCGCCTCGACCGCCGTGATCAATTCCAGATAGTCTTCGAGCTTCTCCACCGGCGGCATGAATGCGCACAAAATGCCGTCGCGGATCTCGATCGACATCGCGGTGCGCACGCCGCCGCCCTTGAGCTGCTGCTCCTGCACCTCCTGATGCGGCGCGGTTTCGGACGGCGCCGTCCCGTCGTACACCGGCAATGTGTCGCGCGGCTCCAGCGGGTCCTGCTCCACGATATAGGGATATTCCTCCGCCGGAATGTGCGGCAACGAGGCGATCGGCAGTCGCAGCCCCAACGGGGAATCGCCCGGCGTGAGAAACAGATTGCCGCGCCGCAATTTCCAGCGCTCGCTGCGCCAGCGTCCGGCGTCGGCGTTCCAGCGCTGGATCGGCAAGACGAAACCCTTGGGGACGTTGAGGCCCTGGTCGAATACCCGCGCCATCCGCGAGCGCTCTTCCGGATCGGACAATCTGGAATCGCTCGGATCGACATTCGGCGGCAACGCCGCTTCCTTCTGCAGCCAATGGCCCGGGTCTTCGAACGCGGGCATGATGAACTCGGAATCGACGCCGAGTTTTTTTGCGGCACCTTCCGCAAAGCGTTCGGCGTCTTCAATCCTGGCCTTGCGCCGGGTCTCGATCGTCGCGATCAGATCGGAATTCTTCCAGATCGGCACGCCGTCCTTGCGCCAATAAAGACCGAACGCCCAGCGCGGCAGGCTTTCGCCTGGATACCATTTGCCCTGCCCGTAATGCAGCAGGCCGCCGGGCGCGAACCGTGTCCGCAAGCGTCGAATAAGATCGTCGGCAAGGCCGCGCTTGGTCGGTCCAACCGCGGCGATGTTCCATTCCGGCGATTCCAGATCGTCGACCGAAACGAAGGTCGGTTCGCCGCCCATCGTCAGTCGTACGTCGCCCGCCTTCAAATCGGCATCGACCTGCTCGCCTAACCTGTCGAGAAGCGCCCAGGAATCGTCGGAGAACGGTTTTGTAATTCGCGGCGCTTCGCGGATCCGCCTGACGTTCATCTCGAAGCCGAATTCGACGTTGGCAAACCCGGCGCTGCCACTGATCGGCGCCGCCGTGCGATAATGCGGAGTGGCAGCGACGGGAATGTGCCCCTCGCCGGTCAGCATGCCCGAGGTGACGTCGAACCCGATCCAGCCCGCACCGGGCAGATAGACTTCGGCCCAGGCGTGCAAATCGGTAAAATCGTTCTCGATCTCGCGCGGTCCTTCCACGGGATCGATATCGGGGCGCAATTGAATGAGGTAGCCCGAGACGAAGCGGGCGGCTAGCCCGAGATGGCGCAGGATTTGAATCAACAGCCACGCCGAGTCACGGCACGATCCGGCACCCGCGGCCAACGTCTGCTCGGGCGTCTGGACGCCCGGCTCCATGCGGATGATGTAGCGAATTTTCTTCTGCAGTTGCGCGTTGAGCTCGACCAGGAAATTCACCGTGCTGGTGGCCTCGCGGGGAATATCGGCGAGATATTTCAAAAACAGCGGCCCGGGCTCGATGGTCGCAAGATAGGGCGCGAGTTCGGTCTTGAGATCGTTGGTATAGGCGAAGGGAAAACCGTCGGCGTAGGGCTCGACAAAGAAATCGAACGGATTGATCACGGTCATCTGCGCCGTGAAGTCAACCTCGATCTTGAGCTCGGTGGCCTTTTCCGGGAAGACAAAGCGCGCCAGCCAGTTGCCCTGCGGGTCCTGCTGCCAGTTCACGAAATGGTTCGATGGGGTAACCTTGAGCGAATAGCTCAGGATCGGGGTGCGCGTGTGCGGTGCCGGGCGCAGGCGAATGGTTTGAGGGCCGAGATCGATCGGACGATCATACTTGTAGTGCGTGACGTGATGTAGCGCGACGAAGATCGACACGGGCAAGCCACTCCAGCAGCTTTTTTAAGCAGAACACTGGTTCCGGCTGACATCAAGCACTAACAACGGGCAAGGGTTGCCCAGGAACTATCCGCATGTCGTCCCGGCGAATTCAGGAATGAGCGCGGTTTGTCGCCCTCAACGGCTAGCGGCCGATCGCACCTGATACCTGCGAAGCGAGCGACTCAGCGAGCATATGGTAGCCCTCCGGGGTTAAATGCTGGCCGTCGGGCTGGTGTGGCAATCCGCGCAGCATGCCGTTTCCGAGCATGATCACCGGGATGCCTCGGGCGCTCAGGCGACTTTGAATATCCGCCGTGCGATCAGCCCGGCCCTTACGCCGATCATTGCCGCCGGGCTGCAAAATAACGGCACTCGTCCCGTTCGGCACGGCCCGGTCCAAGCGTCCCAACATCCCTTCCGTAGTATCGCCGTTGATGCCGGCGTTCACCACATGGACGTTCGACCCTTTCGCCCGCAATATCGCTTCGAGTTGCGCGGGATAAGCCTGATTACGCGCCACTCCCTTGCCATAAGTATTGCTCGCACCAAGGGCCACGATTGTTGCGGCGTCAGCCGATACAATGCCGATATTCAACATTGCAAGTAATGCCAAGCACCCAAGAGTCACGAACCGAATCGCGCGCGATCTCATGTTTCCTCCCTTAAAGGCCACTTCGCAGGGCTGACATCGTCCGCCGTAAATGGCCTCACCCGTTGAAGGCAAAACAATCGATGATCTCGCCACATATCACATTGTCGCGCCAAGCACCCAGGGCGCGAATTCCGCGCCGCCGAAATCGAAGCTCTCGCTCTTGGTCGGCTGTCCGGAGGCTGTCTTCAGCATCAGGTCGAAAATGCGCTGGCCGCATTGCTGCACGGTTTCCTCGCCGTCGAGGATGGTGCCGCAATTGACGTCCATGTCGTCTTCCATGCGCTTGTACATCGCCGAGTTGGTCGCAAGCTTGATCGAGGGTGCGGGCTTGCAGCCGAACACGCTGCCGCGGCCGGTGGTGAAGCAGACGAGATTGGCGCCCCCGGCCACCTGCCCGGTCGCCGCCACCGGGTCGTAGCCCGGCGTATCCATGAAGACAAAACCCTTCTTGGTGACGGCTTCGGCGTAGTTCACCACATCCACCAGATTGGTGCTGCCGGCCTTGGCCATCGCGCCGAGCGACTTTTCCAGGATCGTGGTGAGCCCGCCGGCCTTGTTGCCGGGGCTTGGATTGGCGTTCATCTCGGCGCCCTCGCGCTCGGTGTATTCTTCCCACCAGCGCATCAGCGCCACCAGTTTTTCGCCGACCTCGCGGCTGACCGCACGGCGTGTCAACAGATGCTCTGCGCCATAGGTCTCAGGCGTCTCCGACAGGATCACGGTGCCGCCGTGCCGGACCAGCAGATCGCTCGCGGCACCCAGCGCCGGATTGGCGGAAACGCCTGAATAACCGTCGGAACCGCCGCATTGCAGCGCCACCGTCAACTCGCTCGCCGACACCGGTTCGCGCTTCACATTGTTTGCCTCAGCGAGCGCCTCGCGCACAAAGGCTACGCCGGCTTCGACGGTCTTGCGGGTGCCGCCGATTTCCTGAATTTCCAGTTCGCGCAGGCGGCCTGCGAGCTTCTGCTCTTTCATCAGGCCGCCGATCTGGTTGACCTCGCAGCCCAGGCCGAGCACGATCACGGCAGAAAAATTGGCATGCCGCGCGTAGCCGCCAAGCGTCCGGCGCAGCACCGTGAGCGGTTCGTCCTGCGTCATGCCGCAGCCGGTCTTGTGGGTCAGCGCGACCACGCCATCGACATTGGGGAAATCGGCCAGTGGGTTGTCGTGCGTGAACGGATTCTTCTTGAAGACATCCGCGACCATGCCGGCGACATGCGCGCTGCAATTCACCGAGGTGAGGATGCCGATATAGTTGCGCGTCGCCACCCGCCCATCGGGGCGGCGGATGCCGTCAAAGGTCGCGGGCAGATCGAAGTTTGGCGTCGCCGTGACGTCGACGCCGAACGCGTAGTCCTTGGCGAAATCGCCCATGCCGCAGTTCTGGGTATGGACATGCTGGCCCGGCGCAATCGGCGCGGTCGCGAAGCCGATGATCTGGCCGTAGCGGCGGATCGGCTCGCCGATCGCGATCGAGCGGATCGCAACCTTGTGGCCCGCCGGAATCCGTTCCACCGTGGTGACGCCGTCGGCCACGACCATGCCGGGCGGCAGGCTCGAGCGCGCGATCAGCACGCCATCATCGGGATGCAGTCGAATGACGGGTGCTGGGGTCATATCGGTGTCTCCTTTTCTCGCTTTCACCTCTCCCCGTTCTTTACGGGGAGAGGTCGGACTGCGAAGCAGTCCGGGTGAGGGGCAAGGCACAATGTCAAGCGCGACCACAGAACTCGCGGAAAGAAGCCCCTCACCCCGACCCTCTCCCCGCGAAGAGCGGGGCGAGGGAGAAGGAAGTCACGCCTTGCCGCCGGAATCCTTGCGGGTCTGCGCGACCTGCATCTTGGCGTAGGTCATCATCAATCCGCTTTCGTTCGACAGCGTCACGAGCTTGAAACCCATATCGATCGCGCGCACCGCGCCAACGGCCCCGCTGCAGTGAATGCCGGGATAGAGCCCGCGCTTGCCGCATTCCTTCACGATCCTCTCATAGATCTTGAGGATCTCCGGCTCTTCACGATCGAGTTTTGGGACCAGGCCATAGGAGAAGCCGAGATCGGACGGACCGATATAGACGCCGTTGATGCCTTCGACATCGAGGATCGATTCCATGTTCTCGACCGCCGTTTTGGTCTCCATCATCGG
>WNGO01002565.1_pt1 | contig 13369 bp, 7 predicted proteins | sample 5400511 | NCBI WGS metagenome assembly WNGO01 (sample SAMN13153380, study PRJNA577476) | soil metagenome | isolation source: 20 cm soil or saprolite under Garry oak tree replicate 2 | place: USA:California | collected 2016-06-15
TTCGGCTGATCATTTTCGGCTGAATCAAGTCCCAGTTGGTTCTTAACGATCCATCGAGGCCGGCGCTTCACTTCGTGATAGATCCGGCCGATGTATTCACCGATCACCCCCAGCATCAATAATTGCACTCCACTGACGAAGAGAAGGGCACCGACGACTGCCGCCCAGCCCGGCAACTCGTGGGCGCGGTGGCCCATAAATGCGAAGCCAGACAGTCTCCATACAATGACAAAAGCCATGCCGAGAAGCGACAGCCCCATGGCCACGAAACCGAAGTAGGTCGCACATCTCAAGGGGGCTATGGAAAAGGAGAGAATACCATCTGCGGCCAGGCGACAGAGTTTTGCCAACGGATACTTCGTGTCACCGGCAGCCCGCGCATCCCTTTCGTATTCCAGCGAAATCTGCCGGTATCCAGTCCATGCGCGAAGTCCCCGGAGAAAGAGGTTCGATTCCGGCATTCCTTTGATCACGTCCACCACCCGCCGGCGCATCAGGCAAAAATCTCCCGAATCCAAAGGAATTGGAACGTCCGACAACCAACCTAAAATCCGATAAAAGATTTTGTAGGCGCCGCGCTTGAACAAGCCTTCTTTCCGCTTCCGGCGGACGGCATAAACGACATCATACCCTTGAGCGGATAAATCGACGCAGGTGGATATAATTTCAGGTGGATCCTGCAGATCCGCATCGATTACGGCGACCATACTTCCCTCAGCAGCATGCAAGCCTGCGAGAATAGCTGCTTGATGGCCAAAGTTCCGCGAAAACGACACGACCTTGAACCGCGAATCTTCGCGGTGCATTTGGGTCAGAATTTCAAATGTTTTATCAGATGATCCGTCGTCGACAAAAATAGTTTCCCAGCTGAGCGGGAGCGGCTGCAATGCTTTTGCCAGCCGCTCTTTAAGCAATGGCAGAACCTGTGCTTCGTTATAGCAAGGGATGACGATACTGATCGAATCCGACGAGCGATTTGCTCTCTCATCGTTATCCCCCCGCTGAGGTGCAGAGTTCATTGAATCAGCTTAAGCGCGCCTAACACGAGAGAACTTTAGATGGCCGCTCCACCGTCTCCCATCATCCCTTCGCTGGCGGACAAACTTCAGGTTGCACACCCGGCATGACCCGAACACTTGGTGCCAATCTTGTGTCGCGATATGGAAACAAGCGTTTCAACCGATTGATCGGGCATTCAAAAAAGTGCCAGGATAGAGCAGACACGATTACTGTTGCGATGAGCAGGATTGCAGCCCGCGGGATCACCGAAGGCAATTGGTTCAACCAGGTCGAGTCGTACATCAGCCACCTCACCGGCAGATGATAAACGTAGATCCCGTAACTGATCTTTCCCAGATAAAGCAGGGGTTTGCGTGTCAGTAAAATACCGGGAACACCGCCAAAACCCTGTGCCGCGCCGTAGATCAGCGGCACGAACAAGAGCAGCATGCCCACATGGATTAAGCCGACGCTGTCTATAATCGATCGAGTCGGATAGTGCCAGCCGAGCCCCCAGACCAAGAGCGGAACTCCAAATCCAAGTCCGACTGCACAAAGTATCCGGCGCATCCGCCGATTACCTGCTTTCTCTCGTCGCTGCGCCATGGCCAACAGCGCCCCGGCTGCAAAGCAATCGAACGATCCAAACGGCAGGAGACCTATCCATGGGCCGAACCAACCGATAGCCGTTACCCGATAAGCGATCGCAAAAATCGCAACACCGACGAAAGCAGGCAGTAGCCGCCGACTGGGAAGAAAGAGCACGATCCACGGCCAGATAAAATAAAACTGCTCTTCAACTGAAAGTGTCCATAGATGTGATGCGGCCGCGATCCAGCTGGCATTTCGAACGATGTAGAAGTTCGTCAAGTACGCCAGATTCCAGCCAAGAGTCTCGGTGTAACCCGGCAGTTGTATGATCCAACCGACGAGAATTACTAAATAGTAGAGCGGGAAAAAGAACAGCTCCACCCCACATGCTGCCCAGGGGACGATCGCCAGCCAGCGGGGCGGATGCCCAACGAAATGAACAAACAAAACTGATAGCACCGCAAATGCGCGCAATGCGTCCAGCTGCGGCATCTTGTGCGCGGACGGCGCTCCATCAATAACTCGTGACATATCGCCAAACAGGTGCTGCGAACCTACAGCAACGATGTTTTCCGGATTTGAACGCGAACGTTTGTAATTAACGGTCCTTCTTTGGATCCCGCGCTACGATGTCCAAACTACCCGGCGATGTCGCCGGGACGTAGTTCAGTTGAACAGCTGCCGGTTCCGCAAGCGTAATGATCTCGTCGACCCTTTCCGAAGGTGGAACATTTTTGTCCTCTTGGTTAGGTTGCGCCGCGGAAGCAGTTAATGGTCGCCCTCTGGAGGGAAAGAGATGGTCTCGCACACGCAGCACTGGGAACTCTATTACGGCCGCCATAAAGATGCCGAAGAGCACCGACCCAATGAGGTATACACCGGCGTAAACAAACCAATTCTCAGTCGTGCCAAGAATCCGATTAACTTTCGGAACAAGCGACATCGTAACTGGCATGTGCCATAGATAAATGGAATACGAATGAGAGCCCACATACGCTAACGCCTTGGCCGGTCCGCGACGCGGCACGGGAGTCACTAGCGCAGCAATCAGAAGAAATCCGCCGCCAACATAGAGCAACGTGAGACCCACGGTGACGATAAACGGGGTAATTTCGAGAGGAAAAATAAACGGAGGACAGAAAAGCAATGTCCCGAATAGGAATAGCTTTAGCCGGTGGCGTCGGCCCCAGTTTAAAAGATCATCGCGGAAAAAATGATACAGGTACGAGATAAAGACGCCAGCGAACAAAGAGTCCATCCTCAGATGTGAGGGTGTAATAACCGGAGTAAAAAACCGAAGCGATAAGCAGAGAATTGCCAGGATGACGAAAGCGGCAGGCACCGGCCGAAAAGCTTTCGCCGTCGGGCAACGCCTGGAAAGCAGCAGAAGGAACAGCAACAAAAACAGGTAAAAATGTTCTTCAACGGCCAGGGACCAGGTGTGAACCCATAGCCCGGGCTGGTAGTTCTGGATAAAGAGCAGCTCGGAAGCGAGTCCTTTGAGATCGAACTTGTGATGGCGAAACGCCATCACCGCAACGGTGAAGGATATAAGGAGCCAGAAAGGAGGATAAATTTTGAAGCCGCGGCGCACCAGGAAATGCTTCGCGGAAATACAGCCGAATTTCTCGTGCTCCCGGAAGAGAAGACCGGAAACCAAGAAACCGCTGAGAACAAAGAAGAGATCAACACCGACCCATCCTCCGCAAAACCAAAGCTCTGAAACACGATGAAAAAATGGGCTAACTTCCACCGGACATGCGACCAGGTGTCTTCCCAGAACGAGAAAGACCGCTACCGCCCGTAAGATGTCGATTGTTTTAGATCGCTGCTCCATGCAAGAAGAAGCTTATGAAGACGCCGTTAGGTAGCGTGATTGACTTCAACTATCACAGTCGAAGAATTTTTGTCCCTTCCAGCGGCTCCCAAAGAGTGGTCGTTTTAAGCGTTACCTAGGCTCAAACCGGCGTGCTCTCTGGTGTGGTCACTAACCCACTGCTGATAGTTCTTTGAGACAATGAGGAATTGGTCCTCGATCAATGGTCCCAGCCCGGTGAAGCATTGGGCCGAATCAGGTTTGAGGCTCAGCTTGCCGCCGTCCGCCAACCGTTTTGCATACGCCCTGTATTCATCGGTAACTCTCATGCCATATCTGCCCGTGCGCACCGCGTCTTCCACCTTTGCACCGAAGGAACTGACAAAAGGGTAATGCAACAGGAGGCAGGAGATGTCAGCCATCCGTGCCCCTTTCACGTGATGCCAGGTAATGAACGGCCTGACCTGGCCATCCATCAGAACGAGCGGCGATTTTGTTAGGCCATTATCCGTGCCGAACAGACTCTTCCGGACTCCTCCCCAATGCATTTTGATTTCAGGGTTGGAACGTTCCGACCAGAGGTACTCTTCTTTGTCGATACTGGAGATGTCGTAAAAAAGGTATTTCTCCTTGAGCATGTCGCCGGGCTTGTTGTCGAGTTCGTCGAGCGCACAGTCTGGGAGCATATCCAGCATCTGCGCAACCACCGCTGTGTATCTGTTAGCGTTCAGGTAGCCGAGAAAGTCACGCAAGCTCAAGGTTTCGGACGATGGGTAGTCAAAGAGTTCATCGATATCAGCACATAGATTCCACCTCCCGGATGAGAATCTTTCTGCCAAATATCTCTTCATGGTGTTCTCGTACTTATTATATGGCGCCTCAGTTTGGAGCACTGTCACCTGGTCCTGTGCGCATAGCATTTCAAGCGTACGGTCGCTTGAGCCATTGTCGAGAAAGACAAAATGCCTAACGCCTAAAGAACGATAGTGATCCATAAATGAACGGATATATAACTCCCCGTTGCGGACGACAGAGATCACCAGCAGTTCGTCCAGGCCGTAGGAGATTTTCTCGGAACCGTAAACATACTTTACTTTCGGTCGCAGAAGGTGGGGGCGGACGCCGAACTCCATCAGCAGCCTTTTTTTACGTAACAGGCCATTTGCCTTCCCTATAAAATAGTTCACAAGCTTTTGCGGAATAATATGGGCAGGACTTTTTTTAGCTTCGGTCATTGAAATCCCACCCGCTTCAGCGCCCTTCCTTATACACAACTCTTACTCGGTAAAGTTGGCGTTGTTCCGTTACAGGCCTGACTGGGCTACTCCGGGCGCGCGGGATATGCCGTGCTCACTCTGCGCAAAATCGACCACGAACCAACCTGCTCGACCGGGATGTAGTGATCGGAAATGAACGACTTGACGGCTGTCGTAGGATCAAGCGGCTCGGCACGGCAAGGCAATTTGGCCGGATAGAGAAACCATTGTCGTAAGCTCTTGAGGTAACCAGCGCAGGATTCTCCGGGAAGTTGCAGGCCGCGAGGCACGAGCAGGTACTCGGCTTTGGCAACATCCCTCAACTTGCGCTGCAAAGCCGCCTCAGTGTAAACACCGACGATGCACACATAGTACTCAGGTTCCACCTTCCCGTGCGATAGCACGTATGTTTCGACCGTTGGATCTCCATAGCTGGCAAAAGGCAAGCCAAGGCGCGGATAGCGATCCAGCGCTGACAATGTCGCCATATCCACGTGCTCTTTGCCAGTAGCGTTTCGCAAACTGTGAACCACATTGGAGAAAGCATGGCTGGAGAGTACCACCTGCGGCGATATGCCATAAAAAACGATCAGATTTACGACCTCGATGAAGACAACGAAAATGGCGGCATAAGCGATCGCGTAGGCCGCAAAAACCGGGTGAGGTTTGTTCGCCAGCCGGATCATTAGCAGCATTGAAGCTCCCATGCCGAAGAGCAAGACATGAGGCGGGTCGCATCGGCCGAGCGCACCCGGTGCCATGACCACACACAAAATGCCGAGCGCACCACAGATCGCTGCGCCCGATTCGCCACCAGTCCGCCACTCCCGGACGGATATGGCTAGCAGCGAGGGGACCAGCAAAAACAATGTCAGAACGTAGAAGAGCAGGTGCGGAGCCGGTAGTAGTGGGAGATTATTCGCTCCTTCCGAAAAGCGGAGGAGCGAGCCATAGTACGCCGTCGGCAAGAACAGCCAGCATAACAATGCAACGGCTGCAAAAGCGATGAAAGACGCTGCGAGGGTGAGCACTTCGCTCCGCACTTCCAGCAGCGCATAACCAAGCCAGGCAATGGCAAACGCTATCCCGGTCTCCGAAGAAAGTAGGATGTTCCCAGCCAAAAGCAGCACGACTAACATCGCAGCGCCAGCTAACGATTGAACCCTTTCCCCCCACTGCGACAGCATTAACCCGATTGCACGATGGCCCAAGAGTAGACTAGCGAATGGAAAAAGATATCGCAGCAGTGCGCCGTTGACTCCCATGTACGGCGCGAACCCCGCAATCGCCAAAACAACAAAAGCCGTCAGCCGCGCGCGGCTTGGCATGACAGCGCGGGAGAGGACATAGTAGGCGCACCAGAGGCCAGCGACGTTTAGAAGCAGGTGGCATGCGAAATAGGCCTGCTGGTGCGAGCCGCCCATTGGCCGAAGCAGCCAGTACATGAAAGATGGCGCGTAGGTGAGAATAGGTCCGTACTCTGCGGCAACCTGTGTGTAGGGATGCAGCCCATAGAGGTCCATTAGCCAGGTGCGATGGAGAAGGTGCCGCGTCTCCCACATCAACCACGGCGCCGACCGTTCGTTGTAAATGTACATCAGGAACGTGAGCGTGGCGTAGCACAATGCGGCGATTACGAATGCGATTCTCGCTGGGAGCACCGAATCCACCGCGCGCTCACGCGGAAACTCGATTGGCAAGTCATTCGCTGTACGGCGCCCGAGTAAATACAGCAACGTGACAGCGCCTAAAAGCCCCGCCATTGCAAGTATAGCGACCGTATTATTGAATCCGAATGCGTATGATGGCGACATCAATCGCACGCGCGGGGGAAACCGAAAAGGCAAACGAAATAACCCGTAGTAAGTCAGCAAAGCGAGGGGCAAGAGCCACACTCCATTTCGCGCGATGCGGCCCAGTGACGAACGCGACATGACCGGAGTCGGCGGCGCCGACTCAATCAGTGAGGCAGGATTTGACATCAGAATGTCTCGGAAGTCCGTGGCCGAAAGTCCTCAATCACGCCAGCTCCCAAACGGGTTTCGTGCAGAACGCTGGCGTTGGCACGTAACCAGTCTTCCTCCGGTGCGGTTTCTCCGACCTCGTGGACCTTAACCAGCACAATGTGCGTCCGACCAGCGGCCAACTGCTGCAACGACTGAGGTGTTCGACGATTTCCGAGTTGTCCCACCCATGAAGCCAGCGCAGCCGGGCTGTTGGCGTAACGTGCAATTCCGAGCACGCCCGATGGGATCGAGTGAACCAGAACTAAATCCGATGGACTGCCATTTACGGATGCGGACCACGCAATTTCGCGAAGCGGCATCCACGGCAAACGGCTGCGATATAGGCTGAACAGGTTCGGGCTCCACGCCAGCACGATAAGAGCGAGCATGACAATCCTCGTGCGACGACCCAGGCACGCAAGTCCACAACCCGCCAGCAAGTAGGCTGCTGGCAAGGCCGCTATGGCATAACGTGGCACGGCGATGGTATAGGTGTGCTGGACGAAATCAAATGCTAGGGGGCCGGCGCAAGCAGCAGCAAATACCAGCCCAAGCAGAAGGCGGCCTCGCTCGAACACACGCAGTCGCATTCTCCACAGCGTCAGGGCGGCAACCGCACCGAAGAGAATGAGAGCGACGATGCTCGATCTTCGGCGGCCCTCCCACAGATGATTCTCATGTCCGGAGAAAAATTGCAAAGCAACATCGCGCGTCGCACCTAAACGGTTAAGCTGCGGCGGTCGCCATTTCAGCCAGTCCTTTGTGATTCGCCAGCTATTCAGACTCTCTGGCAGCTTGATGTACCACGGAAGAATAACCACTGCGATCACAAGCAGGCACGTCAACAGATGCAGCCGGCGGAGCATTCCCGGTTTCACGAAAAGGTATGCAACAATTGCGAGCCATGGGAACACGAAGAAGTAGTGGGTCAAAAAACCAGCCGCCGACGCTACAATCCAAGATGCGTAAATGGCAACGCCTCCGCCACGCTGCTGCAACACTAGTGAAGCCCATATGGTTGCCACGACGCACAGCCACAGGAGCGAGTACATGCGTCCTTCGGTGGAATAGTAAATTGCTAATGGTGAGAACGTAAAAAGAAGGCAAGTGGCAATGACTGCTTCCCTGCCGCCTATCCGCCGCGCGATCCCGACAAGCAACGGTAGACAAGCTAGCGAACAGGCCGTCGAAAAGAGTCGAAGCGTGAGGTCGCTTGTGCCAAAGACCAGCGTCCAACCATACAATAGGAGATAGTACAAAGGCGGGCTCGTGTCGGAAAGTAGCACCGCGCGCATAACCCGGGCAGGGCTCGCCGGGGGATTGTCGTGCCGTAGATATCGCCGAAATTCCTCAGCCGGCACCGGATTAGCTGGCTCTACGAAATCACCAAGTCGCACGTCAGCGGCGGCGGCGGGATGCTCAAGGCTATGCCCGGTGGCTATGGCCAATGAGAAAAGCTCATCCGGCCACAGACCGCTCCGTTGAGCAATGTCGATCCGCAGGAGTGCAGCTATTACTAAAACTCCAACAAGCATCCACCAGGTGTGGCTACGGCCGGGCGTCTGCGCCTCGACGTCCCACAGGGGCATCGGCGATCCCTCCGCAGGTTCAGCGATTTCGTTCATAAACGCGTGTGACCAGATCGGGTGCGGTGAAAACTAGCCGCCAATCCTGAGGTCTTTGAGCCACCAGCGGCGCCGCGTACCGCTCGCTCACACCTGGGCGCCCAAATGTGTCGAGGACGAGATAGGATACTGGCACTTCGTCGAGTAGCCGGCTGGCTCTTTCCGCATCGCGCTCGAACGGCGGCAACACCGCCTTATGTCCCGTGCGGAGATAAGCAAGATGTGGCACAGTCGTGCCAATCACGGCCGTGGCTGCGGCGTTGCGTCGCACCCATTCGAAAGCCGGGTCGAGCGCGTGCCATTCGCTTCCGTAATCAATTAGTTTGAACACTTGCTCCGCGCCGGCTGCATAATAGCTGACGGGGCCCATGGATCGGAACAGGTGAGCGGCAACGGCGATCTGAACCAGCAACATAGCGGCGGAGGAAACGGTTATGACGAGCGCTCCCGCGGTATGTGCCCATTTGGGCGGTTGCCGCCCTAACCAATCTCGAATTGTAATTAGCGTTAGAAAAAGGAAAATGAGCGTAAGTGGCGCCATGGGCGCGAGGTAGCGCCAGAATTGATTTTGCCAAGGCGTCATTACAATCGTGGCGAGTGTGATCCCGAAGAAGAGCGAAAGGAACCAGTGGCGCCCATTCACGAGCAAGACGGCGCCGGCCAGCGCAAGCAACCCGGCGGCGAACAAACAGCCGCGTAAAGCGAACGACATCAGCTTGCCCCAATTGTCCGACAAGGGAACGCGCAAACCTTTATGTAGCTGCGTCAAAAGAGATGGCGCAAACCACTTGGGCACTATCGCACTTTCGCCCAAGGCCACCGGGAGCGACGCGATATTGCGCACCAATCTCCCAGCCAAGTTACGAAACCGGACGTGGCCGAGTTCAGGAGAGAATGGATCTACCAATCGGCTGTTCTGGCCGTAAGTTACATTTGGGTAATAGTAGTCTGCGCGCTGGTAAGTATATATTGGATGGTGGTAATCGTAGCTTCGAGTTACTTGCCAGACGTAGGCTTGCCAAACCAGGATCGGGAGCGCCGAAACTGCTGTGCGGACCACAGCCTGGCGGAATCGTCGCCGAATAAGACTCTCTCCTATCCACGTTAAGAGGAGGGCAAGTCCAGCGGTCCGCAAAACGTAGGCGGCGACAGCGAGTACCCCGCTGGCGACCGCAAACAAAGGACGATCGCTTTTTTGCTGACAAAGGAGAAATGCCATCGCGATCACCGCAAAAGGCATTTCAGCATATAGGACATCTGACGGTGCGATAAGACTGCTAAATGACAGCGCGGTGATGATTCCAACCAACATGGCATATAACGGCGATAGAAATTTGCGAGCCAAACCGTAGGCCATCAGCAGAAACAACCCGGAGAGGACGAAATAGGTGAGCCGAAGGCCGCATCCCACCTTGAAATAATCGCTCGTCCCCATTATCCACTGATGCGCGGCCACTACTATCGGCAGGAGCGGCGGGTATTGGACCGCACGGATTTCTCCCGGCTCGCTGAGCAGCCGGTAGCCGTGGCCTTGGGCCAAGGAAGTTCCAAGGATGTAATAAGTGCTCGCGTCCCATCGGAAGTTAATCGGCCCCGTTAGGCGCGGAACCCAGACTGCCAGGCAAACGAGCAAAAGAACGCCCCGATAAAGCAAATCTTTTCGACTTTCTGCGATCATGGGAAAGGCAGCTGCTCGGAACCAGTGCCGTGCGGCGGCTCTTCAGAGCGACACTGCCAAAAAACTCTCTTTCGGAGAAAAAAGATCGACAAGTCCTCGCCTGTTTATCGGGCGCCGACATGACCCGCTGCAACGTCCTCTGATCCAATCTCCCGCCCCGGAGAGTGACGCAAAAGCGCGCGGTACGGCCCAATTCCAAAGACATATCGAAGCCAGAGCCCTGCCAGCACTTTCCAATAGCCGCCACCAACGTTGACGAGCCGGAAAGAAGAAACTCCCATTCCCGGCGTGCGGTTGATCCAGGAAATGGGCACCTGCTTGACCCGGTATCGAAGCAGGATCGGTTGCAGTCCCGTCTCGGCATTTACGGCAAACCCCGGTTGGCGCAGCCGCAGATCTTGCACCACTTCCCGCCGCATGATTTTCAGGTTGTTTGTCACGTCCCGAATACGCCGCCCGAAGAGCACCACTGCAATCGCGTGAAAGGCGCGATTGGCGAAGATCTTCATGAATGGATAATTCAGGAGCACGCTGTGCCGCGAGAAACGGCTGCCAATTACCACGTCATAACCTTCCGCCACGCCATCGAGCAGATCACGGAATTCGGGCAAGAGATGTTGAAAGTCGCAGTCCATAGTGAGCACGTATCGACCGCTGGTCGCAGCCAGACCGTCGGCAATTGCCAGACCCACTCCATTAGGGGGAACGCGGTGCAATGGTTTGACGCGAGTGTCCTTGGCCGCGAGCTCTGACATCACCTCGCGCGTGCGGTCAGTACTTCCATCATTCACGAGAATGATTTCGTGAATATATTCGCCGTACAGCTCGAGGATGCGTTCGATTAGAGGACCAACGTTCATTTCCTCGTTGTGGCAGGGGATTACTACGGAGAGGGCGCCGCGGAGAGTTGGATGGGCGAAAAGCGACACTTTGACCGGGTTTTTTAATCGTGGAGGTTTTTGCGCGTGCAGCAGGATCGAGCCAGCCATCGTGCGGATGAGCGGCGCGTTCTCGAGCAAAATAGAAGCGTTGCGCAAAAGCCAAATCAACGGACGCGTGAGCGGGGCAAAAACAAAGTCATTAAAGACAGCATAGATGCGGACAAATCCGATTTCGGAAAGCAACTCGTAAAGATTAGGCCGGTTAATAAGATTCCGCGGATCCCGTTTTCCGGCCAGCCGTAGAAACATTGCACGAATTTTGTGCATTGGATTCCACGGGTTACTTTCGTAAAACACCATCTCACCGCCGGGAGCGAGGAGTTCGTAGACAATTCCGAGAAGTTCCGACGAATTGCTGCGGTCCAACAAATCCATGGCAACGATGCAGTCGAATCGGCGGCCGGCGAGCTGTCCGGGCAACTCAGAAACTTGCAAAAGCTCGACGTTGCCATTTACGCCGGCCGAATTCGGAGCCGAGCTTTGAAACGTGACCGCCGTGATCGGATTTTCGCCGCGCGAGACACGCAGCAGGGCGCGCGTAAGTCGGAGCCCCCCACAACCAAGTTCCAGGACCGTCTGACGCGGCAGAAGATGGACGGTGTGTCGGAAGGCCTGCGCCCGCCAGAGCAAGCGGTCGTCAGCAATTGGATCGTGCTTTTGCCAATATTCGTCGCGGTATCGTTCGCGGATACCTAAATTGGAGACCAGCGAATTGTCAGTTGCTATGGGCACTGGCGAAGCTTCTATATTCAAATGGGCGGCGGCCTCCGGCATCTCAGCTGACGTTGAAACACTGAGGATCCAACAGGACAGGTGTTTTCATCATTGCGGTCGGCCCGTATGCTCATAGAGCCTTGTGCCGTCAAAAGATTGCACTAGGCGCCAACCCGGGGCATCACCGTCAAACGGCGGAAGCGAATAGCCGCGATCGACAATCACAAAAGAAACTGGCACCGACTCGAGCAAGCGGAGTATGCCGGCGCGATCCTGTTCCTTAGGCGGCGCTACGGCATGTCGACCGCTGCGCAGGTAGCAAAGGTGGCACGCGGGCGTGGCGACGATTGCGTCGGGAGCCGAGTGCTGCATAACCCAAGCGACTGCCTGCTCCCAGCCATGCCATAACCGATCATAATAGAACAAGCGTGGGCCAGTGGCCCCGCGGCCAGGCACAAAGCTGGCACCTTCTCGCTGTCGCACATAGAAGATCGCGGATGCGGTGTAGATCTGCAGAATTAATGGAAGCAGTAGGAGTCCAGCGATGACTAGGTGTCCGACGGTGCGAGTCGCACGGCGAAGTGGCCAAACCCGGAGCGCATCGCGCATTCCAAGCAAGGCGAGGAGGGCGGCGATTGCCAGGAATGGCGTCAGTGGCATTAAGTAACGCTGGAATTGGTCCGGCCACGGTGTCGTGCAGATCAACCCGATCGATACGAGAAGAATAAATGCCAGCAACCAAATACGACGGTGGATGAGAATGCCGATCCCAGCGATGACCAGCACGGAAAGAGCTACAATCGGCACCAGCACCAGACTGGGCCGAATAACTTGTCGGCCAAACATCAACTGTTGCGCATTCGACAGAAGGTCGCGCCAGTAACCCTCGCTGGTGCTTATTCCTTCGCCGAGGCGCTTACCCATTCGACATAGGTTTGTCGTTAGGCGCCATGCGAACGCACCAGTACGCGCCTGAAGCGAATCGGGATGAGAAGAACCGGCCGGTCCAACATTTTCGGCATAACTTACGTTGTAAAACTGGTATGGGGCCCGCTGATACTCGTAAGCGGGGTGGGCATACTCGTAACTTCCGCGCACCCGCATTACATGGGCCTGCCATGCGAGGACTGGCAAAAGGACGAGCAGGCAACGCGTCAGTGCTAGCCGCCACTGACGCCGCACAAGCGATTCGAGCACCCAAGCGATCAGAAGCGCAACTCCTGCCGTTCTCAAGAGAAACCCTGCTGCTGCCAGGACAAAGGACAATGTCTCGCGTATCCAGGGTCGCGACGCAAATCGACCATCAACGGCAACAAGGGCGAACAGAACACTCACCAAAGCAAACGGAAGTTCGGTAAATAACAGATCGGACATGAACAGAGTGTTGACCTGGAGCAGTGACATCGCGACAGCTATCACGGCGAATCCGGCGCGCAGATAGCGGCGAGCAAGAGCCAGTGCGGCCAGCGCGTAGAACAGGAACAGCGCTGCATTCGAAAGCCGCAGCCATGGCCCAATGATCGCAGCATCGGTTGAACCCAAAGCGCGTTGGTGCAATGCCACAAGCGCGGGAAGCAATGGCGGATACTGCAACGCTTCTGGCGAACCCGGTTCACTCAGGATTCTATAGCCATGCCCACTGGCCAACGAGGTGCCAAGCACATAGTAGACGCCTGCGTCCCAGCGCAGATCTATCGGGCCGGAGAGACGCGGCACCCACAACAGGAGCGCCAGTGCCACAAC